>Ga0209960_1003506_pt1 | contig 13371 bp, 12 predicted proteins | sample ThiBiot_500_plan_2_FD_183947 | JGI IMG/M metagenome (GOLD analysis project Ga0209960, IMG submission 183947) | Wastewater bioreactor microbial communities from Cape Town, South Africa - Thiocy_expt_500_plan (SPAdes) | ecosystem: Engineered > Bioreactor > Thiocyanate-remediating >... | reverse complement strand
AGCAATGATCATAGGGATGCTGCCCATGTCCCTAGGCTTAGGCGATGGTGGCGAGCAAAATGCTCCTCTGGGTAGAGCGGTTATTGGCGGGTTAAGCTTTGCAACCATTGCAACATTATTTTTCGTTCCCTGCGTTTTTTACACCATTCATAACTGGAAGCAAAAAACAAAAGTACACCAGAGGAAATCCCATGACTGAGGTAACGCAAACATTGTTTAGCCGCATAAAACTGCGAAAGTGGCTCATTTTTTCCACCTTATTACTTATAATAATCTTCACCCTTATTTTTCAGCGGGTTCAAGCAGCGAAAAATTTACGTATCTCCACGGAGAAAGCTGCGATTACGCGCGTGAGCGTCATTACGGCTCAAGCTGATTCTGGAAGCGATACCATAATCCTGCCGGGTAATGTCATGGCATGGCATGAAGCACCGATATATGCACGTGTAAATGGGTATGTCCGCAAATGGTATGTAGATATCGGTGCCCCAGTGAAATTTGGCGACTTGCTCGCCGTGATTGAAACACCTGAACTTGATGCACAGCAAAGACAAGCGAAAGCCGATTTAAATAATGCAAAAGCCAATAACGCTCTTGCCAAAATTACTGCAAAAAGATGGGTTAACCTTCTTAAAACGGAATCTGTTTCCAAACAAGAAACCGATGAAAAAATTAGTGCGGCGAAAGCTTTACAAGCAACAATGATAGCAGCTAAAGCAAATTTAGACCGCTTAAATGAGTTAGTAAATTTTCAGAAAATTGTTGCCCCTTTCGATGGCGTCATTACTGCACGCGCAACAGATATTGGCGATTTAGTTGACGCCGGAAGCAGCGTTTCCGCAAAACCGCTCTTTCGAGTAGCCCAAACCAATCCGTTGCGCTTATATGTGCGAGTGCCTCAATTTTACACAGCGCAGCTACAAAAAAATATGCATATAAGCCTTCACTTCGCCGAATATCCTCATCATGTATTCACGGGGGAACTATTAGATACTGCTAAAGCGATCGATCCCTTGACACGCACTTTATTGACCCAGTTTAAAGTCGATAATTCTCAAGGGATTCTGTTAGCAGGTGCTTATACTGAAGTATGGTTTACACTCCCCCTACCACCCCAAACGATTCGCATTCCGGTGAATGCCCTCATTTTTCAAGCGCCAGGATTACAAGTTGCTACCGTGACCGCAGATCAGAAAATTAAACTGAAAAAAATCAGTGTGCGCCGAGACTTTGGTACTGAAGTAGAAATTGCTGCAGGCATTACCTCCGGGGAAAAGATCGTGATTAACCCGCCTGATGCTTTGTATGATGGCGAGTCTGTGCGAGTTCAGTCATGAAGAGTTATCTTTTTTTAAGTTTCAGTTTGGTAGGCGCACTAATGGGCTGCTCCATGGCACCACCGTATACAACACCCCCAATGCCCATACCTAATCACTTCAAGGAGCCTGGAACTTGGATAAAAATAAGTACCGATTCCAGAATTATCCCTCCGGATGGCTGGTGGCATGCGTTTAATGACCCCGTATTGAATCGATTGCACCAACAACTTTCTGTAGCGAATCAGGATTTAAAAATCGCTTATACGCGTTATGAGGACGCCTATGCTTTGGCGCAAATTGCACGAGCCAGTTTTTTTCCAACAGTACAAGCCATTGCAAATGGCGACAGACAACAAAATTCACGCACCGTCGCAAACCCGCCCAGTGTATTAAATTTCAATCAATTTTTAATCGGTGGTTATGCCAGTTATGAGCCAGATGCCTGGGGGGCTGTCCGTAACAACTATCTTGCCGCAACCCGACAAGCGCAAGCTCGTGCTGCTGATGTCGCTGCGGTTCAATTAAGTTTACATGCGGAACTCACAAATGACTATTTCGCATTACGAGGTAAAGAGGCGCAGCAATCCGTGCTGAAAAAAACCATTCAGGCTTACAAAAAAGCGCTCTTTCTCACTCAACAGCGTTATCAAGGCGGGGTAAGTCCAATAGCTGATGTTTATGAGGCCCAAACCCAGTTAGAAAATGCTAAAACCTTGGCGGCGGATATTGATTTACAACATGCTCAATTGGAACATGCCATTGCTGTTCTCGTTGGCGTCATACCGTCCAGTTTTTCTCTACCAAAGACCTCTACAACACCTCGTTTTTTAGCCATTACGCCGAATCTGCCTTCAACATTATTGCAGCGACGACCCGATATCGTTGCCGCAGAATTACGCGTCCGCGCTGCGAATGCGCGTATTGGTGTCGCACGTGCGGCGTTTTTCCCACAATTTGATTTGACTGGAAGTGGTGGATTTCAAAGTAAAACTTTAAATAATATTATCTCCAAACCCAGCCTATTCTGGTCTTTAGGTCCATTAAGTTTATTAACTTTAATACAACCCATAGCAGAAGTGACTGTTTTTGATGGGGGACGTTTACGCAATCTGCTCAAACGGGCGAACGCTGATTATTATATGACTGTTGCCAACTATCGTCAGACGGTACTTAAAGCATTTCAGGAGGTTGAAGATAATCTAGCCGCCCTATCTCAATATGATAAAGAATACACAACGCAAAAGGCCGCGACTCAAGCCGCGATCAGATCCTGGAAACAAGAACAATTTCGCTATGCTGGGGGGTTAGTCACTTTCTTACAAGTAGTCACGGTGGAAAATTTGGCGCTACAAGCGGAGCTATCCTTAATCACCATTCGCACACAAAGACAAATTGCCAGCGTGCAGTTGATTAAAGCGCTCGGGGGTGGCTGGTCCATACAAGTTCATGGTTAGCGGCTAAATCTTAAAAATACTCAGGCAAGCTCGATGACTTGGCCACACTGCACAAATCCACGAAAGCCATCCTGCTGTGCTTCAGGCAAAATCCCATCGTTATAATGATAAAGCCAAATCTTGTTTTTAATCGCCTGTGGCAACGTTAACAGCTCGCTGTAATGTGCATGAACCCCGCTGGGTCGTGCTAACGTTTCGCAATCATGAAAAATAATTTTAGCTTTTTCATAGTAAGCCTGAAATTTATCTGGAATAAATCGCGTATCTGTGGTGAGGAAATAAGCGTTTTGTTGATATTCGATAAACAATCCAAAGCTCGGCATCAGCTGACCGTTAGAATGTATGTGTACCGTTTTAACTAAATTAAATTTAATTCCTTCCCATTCATACGTGTCCGTACATTTGACTTTATGCACGATAAAAAAATCCTCTAGAGAAGCATCCAACTCATCTAAAGTTTTTAAACCACCACTTAAAGAATGATCCCAGAGCATCGGCGCTAATTCTTCATGGATGAACATGAGCGGTCGGTTCTGATAGATAAATTTTCTTTGTAGTGCAAACCATTCTAGACCGCCGACATGATCTGCATGGAGATGACTGATGTAAACTGCATCAATCTGATTGGGGAGATATTGGGCATTTGCTAATGAAAAGCGTATATCTGTACCACAGTCGATTAATAAAGTTTTCCCGGTATCACTTAGAAGTAACATATTTGATTGATAATTAGAAAGGTCTCTTCCTAACCCGCTTCCTGCGCCTAAGAATTGTAATTTCATTAAATTAATAATCCCGATTAAATCCTATTTTTCCTGATAACAACTTGAATAATATTAAAAACATAGTGGTATCATGAGATTTGTTAAGAATAGCATCTAAATATACGAATAAAAATACTTCCTCTATAAATCGGGAAAGAAAGTTCACGGGGGCAGGTTGATTTTGCAGGAAAATTTATGATGCTTATCAAAGACAGCGCGGACAAATACCGTAAATATTCAGCGCATGATCGGTCATCTGGAATCCCGCTTCTTTAGCAATTTGCTCTTGCCTTTGCTCGATGAGCTCATCAACAAACTCTTCGACATAACCACACTGCACACAAACTAAATGGTCATGATGAACACCCTGAGATAACTCAAAAACAGAATGCCCCCCCTCAAAATTATGGCGCACGATTAGGCCTGCGCTTTCAAATTGCGTCAGCACCCGATAGACCGTGGCCAACCCCACATCTTCACCGGTTTCTAATAAGGCTTTGTATACACCTTCCGCACTTAAATGATGATTGGGAGATTGCTCCAGTATCTGCAAAACTTTTAATCGAGGAAGTGTAACTTTTAACCCCGCATTTTTTAACTGCTTACCCTCTTCCATTATTATGCCTTCTAAGTACACTGCTGTAGGTTAAATTCCAGCGAAAATCTCTCGGCGCTGCAACTGCTTACAGGTGCCATTCTATTCATGACATGGTATTATGGCGGAATTTCAAGGCTTAGGCAAAAAAATGAAAATTTTAAAAATATTATTTTTAGTCGGTTTTAGTTTGGGTTTAGTACAATGCAGTACGTTTGATTTTTCTCGACGTGTTGCCCAGCAAGGCAATTTACTTCCGCAAAATAAACTGGAACGCCTAAAAATTGGTATGAGCAAAAATGATGTAGCTATCCTTATGGGCACAAGTTTGTTAAGCCCCACCTTCAATAATGACCGATGGGATTATGCATACACCTGGCGTCGCGGCAAAGGACCCATGGTAATTAAAACCGTGAGCTTGTATTTTGCCCATGAGAGATTACAGCGAATTGAACACAAGCCTTAGCGCTTAGAGCAGCCTTAACGGCTGCCTTTGGCGTTTAGGCGCCGCTTTTCTTTGGGATCAAAAATTAAGGAGCGGTACAGTTCAATACGATCTCCCTCATTTAATAAAGTTTCTTTAGATACTCGGCGCGAATAAATACCTACCGCCAAGGTTGCTACTTCCGGATATTCATCATAAATTCCTGATGATATCAAGGCATCCTCTACGGTACTTTTATCAGGTAACTGGATATATTTATGCACTAGCTGCTGGGTTGCAGAAACGTAAACCAGTTCAACGTTAACCATAGAGTACCTGTGCGCGATCACAGAAAGCATCAACCATTTTATCTGTTACTTGCTCAAAAATTGGTCCCAATAACATCGAAAACATCCTTCCTGCAAATTCAAACTCAAGGTCAAAAGATATTTTGCATCCCTCAGGAACCTCATCGAAACGCCAAAATCCCTCAAGATGACTAAAAGGCCCATCAACTAAACGCATTTCAATCATTTTATTAATTTGCAAGCGATTGCGTGTAGTAAATGATTTACTCATACCCGCAGCGCCTATGACCAGGGTAGCTTGAATTTCATCTTCATCCCGATGATGGACAATACTTTCCGTGCAATAGGGTAAAAATTCAGCATAGCGCTCAACATCATTTACCAAACGAAACATTTGCTCACAGGAATATTGTACGGTTTTTGCTTTTTTAACCACGGTCATTTATCTATTCTCCGCTACACGTTGACTCAACCATACGCTGAGATCTCTAATTTCATCCATGCATACAGAATGTTCCATTGGATATTGATGTTGTGTTAAATGCACATATTTTTTTTCTAATAACCAGTCGGCACTCATCTTTACCCACTTGGGTAATACGATGGGGTCATACTGTCCGGAACCGAGAAAAAAAGGTGTGCTTAAATCAAGTTGAGGTTGCAAGCGATCGGCAAGAGGCAAATATCCAGATAAAGCGATTACACCGCCTAAACGCGTAGCGGTCGTTAAAGCAGTGTACATAGCCATAGCGCCACCTTGAGAGAAACCTGCCAGGTACACTTGTTGCGGTTTAAAGCCTGCCGCATACTGCTCCTCCATTACCTGACAAATCTGCAGCTTCGATTCCTCTATCCCCTCTTTATCTTGCCTATCAATCAGTTCAAGTCCGACGATATCATACCATGCTGGCATGAGCATGCCGTTATTTAAAGTGACTGCGCGTAACGGCGCATTCATAAATACGTGCCGTACTGCAACTTGAGGTAAGTTTAATTGTTCGGCCAAGCCGCTCATATCGCCCGCATCAGCGCCAAGGCCATGCATCCAGATAACAACCGCTTGCGCAGCGGTAGGTGGTTCCGTTATGTATACAGTCAAAATGAATTCTCTTATCCAAAAGAGTAAATTATCGCCAATGGACGAAGCCAGCGCAAGTTATCTTAAACGAAATAATTCAATTTTTCTTACATGATGATAGTAAAATTTGCAGCATCAGAAGTTACTCAACCGATGCTGAGTCGCTAAAGTATACGGAATAAAATTTTCCTGGAATTTACTGCAGAAATAAAAATGTGATGCTAGACTTTAGTGCGAGTGGACTGCAGTGTGTTCCACGGTATATTGTTTTAAATCAAGTACTTAAATATTACTAGAAAGAAGGATGGTATTTAATATGGAAGCACAACGTACAGTTTTAAAATCAGCCCTTGCCGTTGTTTTATTTGCTTCTGGTGCCGCATTTGCCGTTGGACCTACTACTGGACAGTTAGTCATCGTCAACGGTCTTGGCAACGTAGTACCAGCAACAGGCAACTCTGGCTCAAGCGCCTCTGCAGTCTCTGTTGTAGTTTCTGATACAACAGGTCCTTGTTCCACTACTGCGAACCTGGCGTACAATGGCACCGTAACGGTAAAATGGAATGCATCTGCAACCCATAGCGCTACATCATGTACAAATATAGCTTCTGTAGCCGTCACTCCTTTAAAATCAACTGTAGGAACAATTTCTACAATTGTTTATGATTCGTCTACCGCTACCACATTACCAGCTACTACAGCAACTGGCCCTGTAACTTTCACTGCCCCAACTACTGCTTATGCTAACATGGCACTCGTTGTTAATGGCTCAGGTACTCCAGCTAGTGCGGTAACCGCTTCTGCAACTGCATGGGGCGTTGGCGCTGCATCTGCTCCAGTTTTTGATGCCGGTAATGGCGCCCTAACAACTGTGGGTGTTCCTGGTGCTGTCGGTGCTTACGGCCTAAAAGCTGAAAATTTAATGCGTCGTTATGCTATTCTACCTTTAGTTGCGGCAAATTAATAATCGATTAAAATATCCTGTTTTACTGTCTAACCCGGAGATAATTTTCCGGGTTTTTTGTATCGTCGTAAGCGATTAAGGCTGTTCAATAAATGATTTATATACGACTTCTACTGATTACTGGTTTACTGATAAATCTTACGGGATGTGGCTTAAAAGGGCCATTATACTTGCCCAAATCAGAAAAGCACGCCACACTTTAAACCATTATTAAAAAATAACATCCACAGAGTGCGAGGCCTGGCATGATCCAATTTACAAAAATGCATGGTCTAGGTAATGATTTTATGGTCATTGATGGGATTAACCAATGTTTTAATCTTAACCCTGAGCAGATTTCTGCTCTGGCAAATCGGCACACAGGGGTCGGATTTGATCAATTATTGCTTATAGAGCCCAGTACCAATCCAGCGGTAGATTTTCACTACCGTATTTTTAATGCCGATGGTTCTGAAGTCGGACAATGCGGTAATGGTGCTCGTTGTCTGGCTGTTTTTGCACGTTATTACGGATTGACTACTAAAGAAAATATTAGTGTTGCAACAAAAACAACGCAAATGAATTTGAAATTGCTCTCAGATGAAAAAGTATGTGTCGATATGGGCAAACCTATACTGAGTCCTGCAGAAATCCCCTTTTTGGCCTCACCAGCCTCCAGTTATCCATTACAACTATCGGATGGCATGAATCTCTTGATTCACGCACTTAACGTGGGCAATCCGCATGCTGTTACCTTATGTGACAATGTCGCGACAGCACCGGTAGGAACTGTAGGGCGGGAAATAAGTCATCATCCATATTTCCCAGAAGGTGTTAATGCTGGTTTTATGCAAATTATGAGCCCTCATGAACTGAAACTGCGGGTTTATGAGCGGGGTTGTGGTGAAACTTTAGCCTGTGGAAGTGGTGCTGTCGCCGCCGCCGCTGTAGGACGTTTATTCTATAAGATGTCGGAAGAAATCCTTGTCCATTTGGCTGGAGGCGAATTAATTATCAGATGGCCTGATTTATCGAAGTCGATTACGATGACTGGCACCGCCACTTTGGTATTTGAAGGTGTTCTTCACCCTTTTTTTCTTAAGCACATTTAACCTTATTATTAACACTTTGCTCAAAATATTTTAGAGCATTTTAAAAGCAAAGTGAGGAGGGGAACATGGCAGGAAAGCAAGAACTGGAACTGTTTAAAGCAGCCTTAGGCAATCCTAATCATATAAGCACCATCAATGATCACATTTCAAGTCAGCTCCACTTTATCAATACCGTCCAAGATAACAGCTTCACTCCTTGGGATATTTTAGAACTCATCGAATGCTGCAATGATCCACAAGTGCGCTCTTTACTCATCATTGTGCTCTTTACCCAAGAAAATTTTTTTAATAATTTACCGAAAGAGTCCATTCTCGATCAATTGTCACGTGATGAGCCCCCCTCACCATCTCGTATTAATTACTGGATTCAACAACTGGATACACGGGTGCTTACCGAGCAGCATTTAAAAAATATTTTACCTGAAGCAGCAGTCAGCCTATTGGTTTCTATCTCTCATTTTCATGTTCTCGATGAACCCGTTATTCAACTTTTATTTAGTAAATACCTAAGAAGTGATTTATTAAAATATTGGTTGAAACATTACGCGCTGATGCCGAATGCACATTTGGTGCTGGGTCATATTGTTAAATTTTTATATAATGAAGTATTTGATTTACTCAATAACCAATTAAAAAATGAAAGCACTCTCCCAGTGCTTTACATGCGTATGATTGAGCATTTAAATCTCTTTCCTAAGTTTATAAGATTCTTTATTAAACTAAAGTTAAAAGAGTCTCATCTTGAATATGCGATGAAGCTCTATCTCAATGGGCATTTTTATGAAATTTATCCACAGCTCATAGGGGCGTTGGCCCAACAACTCCCTGGGATTTCTCGTTCAATAATGCAGCTGTTCTTCAGACTTCAAGGAAACCAATATCTGACCGAGATTCTTAAAAAAAAGCAGCTTTCTGTGTACCAATATATTCAGGAAACCGCAGAGCAAGGGAGCACCTCTTTATGGTTTGAACAGGGGGAACTACAACCCCATCTGCTTTTAGCCCAGATGCGTTTTCCTGATCATGAATACGCTATGGTACCTTTACCTGAATTGTTCTCAAATCTACCTCATGTTCACCAATCAATTTCTCTTTTTGAATATTATTTAAATTTTTACAAGGGTTCACCAAAAAACTTAGAATCCTTGTTAAGAGAAGTTTTGCGCCTGAAGCAATGCAAACAACATTTCTTTGAAAATCTTACCCTGTGGTTAGATAATCCTCTTGTTTCCGCTTTAACCAAGAGCGCAATCCATCGCACCTTTATAGAATACGCTCATGAAGCGCCCCCAGAGGCGTTATATCGCTTATTTAACTATGATGGAATCAATACCCTTCAATATTACGGGATGCAAGGAGGGACTAGTAATTTTCTTAAATTATTCACATGCTGCCAAAAATTACTCCAGTCTCCCTTAACTGAAGCACAAAAACAAATGGTGCTCCGAGCACAGTTGGAGGCACGTTTAGAATTAACTTTACATAATTATCATGGCTTGTTCGGAGCGTTATTCAAACGGTTCATGCGCTGTTATTATTACGGCTGGTCTGGATTTTTCTTTCCACAACCCAACGCATTTACCCATCCTCACAAGATAATATCGCCTCCTAATTTTGAGGAAGTCCTCATACCTAAAAAACCTTCTCTTGCGGAACTCTTGATCAATAGACCCGAAACACTCAATACAGAGTATTTAAATCAAATAATTTTAAAACTGGAAGAAGAAAATTTAAAAAATCCAATGCCTCACGAATATCAAATTCGCAAAGAGATTCATCAGATTATACAAATAATTACGCAAAATGATGAGATGGATGCAGCACTTAGAAATTGGTATAATACCCACCAAGTTTCCTGCACCCGTAATTTAATTCGGTTAGTTGAAATCACGTTTCTTGAGGGTTCCTTAAGCGATGTGCAGGCCTTATTAGGAGAATCCCCTGAGGGGTCGAACCAGATTAAACGGCTTAAAGACGAGCTCTTTCCAAAACCCATTAGCATGAAACCACAACCACCAGAGCTAATTACGGAGCCTGAAGAAAGTAATGAACTTATGGGTGAACTTATAAGTGCTTTTAACAAAGTCAGCTCCATTGCCACAAAAACTTTAACCTCCGTAGGCAATGCAATACCCTGGAGCTTTTGGCAAACCTCACCGGAAAAAAAACCAGCTCCCCTTCCTTTACCTGAGAACCATTATAACTAGAATTTAAAAGGAGCTAAGGGATAAGTGCGGTTCTAATAACAATATTTTATGAGCCGCTCTTTTATCGGTAACCATTCAGAAGCTATGATGCTAAATAATACCGTATCCGTAAGCCGTCCATCATGATTGCGCATGTGCTGCCTTAAGTAGCCTTCTTCAGTCGCCCCCAATTTTAGAATGGCTGCGTGAGAACGTTTATTTTCGCTATCTGTGCCAATTTCGATACGATTAATCTGCCAGGTATCAAACGCCTGAGACAGCATGAGCAATTTAGCTTCCGTATTCATCTTCGTGCCCCAAAAGCGTGGATGCAACCAACTATAGGCTAAGGTTAGACGTTTATGTTCCCATGAAAAATCACCATAGGCTGTTGCCCCGGCGAGCAACTGATTCTTTCGCTCGCGAATAACATAAGTTAATTGCTGCCTCGCGATGGTCTTAGTTAGTGCCTCATCGAACCATTGGGTAAAGTGTTCCCTCATGGCCATAAAAGGCATGTATTGCCAAATGCGTACATCATCTGCAGCTTGAGCAAGAGCTTTTTTATGAACGAGCGCTATAGGTTCTAATTGCACCCATTGACCATTGAGACAACAGAGTTTTACATCCATCAACCGTTCCTTTGGATAGCTTTAAATGAAACTATCATAATTGCCGTCTCATTGTCTATTTACCATATAGTGCTTATTAAAACACTCCAGCGAGTCCTCGGTTATGTCCAGTTCATGTCCACCTAAATTTAACTTACTTAAAATATGATTTGTGAACTCTGAATTATGTTCATAATCATAAATAATTTCTGTATCTATTCTATTTATACGTTTAAGGTCACAGATTGTCGGCGCCAACACCAAAGCCAAACGTGCATAATCTGTATTTTTAAGTGTCCGTAAATGCTCATAGATGACCGCTTGCACTAGTGAATGGAGAGTATACTGTTTTGTAGCGGGCTCATATTTCAGTAAAGAGTAAGAACATAATCGCCTCAATGCTCGCGCTACAGAAGGTTCATCCAGGAAAAGAAACAGGTCTCGGGTAAACGTTAAGGAGCTCAAGTAAGCCATACTAAATAAAATTGCTTTTGCATAAATATCTTTGCAACTTTCATCTATATCATCCTGCCATGCCGCATTTATGACACGAGGATAATCCACTGGGCGCTCTTCGGTGGCCCAGAGTTCTGCGATTTCTTGTTTAAAATAGTTGAGGTATTGCGTAACACTTATTGAGGTGCTTCTAATAAAATTACTGCTTTGAACCAATCCAAGTGGGAGATTACCTAATGACTTACCTAAAATGTTTAGGCTTTCAGACTGCTCGTGCGGGAGTACTTTATGTAAATATTCTTGTGCCTCATCATCCGTTAGAGTATCCAGATAAATTATTTTTGATTCAAATTTCGTCCAATAAGGATTGGTTGTGGTAATAATTATATGTTGTCTTAGATTAAGATTCGGGAGGGCCATATATTCTTCAAGCATACCAGGCGAACGAATATCATCAAAAATGAGCAACCAATTTGGAATTTTTTTCAACGCAATTTGCAATCTTTCTGACCAATGGCAATCAATGTAAGTCGATTGAATATCCCGAATTAAATCTGGAAAGTTATGTTGGAGCAGGTCATATAATCGTTTTAGTGACTGAGGAATATCGGCAGTTTCTACTGGCCAGCAAATGGTATAACGGGTATTTAGAAGATACTGATTGACTAATGTGGTTTTACCCACACCTCTCATGCCGGAAATGATTTGTAGTGCGTGCTGTTTGAAATTCAGCTCTATCTGACGTAATACCGACACGCGCCCAGTAAAATGAAACGGCTCGTGATGATTGACCGTATTTAAAATAGCTCGATAGGGGGTTACTGACTTATAAAGTGCTTTAGGTTTTTTAAAATAACAGGCGCTCCATAAATCTTGCTCTTGATAAAACTTCGCCTTATGTTTGTTAGCTGACAACCAATTTTTAAATAGCCGTTCATCGGATCGGTTAATAAAATTGTTATCCGTTGCGCATTGCATCAGAATTAACTGTTCGTAATCAAACAACGGGCAATCAATGTAGATAAATTTACTCATTGCTTTGCAAAAAGCAAATACAGCATACTTTTGTAGTACATCGTATTGTGGGTTACTGCGCAGTGCGCTCATTAAAAAGTGGGGAGAGGTAAAATGGGAGTATCGATTATCAAAAAAGGCACTCCATAGATCATTATCGACAATATAGGTCAGCAGGTCATGAGCACTTTTACCCCTGGGTAATTTTAGCCTGCCTTCTTTAATAAAAAATCGTAGCGCGGCTAACTGTAATCGATGCGCCTCAACCCCATGAATAATTCCTGGGGATGAGTACGCACTTTCCTTAAAAATTCGCTTCTCCTTGGTAATCAGCGAGTTGGCGCTGTAATGAGGAATGAATCCATAAAAACGAGGCACGCCGTCTGTTCCTTCAAAATCGGGCAAATTATAGCCTTCGGCACGCTCAAGGCTTAGTAATAAATGATGCATCGCCTGGTTTAGGGCTCGTTGTGACTCAGGTAATCCAGACCACCAGGAAAAAATTTTTCCATTAGGGAACGCTAAGTCCAACAATTTAATCTGATTATCCTGATAATCGTTAGGTAATGAGGGCAGATGCCCTAAGGAGTGAGATAATTGCGTATTTAGGTAGTTAAAAAAATCGTTAAAATTTTGGGGTTTTAACATTAATTGATAGAGATCCCGTAGTACCGTGCTGTAAATATCAGCATTGAATGAAGTATGCGATGAATTATAAAATACTTTATGCTCCGCTTTGAGCAACGGATCAGTATTCACCTCTTTGTCCAAAGATATAATCGACAAGCAAGGCTTTAGTTGTCGGGCTAATTTAATAAAAGTTTTTAAATGCTCACTCTTGCCGATGCGCGGAGCAATAATACTTGCCAATTGCACCACTGCATGCAAAGCATATTCTAAAATCGTTGCTTTATTAGGTATTTTTCGCGCTTCATCAGTTACCTGATAATAATGGGTTAACAACAAATGGACTTCCTCTTCATCACAGTCGAATTCATGCTCCAAAAGCTGATTGATAACTTGTACCGCTAAATACTTGTATACAAAGGTGATATTGAATGGGCTAAGCTCATATCGAGTCAACATGAACTTAAAAATATGTTTATT
>Ga0209960_1003504_pt1 | contig 13372 bp, 15 predicted proteins | sample ThiBiot_500_plan_2_FD_183947 | JGI IMG/M metagenome (GOLD analysis project Ga0209960, IMG submission 183947) | Wastewater bioreactor microbial communities from Cape Town, South Africa - Thiocy_expt_500_plan (SPAdes) | ecosystem: Engineered > Bioreactor > Thiocyanate-remediating >... | reverse complement strand
ATTTGTGAACCAAAAAAAAAAAAAAAAAAAAAAAAAAAAAAGAAACAAAGTTTTTTTTTTACCTTCATTAATTTTTCTAATAAGAGTTTGAATGCTCCTTGTCCAAAACGAGGTTGTGGATGATCAGTACTCCAAAGGATATCTGGATTTGAAAAATAGAGTGGGAGTTGAGTTTTATTCTTCTTTGAAGGATCTTTATCCAATAGTACATCTGTTAGAATTTGTAAATCTCTTCCCCAATCTGTTGAATCATTAAAAACCATTACAGCTTTTAATGGTTTCATTAAATAGTCTAAATTTTTCTTTGAATCTTTTGAAAAATAATTTGGTTGAGAGAAAGGCCACATTGTAGATTCTTTGTGAAAGTATTCTTGAATTAGGATAGGATTTTCAAATCCATAGTTTAATGCAGCTTCTTTAGATTCATTTCTAATTTAAGTTTGTTTTTTTTTAAATTAAAATTTTGAACTAATTTAAAGATTAAAAGGAAACTAACATTCCAACAATTAATACATTGTCTTTTTTATAAGTTTGAGCTAGTCTTTTCATGGGAGTATGAGAAAGAATAATTTGATGACCATGGATTTCAGTACCTAGTTTCTTTGACACATCCTTAGCTTTCCATTCTTCAGTCACTCCTCCTCCATTTGTTAGTAAACGAAATGGTATTCCTTTTTCTTTTACAAGATTAATTGCCTATTGATTTTTTTTTTTTTAATTTGATTGCATCTATTCTTCAATTAATCAATTAATCAAGATATTGATAAAATGATTTTTTTTCTTTGATTGAATGTAATTGAAGTTTGCTTTTTTTCAAATTTGTCCATTTGATTCCTTAATTATAATTAAGAAGGTTTCAAATCACTAAGATTTTCTTAATTGTTTTTGAAAGATTTTTAACTCTAAAGGATCAATTAGTCTCAACATCAAATAGAAATTGGAAGAGATTAAGTAAAATAATGAAATCAAACCTCTAATGCTCTTGGGATGACCTTCTTTCCTCTCAACAACACTCCATCAATATCAAATCCAATACCAAATCTAGCTTTATTTGAAGATGAAGAGAAAGATCGTTTCACAAAAATCAAGAAAGTCGCCATGTTTTTTTTTTTTTTTTTTTTTTTTTTCCAAACTTTGAGATTTTCGTTCTGAATTCTTGTTTGATGATATGATAACTTAGTGAACGTTCAAGAGAATGTTGGAAAGCATCAACCCAAAGTGCTTCAAGTTGCTCAAATTGTTCTAATTGTTGATTGAAATAATAGTTGTGGCATTAGTTCCTCAGTTTCTTCTTCTGATTGCAACTCTTGAAGTTCTTGTTGATCTATTTCTTCAAATCTATCAGCATCATCTTCTTCTTCAGTTTGAGCTTCCTGATTTCCAGAAAATTTAAATTTTTTTTGCAAATTTCTGTTCTTCAAATGCTTTCGTTCTTCTTTTACTTCGACTTCAAAGTCTTTCGCTTAATGTCCTTAGGATGAAAATTTTTTTTGGAGCTTTCATGGTTGTGTATGTTTTAGTAATGAAACCCCTGTTGCAAATGAAAAGCGAGGCTTTCCTTGAAAAGAATTTGTGGCATAAAATCTTAGTTTTTTTTTTTCTTTCAAATTTGAGTCAGTTTGTCACATCAATTTGCTCAGTTAGAAGGACCTTTTTGATATCAGCAGGTTTGAGCCTCAACTCTGACATTCCAGAAATTCTTCTTCCCAAATCATCCCTGACCTTCAACATAAAGTTAGTAGAAACTCCAAAGAAAACTGCATTGGAGAGGCCGTTTGGAGTGTCATAACTAAATACTCCTTTTTTCCAAAGCTCAATTTCACAGATCTTTGTAGATGATTCATTTATCTCGTGATTATGCTCATGGATGAATTGAGTTATTTTCCAACTGTTAGATTTTTGTTGGAAAAATAAATTGACTCCCCATGGACAATCGATCTTTTTGCCTCCTTTATCCTTTATCCCTGATGTTGGCTTCTTTTTCTGCAATTTTCTCTTTGGCACAGCGAATTTGCTCTCAAGGTTTTTTTTTTTTGAGGAACAAATTTTAAACCTGAAATCCCATGCAAGATACGAAGGTTACAAGCCAAACCCTTTTCTCAACTTTTAGTTGACTCTCTGACCATGTTGAGTTGGATTATATCCAGTTGTGCGGTTGAAAAAAGTGTTCCACATTGACAAGACCTTGATCAAACATGTGGACTCTGTCAACCATTATTTGTTGAAAAGGTCAAATCGAGACTGACTTTAAATTTGGAGAGTTTAAGTGCCTGTAGCTGTTCAAAATGTTTCCCCATTTTTAAATCATTCAATAAAGTAAAATAAAATAAAGTAAAATAAAAATCTCTTGCAATCAATTTGAATTCATTGTTGTTGTTCAATTATTTTTGAAAGCAAAAGAAAAGAGAAAAGAGAAAACAAACATGGCGCAACAATCCAATCCATTGCTTGACTTTTGTTTGAGGAATCGAGGATGGATAAGGTCTCTCTTTACTCTTCATTTTCTCTCCTAATAGAACCTTTATAAATTCATTATGCTTAACATTTTCAAGATTTTCACTATTGTAGATTCATTTGAAACGAAAATCTTATTTATTTGTTTGTTTGTTGAAGTTTTATTTATGTTATTTGTTTGTGTTGTGCAATTCTGATTGAATGAGATTGCTATTCTTTGAGTTGATTGATGTTCTTTAATGTTTGAATAGATCTTTTTTTAAAATTTATATTAATTGTTGAAATCATAATTTGGATTTCATTTTCTTTCTTTCTTTTTTTTCTTTATGAAAACTGACATTAATGTATTTCTAGTGCTCTATTTTGGTTGATTGGTGTGCTTTGGGTTTTAGTCTTATTTCCAAGTAATGAATACAATGAACAATCTTATATGTCTGAAAATGCACTCCTTGTTGGACAGGTTTTGATTTATTTTTTAAATTTTTTAAATTTTTATTTCAAATTTTAAGTTTGAAATCAAACATTTCTTTCTTTTTTTAAAAAAAAGGCTTCTGCAACAATTTCAAGAGAAAGTGTAAAAACAGGAAAGTACTTCAAAGAATTGAAAAAATTATCAAAAAAAGAAAGGTTATTTATCTTCTTCCTTCCTTCCTTCTTTATTTTTATTTATTTATTTTTGTTTTTTTTAAAAAAATTCATCTATAGGATTCATTTTGTTTCTAAAACTCTTGATTCTTTTGGACTTGAAGTTGCTACTCAACAATTTTTTTATAAAGAAATTGATTTTACAACTTCAACTCATGTTTAATTTTCTTTATTTTTTTGATTTTTCTATTATTTGCAAAAAATCAATTCAAACTTTAGTCTTTAAATGGAACAAATGTTTATGGAATTTGGCGTGCACCAAGAGGTGATCGAACAGAAGCACTTGTGATTTCTGCTCCTTTTGTTAGTCATGAAAAAAAAGGTCATTTTTTATTTATTTATTTTTTTTATCTTGATTTTATTTCTAAAATCAAACTTTTTATTTTTTTTTCTGAAATAGACAATACTGGAGCTGTTGCTATGCTTCTTCAATTTATTGAATTAATGAAATGTATGAAACAATTTTTCTCATATTTTCAAAAAAAGAAACATTTTTCTCTTTCTTGTAGCGGCAAAGTTTTGGGCCAAAGATCTTATCATTTTATTTCCAGATCATGGGTTAATTGGTACAGAAGCTTGGCTTGAATCTTATCACGAATTTGAAAATACTGGTGAATTATTTTTTTAAAACTTTAAAATTGAAACCAACGTATTTTTTTTTCAGGAATTCGATTCTCTCCTTTAATTTTAAGAAGTGGAGCTATTCAAGCTGCAATTAATCTTGAATTTACACAACCTGATAATATTTATGATCTCATTGGAATCAAATTAAGTGAAATTTAATTTAATTTCATTTCATTTCATAAAATCACTTTAATTAATTGACATTTCTCTTTTTGTATTATTATTCTACCTCAAAGTTGGAGTTAATGGTCATCTTCCTAATTTGGATCTTGTACATACTGCTTTTCGAAGTTTTTATATGTCTGGTGTCCCAGTTCAATTGGAAGCTAATATCGATTCTTTACCTTATTTACCAAAAGATAAACAGTTCCAAGGGGATTATCCAATCATTGGAAATGTTCCAGCATATATTGAAAATTTGGGTGCAACTCTCTATATGATGTTAAAACAAGCAACTTGTCTACCTTCAGCCGAACATGGATTATTTCCTCGGTAAAAAAATCATTTAATATTATCTGTCAAAGTTTTTTTTTTATTTAAAAAAAATTATTCTTTTTTCTAGCTTTAAAATTGATGCAATTACTATTTATGGAGGAAATACAGGAAATAAAAGGCTTCAACTTTTTGATATTATGAAGTTCCTTTCCATTTTTTTTTTTTTTTCTTAATAATAACTCTTTGTTTATTTTTTTTTTTTATTTAAAAAAATAGACCAATAGAAGATATTCTTAGAAGTCTAAATAATCTCCTTGAACATCTTCATCAATCATTTTTCTTTTATATTTTACCTTCCCCATTTCGTTATGTTTCTATTGGATTATATCTACCACCTTTATTCTTAATGATTTCTGGATTAACTCTTAATGTCTTTTCTTTTTTTTTTTCCCAATAATATTTTATTTTTTAAAAAAATAAAATCCAAAATAATCAGGCTTTAGCATTATTTGAAGCAAGTGAAACAACTCCTAAATTAGAAAGAAATAATGGATTTCCAATTGTCTTACTAGGGATTTCATTCCTTAGTGGTTTAATTTTGGCTTCCTTTCCTACTTTTCTTTTCCCCCTCGAATCATTTTTTGATCAATACCAAGTACTTCCTTCGGTAACTGCTTCGTTATTTATTTTATTTTTTTGAATTTAAATATTTGAAAACGTTTCAAAATAGGAACAAAATCTACCTTCTTTATTTTGGTTGAGTGGATTCTTATTCTTCCCTTTTTTTATTTCATTCTTTGTAATCCCTAATATTCGTGGATATTTCAAAAAACAAACAACCCATGATGTTCCTGAATGGAAATTAATCAAGAGCTTCACAATGTGTTTTGCTTCTGTTGCTTTTACAACTCTTTCAATTGTTAATTTTGGACTGGCATTCTTTCTTGCTACTTTCACAGTACCACTCCTTCTCTTACTTCGTCCAACTAAATACCTCCTACTCAATCTCATTCAATTAATCATCATAATCTCTATTTCCCCAACTTCACTTCTCTTTGGAATTTCATATTTCCTCAAGATTGACACTTGGATGTTATTATCTTCAATTTTATCTTCCTATTTAACCCTTCAACTCTGGCTCATTCCCTTAATTTCTATTTGCTTTTGGTCAGTAAATATTGCTTATATGAGCATGTTTGCTTCAAATCTTAGACTGTGATATATAGAATACATTTTTAAAATTTCTTTTCTTTTCTTTTTTTCTTTTATTTGAAGCAATCTAAAAGAGTCTTTGATTGAGAAGTTTGAAAAAAAGAAAAGAAAACAAAAAAGAACACTCCCAAAGCTGATTTGAGGTTTGTCCCTGGTGTTTCTTTCTTTCGAACCTTTAAAATTGTGAATTATTTCAAAGTTTTAAATAAAAAAAATAAAAAAAATTAAAAGAAGAATTACAATCAGAATTCAAAGCTCAAGGTATCACATTTTAATTAATTATAAACTGTTTATTATCAGACCAATTAAAGTTTTTTAGTTTTATATTTGCCAATAACTGAATGAACAAACTAATAAATTATTTTTAATAATAGTTGAATCATTCTGTTGGAAAGCTGAGTGGACTTTTAAACATTTAAACCAATTATTATTTTTAAAAATTCAATCAAATGTCTTCGACAGGAAAAGAATTAGAATTAGAGTTAGATCTTGAATGTTCATTGTGCAAAGATATATTTAGAGAACCAAAGACACTTGGATGTCTTCATTCATTTTGTTTAGAATGTTTAGAAACTCATTATGAAAGAACTCACTCAACTGTTGGATTAAGATGTCCTATTTGTAGAACTCCTTTTCAATCTCAATCAAGAGATCAATTATCAAATTTATCAACTGATTTATATCTTCTTAATGCTCTCGAAAATCACAATTCTTTGAAAAATTTGACCCACGAACAAAAAGGTTGTGTAGTTGAAGAGAACGAAGCAACTCATTATTGTTTGGATTGTGAAGAACATTTTTGTGAAGGATGTGCAAAAGTTCATCAAAAATCAAAAGCTACAAAGAATCATCAAGTTATTCCAATTGGAGAAATGAAAGATCAAACTCAAATCAATGTAATTTCAAAATCAAGTTCTCAACTTTATTGTCAAATTCATCAAAGTGAGGAAATCAAATTATTTTGTGAGGATTGCAAAGAGCCAATTTGTTCATTATGTATTGATAAACATCGAGCCCATACTATTTCAAGCTTATCAAGTATCATGCAAAATGAAAAACAATTATTAATTGATTTAATTAAGCAAGTTAGTTTTCTTTCATTCTTTTTCGATGTAAAATAAAAATAAAACAAAATAAAGGTGAGGCCAAAAGAGAAGAAGTTGCAAGAAGGAATCAATAAATGTGAAGAAGTAATCAAAGAATTAGAAATCAATTCAACAACAACTCAAATTCAAATCAATCAACTTTTTAATAAGATTAGAATCAAATTGGATGAAAAAGAACAAGAATTATTAAATAAATTAGAGGAAATTGAGAAACATAGAAAGAAAGAATTAGAAATTCAAAAAGAAGAATTGAAATTTGGAATTGAAAGTATTATTGGATCTTGTCAAATGATTCAAAATTCAATTTCTTTATCAAATAAGAACAAAAATGATCTTCAATTAATTTCAATGAAGAAATTATATGAATCAAGATTAAATTATTTATCAAATAATATTTGGAAAATTGAACCATGTCATCATTCTTTTATTGAATTTTTAATATCTGAAAAAGAAGAAGAATCAATTTATTCAAGTATTTTAAATATTGGAGTTATTAATTCAAATGAAATTTCAATTGATAAATGTTTAATCTCAAGAAATGATCAACAAAGAATTTATGAAAATGAAGAATTTAAATTTGAGATAATTAGTTATTCAAAAGAGGGAAATGAAATGAGAAAAGGTGGAAATGGAAAGAGATTTACAATTCAAATTGAAGGAGAATCAAAGAATGATAAACAACAAAATAATGAATTGGAGATAATTGATTTAAATAATGGAAAATATGAAGTGAAAATGAAATTAAAAGTTGAAGGAAAGTATTCAATATTTGTTAAATTTAATGGAGTTGATATTAATTCTTCTCCTTTTCAAATTCAAGTGAACTCAATGGAAATTAAAGCATATGATAAAATAAATGAACCAAAATTAACATTTGGATCTTATGGAAATAGAAAGGGGCAATTTTACTCTCCAATTGGAGTCGCTGTTAATTTTAATGGAAATATTATTGTTAGTGAGTATCATAATAATAGAATCCAAATATTTGATTCAAAAGGAAACTTCATGTCAACATTTGGATCATTTGGGAATGGAAATGGTCAATTTAGTAGTCCAATTGGAATTACTATTAATTCAAGAAGTAATATTATTGTTTCTGATACATTTAATCATAGAATTCAAATATTTGATTCAGAAGGAAATTTTATTTCAAAATTTGGCTCAAAAGGAAAAGGGGACGGCCAATTTAGTTATCCAGAAGGAATTTGTGTTGATAAAAATGATAGAATTTATGTTTGTGACTATCGTAATCATAGAATTCAAATATTTGATTTGGAAGGAAGATTTATTTCAACCTTTGGATCTTATGGAAATGGAAATGGTCAATTTGATAATCCAATTGGAATAACTATTCCTTCAAAAGGAAATATTATTGTTTGTGATTATGGTAATCATAGAATTCAAATATTTGATTCAAATGGAAAATTTATTTCAAAATTTGGATCACAAGGAGATAGAAATGGTCAATTTCATGGCCCTTCTGGAATCTGTGTTGATGTGAATGATAATATTTTTGTTTGTGAGAGAAAAAATGGTAGAGTTCAAATATTCAACTCAAATGGAGAGTATATGACACAATTCGAAGTGAACAAACCCACAGATATCATAATCGATCCCAACACTCAAAATATCATTGTAACTCGAAAAGATCACCAAGTTTCAATTTTTTGATTCAACAATAAATTTGGAACCCAATAAATTATTTCATAATTCAAATAATCAATTTATCACCTTTTATTTCTTTCTTTGGCTCATTGAAGTTTCTTTCTTTTTTTTTTTTTCTTTTCTGTCTGTCAAATGTGCAAGTTTTTTGCTTTTCTTACACAAAACTTGCACCTTTTCGTTGAAAAAAAAGAAAAACCGTTATTTTTAAGCAAAAAACCGTTATTTTTCTTTATTTTTTATTTCCTTTTATACCTGTTTCAACTGTTCACTACTCACTCAAATTGAAACTTTTTCTACAGCCACTGCAATGTCTAAAGTAAAAGCTCAAAAGAATAAGAAACAAGACCAAGAGGAAGATATCAAAGAGAAAGTACAAGAGGAACAAGAACAAGAGGAACCTCAACAAGAAGAAGAGAACTATTATGAATTTCTTGGAGTAGAGAAAACTGCAACAGAAAGTGAAATTAAGAAGGTAAATAACATTTATTTTATTCTATTTAGTCAATAATTACCAATTTGCAAAATTATCCTTGTAATTCTAATAATAATAAACAACATAACTTTAGGCATATTATAAAAAGGCAGTCAAATACCATCCAGACAGAGCTGAAGGAGATAAAGAAGAAGCAAAGAAGTTATTCCAAAAACTAAATCATATTTATAATATTTTAAGTAATCCAAAATTGAGAGATATTTATGATAAAGTGGGTGAAGTGAATAATGATGAATTAAATGGATTTAATGATAGAGACTGGGATGATTATTGTCGCTCTCTTTATCCAAAAATATCACGTAGCTCAATCATTGAATTTGAAAAGAATTACAGAGGTTTGAATTAATTTTAATTTTTTTATCATAAATAAATACAAACATAAGTAATCCATAAATAATTTAGAATCAGAAGAAGAAAGAAAAGATATTTTAGAAGCTTATACTGAGAGTAAAGGAGATATGACTCAAATTTTGGATTCTGTATTTTTTGCAACAATTGATGATGAAGAAAGGTTTAGAAGTATTATTGAAGAAGCTGTTGAGAAAAAAGAAGTTCCCTCTTTCAAAAAATTCTTTAATGAAGACAAAAAGAAGAAAGCTCAAAGAAAATCAAAAGCTAAAAAAGAAGCAAAGGAAGCAGAGGAGTTAGCAAAAGAACTTGGTTTGGATAAAGAAGTTGAAAATGAAGATCAATTAACAGCTTTAATTCAAAATCGAAATGAAAATAAGTTTCAAAATATGATTGCTCATTTAGAACAAAAGTATGGAGGAAAAGAGAATAAGAAAAAGACAAGTCGCAAAAGACAAGCTGATGAAGATTCTGAACCTAATGATCATGATGAAATTGAAGAAGATGAACCATCAAGGAAGAAAAGGAAAGTTCAATCAACTCAAAATTCAAAGAAAAGAAAAGTCAAATAGATAAATAAAGATTCTACTTTATTTATTTGTTTGTTTACTTCCATTTTCTCTTTCGAACAACAACTAAATATCTATGAATTAATTCTTTACTAACCTTTAATTTTAGAAGTTTTAGGTTAGGATCATATTTTTGCTGTTTGTCATCCATTACTTTTCGCTATTGGAATGGTATTCTCTCTTTTCTATTTATTTTTTTTATTTAATTTTTATTTTATTTTGTGTTTTTCTTTATTGATTTATTTACTTTTGGATTTATTTATTTATTTATTATTTACAAAATTCAAATGTCAATAATAATAATAAAATAATAACAGGTTCAATGGATAGGATTTCTGCTCAAGAGTACATGATTTTCGATGGAGTTGATGGATTGAATGTAATGGATGGAGTTTGTTATGTCCTCTAATTTAAATAATGTCTCTGCTTTGGACATTGGCTTTTCTCTTTCTTCTTTGAATTCTACACAGTCTGAACATTTCGAAAATTTTTGGCACCATCAAGCAAACCAGTGCTTGATTTCTTTCCTTTGAATATGTGCAATGGAGGCATTTTTTCACCTACAGCATTAATTGCTATTAACATGCTGGCTGTTGTATCCATATGTGATGTCAAAGCGACAGCTTGTTTTTTTAATTTTCCACTATAAACTTTGACACTATTTTTTTGAACGAGTGATGTTTCGTCAAAATTCCAAATATTTTTGGACATTACTTGATATTTCTCAATCACATTTTTCACAACCGTTAGATAGCCTTTAATCACATCTTTTGGAGTTCAATATTGTATTGGATGGAATAAAAGTGAATGGAGAGGAACATGTGGAACATCTTCAACTTTTAAATGGAAAGCACAATGAATTGTTGATCCTCCAATATTAAATGTAGCAATTCCAGTTGGTGCGCATCGTATAACTTCATTAGGTTTGAGGAATGAAAGTGGAAGTTGTTGATGATGTTCATGTTCGTATTGTTGATATTGTTGATGAAAATTTTCTTTGGAATTTCAGCATTTGATTGAGTCCAACATCTTTTTCAAAATAACTTTTGGAGGATCTTGCTTCTTTGTTGATTTCTTTGCCATCTCATAGTTGATAAGTAAAGAAATAAAAGTTTTTGACTTTCTGTAAGACATTTTTGAATTTTAAAGTTTTTTTACTTTCAAAACAAAATTTTCAAATTGAAGGACTTGATTTCAATGTTTCAATGTTTCAATGATTTCAGTTGAGATTCAATTATGAGAAGAAAAAAAAAAAAAAAAAATTTTCCCCTCTTCCTCTTCCTCCTCTGCTTCAAATCCTACTTAATGGAGCCTTCACCTTTCTCTTTGTGGATATGAAGCTCCTCTTCGAGCTTTTTAACAGCTTTTATAAAGCCTTTGTTCTCAATCCATTATTCTTAGTTTCTTTTTTTTCTTTGGGAATGGATTCCTTGTCCTCAAGGTAAATTATCATTTTTTATTTATTATAGACATTTTCTTGAAATGAAGCATTTGTTGACTGGATAGCCAATTTCTCCAGCTGTTCTTTGAGTTTTCACCGTTAGGTTTCCTTAACATTTTCTTCTGCGACGTTTCTGAGTTGGACATCACATACAAAGAGTTTTAGTTCACTCATTTCTTGACTTTTTCTTTCTTTGTATACAGTGGAGGTCGAAAAGTATTTAATGATGCAGTTGTAATTTTCAAGCATTCTTTTAATAATGGTAAATCAGAAGTTGATTGAATGTTTTCAAAAAATCTAAATTTTTTGAATCGTGAGTAGTAGGCCTCAACAACCCATCTAACTTTTGTTACCAACCATGTTCTGTTTGTATCTATTGTTACTTGTTGGTTTTTGTTATAACATGGAATCTCAACTCTTAAACCAAGATTTTGCAAATAACTCACCATATTTCTGAACCCAAGATCAACAACAACAACCTGTTCAGATTCTTGAAGCCAATTTATGAAACTAAACCCTTCTTCATTCAAAATTTTTTTAGTTATACCTGCATCATTGTTATAGGTATTTGAATAAAAAGGACCAATAGTATCTCATCTGGAGCACAATTGACATGAATTTTGTTAGAGAACTTTTTTTTTAGGTAGAAAGTGATGAACTAGACTTTGCATAATTTGAGGATTTATTCAAATATAAGTAAGTCCCATCCCAAATAGTAGTTGTTTTATCTCCAAAAAATGTTGTTGAAAAAGTGGTGTTATGATTTTTAGCTTCTTCAGGAGTTAGATGATCAATACCAAGATGATGAGGAACAAAAAAATCGATGGAGAGATTGAGCAACTGAATTAAATGCAGATGATACAACCAATCGTCCTGATTCATTAGGATCATTTGATATATTAAATAAAGAAGCAATTTAGGAATAAGATAAGTCTGTTTTAATTCTGACCCAAAAAAAGTCAGTGAATTGGATAGTGTAGCTTCCATTTCCTGGTGCCTTTGTGTTTTTACATTTTTGAGAGCTTTCACACAGTAGGACTTTCCTGTTCCATCTAGAATCCAAACTCTTTTCTTGCATTTCCATCAGGACTTTCTAGCTTTGTTTCGTTGTTGAGCATAAAATTTTATCCTTTTCGTTGAGTTATAGTAGATAATATCCGGATAAAATCAAAATAAAATAAAAAAATAAATAAAATAAAAATAAAATAAATTCATTTTTCATTTATTTTCAACTTCACTTTCATTTTTTTTCTTTCTTTTTTTCTTTTAAGAATTTTCAAGTTTTGAAATCTCTTGGAGTAATAACTTTGAGTCAGAAACATAATCAATAGGATTTGCTTGTGAAACAGTGAAAGTAACTCTTGTATTGTCTTCATATTTAGAAAGTTGTCCACGAACTTTTAAGTAATATTGACGGAAATAAGCATATTGAAATGTATCTTCAAAATCAGGTGAATCCTTAAAAAAAAAAAAAAGTTTGAAATGAATAAGTAAAGTTCAATAAATATAATAAATAAATAAATAATTTAAAATTACATTGATTTTCCATTCAATCATTAAATCTGCTTTCTTTTGAAGTATAGTGAATCCAACACTATCAAAGCATCTGAGCCATGTTTGTCCTGTAAAATCTGCAACAGATAATGATAAAGAGTATCTATTTTTGAAAAAAAAAAATTATATTTTAAAAAAAAATAAATAAAATAAAAAAAAATAAAATAAAATAAAATAAAATCAATAAAAATAAAATAAAATAAACTTACTTTTGAATACAATTGGAATACACATTTCGACAATGATCACATTGCCATTGATTAGCTGCTTCTTCATTAATTTTCTTTCCACATTCAGGATTTGGACATGAAGGATAAGAAATATTATTTTCATGAGGAATCATAAGAACAAAAGCTTTGAGAGTAAAGAAATCCGGTTTTGTTTCACTTTGACCTAAACCTTCATCACGAACTTGTGCAATTGTTTTCTTTTGATCAAAATTTCCTCCTCCACCACCAGTACTTAAAGAAACGGGTTTTGAATTGACACCAATTGAATCATACCAACCACGAAGTTCATGAGCTTCACGCATATCAGGATTTGTAAGAATTGTTGTTCCAGACATTGTTGAAAGAGATTTTCCTCCAAAGTCACCAACACGAACTGCTTTAAAAGCCATAACAGGGAAATCACTTCCATCAAAACCTTCAGCTGTTGCTCCCCAAAGTGTAAGTTTAATTGAATAACCTGACATATCTGTTAAAACAAGATTTCTACGAGAGAGCTAAAAAAAAAAAATTTTTTTTTTTGAAAAAATTAGTTTAAGATATAATAAAAAAAAAAAAAAAAAAAAAAAAAAAAAAAAAATTATAAATTTTTTTAAAAA
>Ga0209960_1003501_pt1 | contig 13387 bp, 15 predicted proteins | sample ThiBiot_500_plan_2_FD_183947 | JGI IMG/M metagenome (GOLD analysis project Ga0209960, IMG submission 183947) | Wastewater bioreactor microbial communities from Cape Town, South Africa - Thiocy_expt_500_plan (SPAdes) | ecosystem: Engineered > Bioreactor > Thiocyanate-remediating >... | reverse complement strand
AGTCTCTTCAGTCCATTGATCAAGGGCATCGGCTTTGGCTTTCTCCTTCCTTCCTCTCTTATCCGCCATGTTTTTTTTTCTGTTTTTTTCCAAATTTTCTCTGACTCAGCTTTTTTTTTTTTTTTTGCTCTTGTTTATTTTGAAAATTGGATCATAAATGAATGAGAAATGAATGAAAGAAGTTTTTCTATTTGATTAGAAAAAGAAAAAAGAAAAAAGCTTTTTTTTTTCTTTTCCCCCATTTTTTTATTTTCTTTCATTTTGATTTTTGAAACTGAAGTCGAGCACAGATTTTTTATTTTATGATTACAATTAAAAAGAAATGAAAAATGAAAAGAAAAAAACGAAAAAATTGAAGCCTTTTATATCATTATTTTGCATTTATTTTTCTTATTTTGCATATGTTGGCGTTGAGTCCTTATTTTATAATATATATTATCTAAAAATAGTCATGGGGACCATTCCCCCAATCATAAATATCTCCATTTGAATCCCTTATTGCTCCATATGGCAAATAATTATAAGCTTGTTGACTTTTTCCTTCAGATCCAAGTTGTCCATTTCCATTTCCTTGGGATTCAAATGTTAATTTTGGTTTAAATATTGGAAGGACTTGAATTTGAAAAGGAGAAGAAGATACATTCATTCCATCATATTTAACAAAAATCGAATATTCTCCTTCATGTTTTATTTTAATCTTCACGTTGTATCTTCCATTGTTCAAATCTATAACTTCGCATTCGTTGTCCTTTGATTTCCCTTCAATTTGAATTTTAAAATTCTTTTCATTTCCTCCATTTTTTATTTCATTTCCTTCTTTTGAATAACTAATTATTTCAAATTGAAATTCTTCATCTTCGAAAATTCTTTCTTTTTCATCTCTTATAATTAAACATTTCTCAGGTAAAATGTTATTTGAAATACTTGAATAAATTGATTCTTTCTCATAAATTGAAAATTCAATAAAAGAATGATGACATGGTTCAATTTGCCAAATATTATTTAATAAATAATCCAATCTTGAATGGTATAAACTCTTCATTGATAATAATCTCACATCATTTTGTGAAGATAATAAAATTGAATTTTCAATCATTTGACAAGATCCAATAATACTTTCAATTCCAAATTTCAATTCTTCTTTTTGAATTTCCAATTCTTTCTTTTTATATTTCTCAGTTTCATCCAATTTATTTAATAATTGTTGTTCTCTTTCATCCAATTTAATCCTAATTTCGTTGAAAAATTCATTAATTTGAGTTTGAGTTGTCGTTGAATTAATTTCAAGTTGTTTGATAACTTCTTCACATTTGTTTATTCCTTCTCTTAATTCCTTCTCTTTTGGTTTCACTTTATTGATTAAATCAATAAATGTTTGTTTTTCATTTCCAACCATATCTGTGATGATAACTACTTTATGAGATGGATGTTGAGGAACACATAATGAGCACATTGGTAATCTACAATCATCACAAAATAGTTTGATTTCTTCTTGTTGATGAATTTGACAATAAATTTGAGAACTTGCTTTTGAAATTAAATTTCTTTGATTTTCTTCTTCTTTAATTTTTTCAATTGGAATGATTTGGTGATTTTTTGATAATTTCATTATCTTGTGAGATTTTGTGCATGTACCACAAAAATAATCTTGACAATCCAAACAATAAGAAATTGCTTCATTTTCTCCATCCAAACACATTAACTTTTGATTATTGTGATGAAAAGTTGAATTATTGTGAATTTTTAAAGAATGAAGAAGAAATGAATCGATTGATAATTTATCAAGATGTTGATGATCAAAAGGAGTTCTACAAAGTGGACATCTCAATTCAACATTTGTATGATTTCTCTCAATATAAGTTTCCAAACATTCCAAACAAAATGAATGAAGACATCCTAATGTTTTTGGTTCTCTGTAAATGTCTTTACATAATGAACATTCTAAATCTATTTTCTCTGACATTCTTCAAAAACTTTGATTCGTTCGCTTTTATCTATATTTTTATTTGAAGTAATGCAAACTTTTCGCCATGTTTTTTATTTTTTTCTTTTTTGATTTTCAGAGCCTAATCATAAGCAATCAATTGATAAGATTTTGAGAATCAACATTATTAAATTTATTATTAATGAGACTCCAACCATTCAAGTTTTAGATTCATGAAACAAAGCCTTTTTTCTCAATTTTTTGAGGAAGTATTGTTTTCGTTGCTTTTAAGTTTTTGAAATCTACCCCTTGTTTTGCTTTTTTATCTTTTGGCACCCAAAGAAACAAAATCAAATAAATCCAAGAAACAATCATAATTATTATAATTCTCTTCATCTTGAAGATTTTTCATGGTAATGAAGAAGGTTTTTGATGAATTCATTAAATCTTTTGTTGTCAAACTTTCAAAAATCTGTTGCTTGTTGTTTGGTCTTACTTCCTTATATCTACAAAAAATAACGTTTCTTGATCAAAATGGAAATGGGAAAAACTAACAAGATCGGTAATATATATTTTTCATTTATTCAGCTTTAACTTCTTGAACTTTAGTGGTTTTTTCCTTTTTGGCTCTTCTTTCTAAAAGGGCTTTTCTGTCTTTGTCCAATTTAAGTTTTGTGATAACAACCTTTGAGGGGTCTAATCCAATATTAACTGCGTTTCCATTGATCTTATCACGAGTGACTTTTTCAACATGAATAACCCATTTTTTACGATAAACTGATGTAACTTTTCCTTCAGATCCATTGTAGAATCCACGTGTAACGAGGACTTGATCATCTCTACGGATGGGAACTGAACGAACCTGAATAATTAGAATATTTAGTGAATTTCAAGAAAGATTCTGATTATATAATGTTATAGTTTGATATTCAAGTTTGTATATTAGTTTCTTGAAGAAAAGTTCCAATTAAAAACATTTCATTTCCATATATTACATATTTCAATAACTCCAAAATGTTCCATTGATTAAATATTTTTTGACAACAATCTTGATTTGTAGAAACCATTTTTATGAAAAAGTAAAGAAAAAGAAAAAAGTTGCTTACTTTATATTTTTCACGGAGTTCTTTTGAAAGAGGAGCGCTCATGATCTTACGACGAATGCTAGAAGGAGCACTGAAGTGAGCTTTTCTAGACTTGCGTCTTGATGAACTGACACCTAATTATGAAGATTTTAAGTTTTGGTCTCGAAAAATAACATTTGAAAAGGATGGATGGGAAGATAATAAAAAGAGGAAAAGATAAATGTGGATGGAGAAAAAAAATAAAATCCATCTCTTTGTTTTAAACAAAATGGATGGATAAAGATACAAAAAAAAATCCAATAAAACATCATGATGCATTGACAAAATTAAAGTTGTTGTAGGTTGGATTAAGTTGAGTTTAGAAGAACTTACTTGGTGAGCGTTTCATTTTCTTCAAAATATGGATACAAAGGAAGACCGAAAAAAAGAGGAAGAGAAAAAAAAAAAAAAAAAAAAAAAAAGAAAAAAAAAAAAAAAAAAAAAAAAAAAAAAAAAGAAAAAAAAGAATAAAAAAAAAGAATAAAAAAAAGTTTCAAAAAATGGCGGAAAACATGGCGCCATTTCTTTTTTTTGATTTTCTTTTCGGCTCAAGAGACTTGGTTCGAATCCAATAGATATCATATCGAAAACTTGAATTGTAAAATTGTTCATTCGAATTCATTAACACCTTGATTTTTCATTTTGGATAGTAGTTGGTTTTGCCTTTTGATTGGAATTTTTTTTTTAAAAAATTTTTGTATTTCGTCTTCCAATTTCTTTTTGATTTTCAATCGATTTTCAAATCAAGGAAAGAAGTTTTGATTGAAAGTTTCAACACAATCAATCAATCAATCAATAATGACATCAACATTGAAACAAAAAAACAGAAAAAGAAAAAGAAAAAACAAGCACCGCAGTTTATTATCAATTACCATGATGCACCCTTTTTACTAGTACTCTCCAACATCTTCCCCAAAAAAACAAAAAATAAAAAATGAGTCACAAATGAGTAATAAAATTGAAAAAAATTAAAAGTCAAAGTCAAAAACAATTAATTCAATCAAACAAACAAAAAACAAAAAACAAAAAGGAGACTCAATAAATAAGACAACAATCTAAAAAGGTTGCACAGAGTCACAAGTTTGTAAGTGACCGTTAGGAAAAAAAACAACAAATAAGGTTGATTCAAGTGGATAACGATAAGATAGATAAAAACCCCAACTTGAAGAAAAAAAAAAAAAACCTAAAACTTTTTTTTTTTTTCCTAATTGCATTGTGATTTTTTAACAAACTTATCAGACTCAATATTCTTATTTCTCAATTCTTATTTCTAATTCTTATTTCTAATTCTTATTTTCTGATTATTTTTCTTTTTTTTTTCTTTTGTATATTGAACACACAAAAAATTGCCAATTTTTTGTTATTTCTTTTTTGTTTTGGCATTGGGAGTTTTGGTTTTTTTTTTTTTTTTTTTTTTTTTTTTTTTTTTTGTATTTTTTTTTTTTTTTTTTTTTTTTTTGGTAAGTCCATAAAAGAATTAGAACAAACATAAAGGAAAAACAGGACTGACTGACAGAATTACCACAAGAACCCTATTAGGTTTCTCTTTCTTTTATTGAGTTTTCATTATTCTTATTCTTATTCTAACTCTTATTTTTTGCTTTTGTAGGTCAATAATAGTTAAATAATAATTATCTCAAAGTAGAAGCAGTTGAATTATTTTTTTTTTCCTCAGAAATTAATTAGAAATTAATTAGAAATGGAATTGGAGTGGAGGTTTAAAACTGTTCTCGTAATGGTAAACTCTTCTTATTTACTGAGTCATTAATTATAAACAATGAAATGTTGACTTGTTTTTTTTTTTTTTTTTTTTTTTCAATATTATATATTAGGTTGGGTTACCAGCACGAGGAAAAGTAACTTTTATTCTTTATTTTTATTTTTTATTCTTTATTCTTTATTCTTTGTTCTTTATTCTTTATTACAACTTTCTTTCAAAAAATAACAAATTAATTATTTTTCATTCATAAATTAGTCATATATCTCAAAAAAACTTGTAAATTATCAATGCTGGCTTGGATTTCAAGCAAGATTTTTTAATGTTGGAAACCATCGAAGAGATGTTTGCCAAGGAAAACCCCAAACATCTGATTTTTTCGATGCAAAAAACGAAAATGCAAAAAATGCAAGGGAGGCTATTGCTCTTGAAGTGTTAGATGATTTATTGGATTGGCTAAGAGATGGAGGAGATGTCGCTGTATTTGATGCAACGAATACAACTGAAGCTCGCCGTGCAGTTCTTGTTGATCGATGCAAAGTATTTTTTCCTTTCTTTTCTTTTCTTTTCTTCTTTTCTTTTCTTTTTTTTTTCTTTTCTTTTCTTTTTTCTTTCTCAAGTTTTGAAAAAAAAAAATTCAAAACCTAAAATTTCTAGGCAGTTTCAGAAGCAATTAATGTGATATTCATTGAATCAATTTGTGATGATCCAAATGTAATTCATCGAAATTGTATGCAAAAAGTTATTGGTTCGCCAGATTATAGGTGAGTTTTTCAATTTGATTATCGAATTTGATTATTTTTAATTTTGAAACTAACCTTTTAATGATTCAATGATTTATTAATAGGAACATGCCACAAGAAGAAGCTCTTAATGATTTAAAAAAGAGAATAGCAAATTATGAAAAAGTTTATGAAACCATAAAAGATGATTCCTTAAGTTATATAAAATTAATTAATCTTCAATCAAAAGTATTTTTTTTTTTCAGAAAAAAAAAAAAATAGAAAAAAAAAGACTGTTATAATGAAATTAAAAAATAGGTTATTTGTAATAAAATATTTGGTACTCTTGCTCAAAGAACTGGAACATTTTTAATGTCTCTAAATCTTCATCCAAGGAAAATATGGCTTTGTAGAGCTGGTCAAGCTGATGGAGTTGAAGATTTCAATAACATTAAAATCCAATCTCCAAAACAAAGTAAAAGAGATTCAAAAGGAAATACTATAAAAAGAGTGACCATAAAAGATAGATCAGATTGTATATTCTTTTTCTTCTTTTTTTCTTTTTTCTTTTTGATTACTTATTATTTTTCCTCACTTTTTGTGACTATATTTTCTAATTCCTAATTCCTCAAAGATTTTACTCTTCCTCCAACCAAGTCAAAAGCTTTCCAACTTGGAACAAAAGGGAAAGTTTATGCACAAAATATTAAAGAATTTATTTCTGCTCAAACTGACGATTTTGAAGTTTATTCAAGTACCATTGTAAGAGCAGTTCAAACAGCAAGAGTAATTTCTAATCTTTTATTTTTCTTTTCTTTTCTTTTCTTTTCTTTTCTCTTATTAATTTTATTAATTTTTCTTTTTTTTTAAAAAAAAAAAGGAAATTCACCCTCGAACACAACAATGGCCCTCATTAAATATGCTTCATACAGGAAATCTTGATGGAATGTCTATTTATGAGATCAAAGAGAAATTTCCATCTGATTTTGAAGAGTTCATGAATGATCCATTTCATTACAGAATACCAGGTGGAGAATCTTTTGAAGATGTTGTTCATAGGTTTTTTATTTTTTATTTTTTATTTTTTATTTTTTATTTTTTATTTAGAAAATGACATTGTTTCTATATTTCTTTTTTAATATTATTTCATTTTAGAGTGGAACCATTTATTATTGAACTTGAAAGACAAACTAAAGATGCTCTCGTTATATCTCATTTATCAACTTTAAGAGTCATCATGGCATATTTCTTGGGGACTCCAGTCGAGGAATTTTCTTTAATTGATATCCCCCAGAATACTCTCATTGAACTCGTCCCTTATCAATATGGATGGAAACAAAGAAATATCCCAATTCAAGATGAATGAATAGTGTAAAAAAAAAAAATAGCAAACAAACAAATCCAAAAAAAAAAGTAATTGTAAAACTTGAAACATATCTTAATTCTAAATACTAAGAAATCTTCTTATTTTATTTCTTTTACAATTATGATTCTTTATTAATAGTATTTCGTAAATGAAGATGTTGGAGATCAAGTTGAGCAATGGACAGGAAGTTGAAGGAAGGGTCGGACCAAGAAAAAAAAAAAAAAAAAAAATTAAAAAAAAAAATTAAAAAAAAAAAAAAAAAAAAAAAAAAAAAAAAAAAAAAACATTAAAAAAAAAAATTAAAAAAAAAAAAAAAAAAAACCGTCTTGCAAGCAAAAATCTCATTGTGAATCAATAAGTTCTCGAGTCCATCATTTCAAACCAATTTTAACTCAACTCAAAAACTTACAAATTTTCACTTTCATTCATCTTTTCACACTTCACTTGATTCATTTCATTTCATTTCATTATTTATTTCTTGAATTTTTTTAAAAAACAACCAGAAGGTTTTTAAAATTCTTATTAGTTGAAAGTCAAAAAGGTATTAATTATATCAATTATTGGGTTTGAACATCTAAAATATTGTATTCAATATTTCATATTTATAATTATAAATTCATTAATTGAATGAATGAATGAATGAATGAATATTAAGTTTCATGAAATGCTTTTAAAGTGGAGATCTCAACTTTTCTAATATGATGTTCAAAAGTCAATTTTAATACTCATTTAATTATAATTTAATTGAAAATTTTCATTTATTGTATTGAATTACAATACAATACAATCAATTAATATAAGCTTTTACTTTTATTTTTAAACACACAATTTAATAATTGTAAATTAATAATAATAAAAGGTAGAACATGAGCCCAAGAACTAACTTAAGTCTCGGAGACGTGACTCCTAATAATATTGGTCAATTGAAGACAATTAACTCTGTTATCTTCCCTGTTTATTACAATGACAAGTTTTATAAAAATGTACTCGAAAGTGGAGAGTTTGCAAAATTAGGTTTGATTCCTTTAATTTCTTTATAATCAATCAATATTTCTCTTATAATCATGATGCTTCTTCAATCATGATATTTCATTCAAATGAAAGAAATCTTCAAAAGGATCATAATTAAAAATGAAATGAAATGAATAAAAAAAATAGCTTATTTCAATGATTGTCCGGTTGGTGCAGTATGTTGTCGTAAAGAAGCCCAAGAAGGTTCAAGAGATATTAAACTTTACATTATGACTCTTGGAGTTTTGGCACCTTATAGAAATCTTAAAATTGGTAAGTCAATATTTCAATTTCAATTTCAATTCTGTGATCCAAAAAGAGTTATTCCAAATCTGACATTCATTAATTAATTAATAGGATCTACATTACTCAAACATGTTTTGGATCAATGTGAAAAAGATAAAAACATCAAATCAGTTTATCTTCATGTTCAATGTTCAAATGAGGAAGCAATTTCATTTTATAAAAATCGTAACTTTCAAATCACGAAAACAGAACAACAATATTATAAAAAAATCGATCCTGCTGATGCTTATGTTTTAGAAAAAGTTTTGCGTTCATAATGAAATATATAGATGTTTATCCTTCTTCTTATTTTATTTATTTTCAACAATTTCTATCCGACAAAATTTTGTATTCTTTTTTTTTTTACACCTTTAAAAATCTCTTTCTTCTAAGTTTTCTCCATTGTTGAGTTTCAAAATTCATTTCAAAGACTATTTCTTCTGTAAACGGTTTCCCATCCGGTCCAACTTTACTCTCTTGATTTAATAAAATTGTCATTAACTTGCTTGGTGGTGAATTTGCTTTTTTATTTGATTTTTTATTTATTTTATTTTATTTTTTATTTCAAGTTTCCAGAAAAAAAAAAAATTCTAGAGAAAGGAAAACTTACGAAAATCTCCTAGAAGGAATTTTGTGATTAAATTTCTATCATCTTCACTGACCATATTTGAGTTTTGAAACAATGCTTTGTATGTCTCCGCATCAATTTGATTTTGTTGATTTTGTTGATTTTGCTGATTTTGTTGGTTTTGTTGATTTTGTTGCTGTTGTAACTCGGGTTGATGTTGAAGTTGGGGTTGTTGGAGTTGGGGTTGATAGTGAGGTGGTTGATATGGTTGTTGTTGATTAAACTGTTGAAACTGTTGAAATTGTTGAAATTGTGGTTGTGATTGAGGTTGTGACTGTAAAGGTTGATATGGGGATTGGTATTGAGGTGGCTGATATGGTGGAGGTTGATATTGAGGTTGTTGATATGGTTGAGGTTGTGTTTGATACTGTTGAGGTTGTGTTTGATATTGTTGATATAAAGGTGGCAAAGTACTCTTTTGATTATCAAGTTGTTGATCAAATGTGTTGAGGGGTTGTGTCTTTTTTATTTATTTAAATAATTAGTTGTAAATCCAGAAAAAAAAAAAAAAAATACCAATTGACTTGGTGAAATACTATTTGGAGGAAGATTTTGAATCGGTTGAATATTGTGAACAGAGCTAAGATATTTGTCTGAAGAAATTGGTTGTTCTTGAGTTGAATCAATTTTAAGTTTCTTAGCAGCAATTTCTGTGTTTATAAATTTGTTTAAAAATAAAATGAAAAAAAAAATTAAATTTTTTAAAAAAAATAAATCAAAATTTACCATTGGCTTCATCAACCTCCAAACTTTTTCTTCTCTCCATCTCCTTTTCTCTTTCCTTTTCTCTTTCTTTTTCCTTCTCCTTCTCTTCTTTTTCTCTCTCTTTTTCTTCCTTTTCTTTTTCTTTCCTTTCTTTTTCTATTTATTTATTTATTTATTTATTTTTATTTTCGAAAAAGTCTTGAGAAGAAGAAAAAAAAATGAAAGAAACCTTTTGCTTTCTCTATAAGTTTTCTCTCTTTCTCTTTTTCCTTTTCTCTTTCCTTTTCCTTTTCCTTTTCTTTTTTCATCTGTCTTTCACGTTCTCTTTCTGCTTCTTTCTCTTTCTTTTTTCGAAGTTTTTCCTCTGCAGCTTCGGCTTCCTCCTCTAATGAAAATTACCATTATTATTGATTTCACCTTTTTCCTTTCCAAAAATTAAATAAGTGACGACTTTACCTTTCTTTTTTCTGAGAGCCTCTTCTTGTGCTTTAATAATATTTGCCGTTGCATTAAGGTCAAGTATATCAATTTTTGAATCTTTTCTTACAGGTGTCTTATTTGCATCTATATGTTTTTTTGGATATATTAATTTCAAATTCATAAGATTTATATTTAGAAAAAAAAAAATAGAAAAAAGACTTGAAGCTGCTTGAAGCATTGATTTCTGAATCCCTCCTCGAAGAAAACTTGGTGTACTTGGTGCACTTGGTTTTCGAACCATAGTTGGTCTAATTGCATTTGTACGAAATTGTCGACCTAAAATTGAGAAAGAATTAAAGGGTTATTTTTTTTTAAAAAAAAGGGAAAAAAAAAAAAAAAAAAAAAGAAATATGACTTTCGATAGCTTTTTGAGTTAATTGTTCAAGATTTTTTCTCCTTTCTTCTTTGGAAATAATTGCAGACTCTTTAAGTTGGAAAGGGGGAGGTTTTTGAGAAGGACGAAGAACTTTTTCTTGAATATTCTTTTGAAAAAATGAAAATTCTTTTGGAAAAAATAAGTAATCATCTCCTTCGCTTACTATTTGGTTTTTTTTTTATTTTTCAAACCTCAAATTTTATAATTTTATAATTTTATCTTGAAAAAAAAAAAAAGAGGAAAGAAAATCTTACATTCTTTTTTCAAATTTTCAAGTGATACACGAAATGAAGAATGTTTATCTTCAATATTTAAATAAAGAGCTTGTCTTTCTGCAAAATCTCTAAAAAAATCAGCAATAACTCTCACCCATTCATCATCATCCTTTTGAGCAAGTTCAATAATTTGACCTATTCCATCTTTTAAATCTGGCATTTTTCTCTTAGAAGCACCCAAGAATGAAAAAAGAATCTTATGTTTCACAGATGAATCAAGAAAACTAAACCGTTGCTTTATCTCTGGAAGGGTATTCTCATTTAAAAGATGTGTTAAATTTGAAGAGTTCCAATTCTCTTCGGTTTGGCCTCTCAGCCTCCATTCCAAATCCCTTCCTGAGCTCATTTTCCCTTTAAATCTTTAAACTTTTTAAACTCTATCAATCCTTCTTTAATTCCTCCAATTTCAATTTCCAAATATTAACTTCAATTTCACTTCTCTAATAATATCAAATATAAGCTTCCTTTCTTTCACTTTCCCTATTTCTCTTCTCGACTCCAGTAACTCCACCAATACTTCTGTTTCTCTTCTCTTCAATACTTCTTCTATTACAAAGTAAAGTTATTAGTAAAACAAAGTAACAACTTTTAAAATTATACTATTGTAAAGTAAAATATAATTCATATTCAGTCTTATAATTAGAATGGAATTGAAAGGTAAAGCTTTCTTCTATTTACTTTTTTTTTCGCGCCTGATATTTCAATTATATCAAACAAAAACTTGGGAGAATAAGAATGAATGTCAATTTTTTGTGGATCATAATAGAATGAAGACAAATGAATCAACAATTTGAGAGTTTCAAAAGGAATATATAGAATATAGAAATAGTGAATAGGATATAATAAGAATAAGAATAAGAGAATGAATGAATGAATAAGTAAAGGAGACAAGAGGAAAGCGAAAGGCATTTTTCCCGCCTTTTTTCTTTAAAAAAAATTTTTTTTGATTCCACTTTTCTCTTCTCAATCCCAGAACTCAGACTCATAAGTATTAACATAATGTTATGAACATGATTTAAGTAGGACACTTTTAAATTTATTGTCTTGTTCCAATGCAATGGATTTGATTCAGAATCTTGATAATCCTTCGCTTCGTCTCATTGAGAGAGAATTCTTCTGGAGTCCAACAAGGTGATTCCTCTTGGTCCTTTACTTATACTTTCATTCTTGAGCCCACCTCTCTTTCGATGAATGCTTGGTATTTGGATGATGGTGTACTTGTTGGAGGTAGACCTAATATTGTTGCCACAGTTGAATTGTTTTTTTTTTTTTTTTTTTTTTTTTTTTTTTTGCTTTATAACTAATTATTGATCATTTTGTAGCAATGATGAATCTGTCACAATGGTTAGGAAGAATTTAGTAGCAGCACTTCATTAATCAAACCTTCAAGATATCTTGCGCCTAATATTTGCACTTTTGCTGGAGAAAGGAAATAAAGTTTTCCGACTTGTTGAGGTGAGCTTGGATAGCTTAATGCTTGAGCCCAATCAAAAGAAATAGTTTGGGTGTAGTTCTCCAAGAAAGGATAATGGATAGATGGTTGACTGGTGAAAAAAGTTGTTTCATATATTCGGTTGCTCAATATCTGCTAAATTTATAAAAGAATCTTTCAATTCCATACACGTGAAAAAAATTTTCGCAAGTGGTGCTGGAGAGTTATCAAGGAATTATTTGAGCCAATGGAGCACATAATTTTCCCCATAAATTTTCAGCAATAACAACCCCAAAGCAAATGAATGCAATCAAATGTGTAGTTTTCTGAAGTCTCCAAGATCCCCCCTACAAATACTCACAAACAAAAGGAGAAGCACCAACGTTTGCACGAGACTCTTTCAGTGAATTGAACAAGGTACATTTTAGTGTTGAAAGGGACAATAGTTGTGTGCTCCAATCTTTCGAAAATTACTGCATCATTTTCTTGATATTATTGGAGTTTTTCAATATTCTTCAATTATTCATCAAATATTTGAGGTTTTTATTTGATGAAATGATAACACTTTGGACTTACACTTAAAGTAATTTTAAAAATAGTATAAAGAACTTGGATGATGAGTTGGAGTTAGAGAAATATTTCCTTAGGATTTTCAAAAGAGTGAATGGATTCAAAATTAGGAAAGAAATTATGGATGGCAAACAAGTGGAGCAAATAAAGTTGATGACATTGGTTCCCAAATACTTAGGAGAAGATATCCATTTTTGTGTGTGTCTTTTGGATCACCTGTGATCCTCCCATTCTCTCTTTTATTTTTTTTTCTCCGCATTTGCAATAAGGTCTTTGAATCAGAGATTTGATTTGAGAATTGGAGCAAACAAAATTTTGACCTTTAAGTACTTTTTTTCTTCTCCAATTTGCTCAAATCATTTGGATTAACTTTAGAAGAACCATTCAATCCTTCAGACATTAGAAGACAGGATGCAATTTTTTGCCCTAAAATTATTCAATCTATTTCTCAAGCTTGAAGTATGAAAAACTGAGGGTGTTGGAGCACTCTTTTGATTCAAGGTAATGTTTATTTTTCTTTGAACTAAAAAAAAAATTTTTTTTCTTCGTCAGTTTTTTCCTTTTTAATTTTCAAAAATGAAATGGATTGAAGTTTTTTTTTTTTTTTTTGATTCAGGGTAATCAGTGATGTATTGTTTATTTTCTTTGAACGATAAGAAAAAAATTTTTTTCCTTCATTTTCCCTTTTTAATTGGATTGTAAGTTTTCCTTTTTTTTTTGTTTGTTTTCTTTTTTGTTTTTTTTTTTCTTTTTCTTTTTTTTTTTTTTTTTT
>Ga0209960_1003499_pt1 | contig 13394 bp, 15 predicted proteins | sample ThiBiot_500_plan_2_FD_183947 | JGI IMG/M metagenome (GOLD analysis project Ga0209960, IMG submission 183947) | Wastewater bioreactor microbial communities from Cape Town, South Africa - Thiocy_expt_500_plan (SPAdes) | ecosystem: Engineered > Bioreactor > Thiocyanate-remediating >... | reverse complement strand
AAGTTGGAAGTAAATATGCTCAAATGGCTATTGAAGGAAAGAAGATTACTTGGATTATTAAAAGAGGAAAATGGGGATTAATTATGGGAGAAAGACAAATGGAAGTTAATCAAGCTATTGCAAAAGAACAAAGTGGTGCAGCTTAAAGTTTCATTGATCTTTTGTTTTTGTAATTTTGTATTATATTTTTTATTTTTTATTTTTTTTGATGAAATAAATCATGTTATTGAAAACTTTTTTCTTCTTGAATTTTGAATTTTTCTTTTCTTTTATTTTTTATTTTCTTACAAAGATCGAAAGAAGATCGAAAGAAGATTGAAAGAAGATTGATATTGCTGAGAAAAAAGAAATTAAATTTTTTTGAATTTAAAGGTTTTGAGTTAAATTGAGTATTGTAAACTTTAAAATTGTAAGATTATTGCAATGATGATAGACCTTTGACTTCATTTTTGTTCCATGAGGTGAGTAGTATTGCAAGTTCTTGTTCAATATTTAAATAGCAAACTCTCACAATCAAAAAGAGAGTTAACTGAGTGTAATGAACTGATGATTTTTAACACCAAACTTCACCTCCTTTTTTTTCTTTTAAACCTTTTGGGGGAAGTTCTTATGGGAGATTTTTATCTTTTTTCCCTTTTTCTCTTTTTTTTCAACTTCTTTTCTTATTGTAATTGCAAGCTTGTAATTCAAAAATTATAGTTTTTTTTATTTTATTTTATTTTATTAATTTGACAACCCACCAATTGTTCCTCTTGGTGGTCGATAAAGATTTGGTAAGGTCAAAACTTGGAGTGAATTAAAGGCATAACGGCGAGAACCAGTATTTCTTTCCACTATTTTGAAATAAAATAAAAATAAAATAAAATCAGTTTTGTTTAAAAAAAATAAAAATAAAAGTAAAGTAAAAGTAACCATTTTCTCTTCTTACTCCTTCTCTTCTGAACGCATTTAAAGCTCTCTTAAGTGAATCTTTATCGAGCTATTGATTGATTTATTTCATTTTTAATTATAAAAAAATGGAAAGAGAAAGATTTCTTTGTTTGAAGGAAAAAGTAATTTACATTATGGAATTGAGTTAAAAAGAGAGCATTCTCAAGAGTAGCAGCCATGGAAGTTCTATCTTTAGCACTTTTACATGAAGTGAGTCTTGCTCCATTCATCCTGGAGAAGAAAGAAAGAAAGAAAGAAAGAAAGAAAGAAAGAAAGAAAGAAAAAATTAGTTATATTCATTTTTTTTGACTTTTGATTCAAATAATTAAAAATTCTTACTTGCGAGCAATTTCCTCTCCAAAAATCAATATATTCACATTCTTCTTCTTTTCTTTTTTAGAATTATCTATTGCTACATCTAACCGATATAATTCTTCTTTTAAATTCTATTATTGTTTTATTATTTGGAATTTGAAATAAAGAAATAAAGAAATAAAAAAAAATTAACATTTAATCGGGGTTCTACAAGTTCAGAACTTTTGGAAATTGATCTTAAAAATTCTGAAAAAGAATTATGATATGCCTTTTTTTTGATTTAAGAATTATAATAAATAAAATAAAATTCAAAGAAAAAGAAAAAAAAAATACTCTTAACATCTGAAGCCCATAAGAATTAATTTCTTCTTGGATTGTGGTTTCTGATAAACCTAAATTTGCCATTGTTTGAGTTTCATTAATTCCTTGACTTAATAGAGTTGGGAAAACTCTAATTTTAACTCCATCTAATAATCCCAACAAAGTTAATTCACTTCCAGAGAAGGCAGATGAGCTCCGTTCACTTGGTGGTGATAATTCCTCAGCACTCTCTCTCAATCTCTCTCCACTACTTAATCTTTCAGCAAGCCTTGGGTTATCAGGTTTTTTAGGTCCTGAAACAGCAAAAATGGTCTCTGGTTTTAAGTTATTGTGAAGAAGAATCGTCTCTCTAATATTATTACTGCCCGATCTTTGATGAGATTGTGCAGAGCTATTACCTCCTAACAATTCAGGTCGAACATTAAAAGTAATTATAATGTCTGGACGAGATCCTGATGAATTTATTTATTTATTTGGTTTATCAAAGGAATTAACACAAGCAACGAAAAGAAAGAATAGAATAGAAACCAGTGATAATAAGAGGAAGTTTTAAATTAGTATCGATTTTAATCTTCACTGTTTCAAGGTCTTTTATTGCTGTAAACATATCCTCAAGCATTCCTGTCTCATCTCCTTTAGTACTCAACAAACTAGAAATAAATCGGTTTTTTTTTCAGAAAAAGAAGGAAAAAATGAAATGAAATAAATGAATACCTTTCAAAATGACAAAGAAATCCAACTGATACAAGTTGTTTTAAATAGACTGCATCATTATATCTTTGAGAAAGTTCAGCATAAAAAGCAGTTGCCTAATATTATTGATTGTTAATATTAATCAATAAAGTCCAATTTTCTCAATCAAAAGGGAAAAATAGAAAATAAAGTTACCAATCCAATAATTGCATGTGAAAAAATAATATCCCTTCTATATTTTAATGAACTGGTTGGGGCAAGAACTGCATCTTCTAGAAGAGTTTTTGCTAATAAAGAATGGGAAACAACTCTAACTAGAAAATCTATTTTTGAAGATAAAGATTGAACTGCATTTCTTAATCCTTCCATTATTGATGGACCAACTTTTCCATTCAATACAGCCTAGAATTTTATTTATTTTAGAGATTTGTTAGAACAGAAAAAAAAATTCAATTTAGGTTGGATAAAAAATAGAACTTTTGCTGCGGTATGCATTGTTGGAAAAGTTGAAGAGATAATTGTTTCAATACATTTTTCTCCATCTTCACCATCCCAATAAGTAATCAATTTTGCAATTTCAAGAATTGAATCAGTTGTTTCCAAAATCTAAGACAAACAATTTTTTTTTTTTTGGATTGGAGAAAATAAAAAATGAAATAAATAAAAAATACAGCTTTGACATATTTTTCTGCCAAGTTCACATCACATTTAAAATCTTGGGAAATTGCAGTTTTGAGTTCTGGAATGAAGAATAAAATTAAAATCAATCCAATCAACAATTAAAAATTTTTTTTCAAAAAATCTAACCAACAATAGCTTTCGAAAAAGCTTTGAAGTATTCTTGAATAATATCCCGAAGTTTTCGAGCAGAAATTGTTGAACTTGTTGAATGAATTGCAGGATGATTAAGTTGAGGACCAAGTGAAGCCGAATTATTACTTGAAAGGTTGTTAAAGTAAACTGAAGTTCTTGAATTTCTTGCTTTAGCTAATTACAGAGAGAATTAAGAAATTGGAATAAAAAAAATAAAAAAATGAGAAAAACAAACGGGCAAAGAGTGCAGTTTTTGTAATAAAATCTGGCATCAACCCTTTGAGTTCTTTTTTTTCTTCAACTCCATCAGCCTAAATAATTAAATTTCAGAAGAGTTTTTTTTTTTTTTTTTTTTTTTTTTTTTTTTTTTGGAAATGAAAATGAAGATCAAACATTATCAGCTTGAGAAATAGCTCCTCCTTTTTTGAAACCAAGCGCATGAGCTGCTGGAGCTCCAAATGTTACAATAGTATTTGTGCATTGTGCTAAATTAATTATTTATTATTTAAAATCTAATATCAGTTTACTTTTTTCATTTTTTTTTTTTTACCATCTCCATCATCAACAATCATTTGATAAATTTGACAATTAATAGCTAAAAATTGAACATCTTCCTCCTTTTTGAGAACAGAAGGACGGAAACTTTTTCCTCGATAAACACTAAAATTACTAAATTTTTTTGGTTAATTATTAGTTAGTTATAGTTTTTTTTTGATTTTTAAACCTGAAAGCTTGTTGATATTTTTGAAGAAGATCTAGATGGATAGCATATTGTTGTTTCCTCATTGATTCTAGATAAGAATCTGTAAATGTTGCCTCTGAAAAATCTCTTGTTATTCTTTTTTCTTCTTGAATTATGGAATCAAGGAATTGAGTTGCAGAGATGAAAATGAAAGGAGATTCAGAAATCATCTAAAAAAAAAAAAAATTTTTTTTTTGGAAAAAATCTCAAATTTTTTAAAACAAGTTCAATAAAGAATTTGGAACCTCTCTAACTTTAACAGGTCTTCCTTTTGATGAAATGAAACGATAATCTTTTGTAAAGGTGTTGAATTTTGAGTGACTAATAGGACAGAAATCAATAGGATTTAAGACTGAAGGTGGATAATAAACAATAGGCTATTTTGTAATATTAAAAAAAAATTCAGACTCCTGAAAGGAAAGAAAGTTTTTTTCAAAAAAAAGACATCAAGAGGATAGATTGTGATGTTTCCTTTTGCAGATGATGTTTCATGAGTAGATGGACGAGGTTTAATTGATAATACAAGTTTGTTTCCTTTCCATAAATATAAATCTTCAGTTGTACAATATACTCCTCCTAAATCTTTATTTGCCTAAAAGAAATCCAAAGTCATGAATGATCGAAAAATAAATAAAAAAATAAATAAAAAAAATAAAAGAGTTTACTTTTTCATTTTCATAATCCTCTATTAGATATAATGCAAAAAAGTAATCCTTTTTTTGTTCTCCTTTTTCTTGAATTTGAATTGTAACCATAAAATCTACCGTAAATGAAGTCTTTTTTTTTTTTTAAAGACAATCAATAATAAATAAATAAATAAATTAAAGAAGAAAAAATAAGGAAACTTTTTGAGAATTTTCAACAGCAGTGGAAATTTCAGTTCTAGCAAATTCCTCCCAGTCACTAGTACTACTCTTTGAAGTTCTCCGTAAAACGGCAACCTTGAAAAATTCAAATAAGAAAAATATTTTTCATTTTTTTTTTTTTAAAGAAAAACCTGAAAGTCAGGAACATATGCAGAATTTTGATTATCATTTGAGTGTAATATAGAGCAACTCACTCCAATATCAATTGAACCACTTTATTCATTAATTATCAACTATTAAGTCAGAAAAAAATAAAAAAATAAAAAAATTCTAAAAATATTACAATTGCTCAACTGTTTCAATATCAGGAATATTAAAAAAACTCGATGAACGAGATTTTGGGTCTATATCAACCTCATTGTCATCTATTAAGTTTTTTTTTTTTTTTAAAAAAAAAATAAAGTTGAGAAAAGAAAAATTTTAAAAATAATGAACAAACAATACCAAAATTAATTAAATCATCAGGGATAGAATTTGTTACAGTTTCAATTGACTTTCTTAATTTCTCTTCATCTATTATTTCTACCTTTTTTTGAGGAGTTGGGAGAGGTTTTGGAGTATCCATTTTATAGTTTGCTATTTCTCTTTGAAGACGAAGAACTGTTTCTCTTAATTTAAAATATGAAGCATTTTCAATAGCTTTCATCCAATTATATCGATCATCTCTAATAAAAAACAATTTATTTAGATATATATTCTCATCATTTTCCACAATGAATTTCTTTCTTTCTTTTCTTTTTTTTAAAAAAAAGTATAAAACAAAAATATACTGATCTCTTGCAATAAGTACATAATTTCTTCCAACAACAGAAGAAAATTCGATTGAAAATGAAAAAGGTAGATCATGTTCAAGATGAACTTTACAATTCTCAAGTAATACAAATCCTGTTGGTGTGATATCCTATGGAAAATTGAGGGAAAAAAAAAAGAAAAGAAAATAGAATTAAATAAAATATAATATAATAAAGAAAATTTTTTAAAAAGTAAATCATTCTTACCTTGACATTCTTAAAATAAAACAAAAAGTTTGCTTTCAATACGAACCATCTCTGTTTAAATCCAGCATTTCCTTCACCTTTCTTCTGCAAAAATCCTTCTCTATCTCTTCCTTCATGACTTGTTGCAAAATTACTAAACTCTTTCTCATTAAATCGTATTTGAGCTGAAAAGTTCATCGTGTCTTGATGAAGCTTAACTCTAAATATATTAATATATATCAATTATTTTCTTAATTGGTTGATTTCTTCATTTTCAACTTGACTTTATGTTTCTTTCATAAATTAATTCAATTTAAAGAAAAAAGAATATACTTTCAAATTGTCTCAAGTTCTTTTCTTATAAGTTGAAAGTTATTCAGAGTAAGAGAATAAGTTCCAGTTTCTATAATCTATCTTCTTTCTTCTTCAACTCCAATATATAGCTATTCTCACACTCACTCCCTTTGCTTTGACCTTTCAATAATAAATACAAAAGACTTTCCCTTTCTACAAAGTCAAACTAAAAGTCCTTTCCTCTATAAATTATAGTATTTATTATATTAATTATAAGTTAGGATTGTAATAATATTCGTTTAAAACTTTAATATTCGAAGAACTATTAACATAGTATACAAATATAACAAAAGTGCAAAGTAACAAAAGTCAATAAATAAATGAATTGAACTATAATGTCTAATAGAAATGTTATAGAATATCAAACATATAATGAATTTCATTGAATACAATTGTTAAATAAATGAGTAATGATATCTATATGTTGATATATGAGTTGTATATATGATCTATGTGTTTTAATAGATCTTTAATAGACATTTCCAATAATTAATTAATGTCTTTTGACTTTTCTCATCTCTTATTCTATTCAATAGTTTTATAATAAAGAATCATATATCAAGTATCAAGTTGTTCATATATTAAGATCTATTGTTATTATATTTGGATTCAAATATTGAGTTTATAGTCAACTATTCAAGTTATTATAATAATACTAATAGATGAACAAATATTGAATATCTTGTAGTTTGACTACAATTATAAAACTTTCTAATAATTACATATAAAATAGTTATACATCAGTATATCATTGTATTACAATAACTATTTCAACCTTCTTTATTTTCTTCTTCTTGCTTTACTATCAGTATTATATAAGGTTGTTCTATTTCAAAGTTGGTTCTCATATTAATGAACTAGGAAGGAAATACAAACTCAATTAACTAAAAGTATATCTAAAACTTATAACTATTCAATTCAATAAAACAAAATACATTAAAACAAAAGAAATAGAAATAGTATTAATACAACTTTCTCTTTTAAAAGTTTGAATTAATTATTGAAAAAGATCTTCATCTATTGTTCCAACAATTATAAAAAAACAAAATAGAAAAACTGTTATAAAATAGAAAACTCCAATTAATTGAAAAAAGAAATACAATATTAAATAGATATATTGTATTTCGAATATGTTTAGAAGTTGAATTAAGTATAATGAATGAATGATGTTGTATTCTGTTGTTGAATTGTTGTTATATGGGAGTTATATAATAGTTATATAGTTGATTGCAGGTTGGGTTCCAAGAACTAAATCAACTTTTAATCGATTTTTTTGAACTTTTCAATAGTTTGACTTTGAACTAACTCAAGCACAGATATCATAATCATTCTCATATCTCATATATCTCAAGCTTGATAAAATGTTTAACAGTATGACGAAAATATTTTTTTATGATATTAGTGATACTTATTTTTTACTTTTGTGTTATTGAGAAGGAAAAATAAAGTGAGAGAAAATCTTAAAAATGTTTGATTTATAAGAAAAACAAGAACAATAATAACTTGTTAAAATGTGTGAAAATATGATGAAAATGTATTTTTGTTATAATTGTTATAGTTGTTATAATTATTTCACTTTTGAGTTGTTGAGATTCAATGAGAAGACAAAAATTGAGAAAATCTCAAAACTGTTTGATTCGAATTAATTTGAAGATTTCACTTTGAATCATATCGTTAACACTTAGAGAAAAATCAATCAAAGTTATGAATAAAAAAACTATTCAATTTTTCTTTGCGATTGTTGTTTGATAGAACTTGAAAATTTGTGTCTATATATGTTTAAACTTTTGAGAATCAAAAAGTTTTGATCTATTTTAAACACTGAAAGACATTTTCTACTTATACATCTATTTTTTGAATTCTCAAAGAAGGTGAATCTTTGAGATCATCATAGTCATCAGCAGCGTAATACACTCCATCAGAATCCAAGTATTCAATTTCAAAAGTATGGACTTCAAGGTTGAATCTTCTGTAAACATCCATTTTAATTTCTTCGAGTGTTGAACAATTCTTGATTTTATATTTAGATCCTCGATAATCCAAAATGAGGATCTTTTTATCTAATTTAAATTTCATTATTATCAAAAATTAATAATCATGATGAAATGAAATGGAAATAACCAGATTGGATGAGTGAGTTTGAAGAATCTCTTTGATTATCTTGAATGAAGGGAGATAAATTGTCCTTTGATAAAGAATCATTTGAAACATCAGGTGAAGGAGAGTTTGAATTTGACCATGAAGAAGAAAATATCTCAGCCATTTGATTTCCAAGTTCAATTGATCGATTATTGTTAATTTGTTGAAGTAAATTATAATGATCTTTACAAACCCATAAAACATCTCCTGCATTCCCATATTCATTATCAAATAAAATTGATATTTGATGTAATCCTGCTTTTTCTAAATATCCATTCTATTATTTATTTATTTATTATGAAAACAATTGAATAATTAATCTTCAAAATAGAGGAGAGAGAAAAAAAAAAGGAAAATTGAAATTGATAATTAAAAAGAAGGAAAAAAAAAGAAAAAGAAGAGAAAATACTTGAGATTCACCAAACATATCATTATTTTTGAAAGTACCAATAATATCACCTTCAAGTGGTTGTAATTTAAGTTCTGATGTTCCACTTTGATTCATTCTTTTAATAATATCTTCTTTGCTCATTTCTTTTAAACTTTCAATTTTCATTTCACAATTTCCAAAGATTTCTTGTGCTTTTTCTGAATATTCAACAACTTGATCAATAACTCCACCAATATCTGGGAATGGAATACCTGCAAATTTTGCACTAATTGAAATCACTTGAAGAATAACTGATGCCACTTTTAATGTTGGTCCTACTTTCTTCATCACTTCATTCAATTCTTTAATTTCAATTCCTATTATTGTTTATTTATATTATTTTTTTTTAAAAAAAGGAATAAATTCAAATAAATGAAGAAAAAAAATATATTTTTACCAGGAGAGTTTGTTGGATGAAAAAGTGGTTGAAGTTGACCATTCTTTGGGGATCTTACTTTAAATTCACAAAAACAATGTAATTGAGACTTATCAAAGATTAGATTCTGAGCTATCTCTTTGGCTTTTTGAAACATTTTTTGAAACTTGGATGTTGAATCTTTTGATTGTTCCTTAATTAATGGAAGAAGTAGATAATATGATGGGTATTCATGATCTTTTTGTTGTTGAGTTGCATGAATAATTGCTTTCTTTGCTGAGCCAACTTCGTGAACGATCGATTTTTGACCTTGTGATAGTTCATTCAATTGTTGGGAGATTTCCAATACCATTTGCCTTAATTCTTGAGTTTGACTTTGATTTTCACTTTGATTTCGAAGATCAGGAATATTTGTCCCTTCATGATCTTCATTGATTTCTGATGAATTTTTTTGGTTCACATCTTGATCCAATTTTTGGTTTCTTTTGATAGAAATATCATCATTAATTTGTGATCCATTTTTTTTATCTGAATCTTGATTTTCAATCTTGAGAATTTCTGACATTAAAATTGATGTAAGTTGAGGATGATGAAGTAATTCTTGAGTTTGATCTTCATTCAAATCATTTTTGTCTTTCAATTCTTTAATTATTTCTTCAATTTCTTTTTTCTTTTCTTCAATAATTTCACTTTGATAAATCATTCCTGATTTTAATAATAATTCAATTGGATTGATCGTTTTCTTGGTTGTTGGACATAAAATTCCTTGTTTCTCTTTTGGTTTTGTAATTTCCAATAAACAATCTGATAATTGAATTAATCCATTTGAACTTGAATCAAATGGAGATGAAATCATTTGATAACAAACAACTCCTGAATATTTTTTTGAACATTTCCAAATTTCTTCAACAATATTATCCATTATTTCTTTTCTGTTTTTCAAATTTTCTCCTCTAACTTTAATAATTATTTGATTCTTAATTTTAAATTGATCATTATTTTTCAATTCTATTTGGTCATTTCCTTTTTTATTACTTGATATTGAATTTGTTCTTTCAATTCCATTTTGATCAATTAATTCAGTTTCCACATTCACAAATGCTCTAATATTTTTATTTTCTTTTGAAATAAATGCCATTCCATATCTCCAAATTAATTGATCTTCAATTTTATGTTGTAAACAAACAAATAATCGACTCACCATTTCTTTTGGAATCATATTAAATATTATTCTTCTTTCAATTTCTTCATTTTTGTTTGAAGGTTCATTTGGCCAATAAGTTGATAAATCATTTGGTTCATTTTCAGGTAAATAACTAACAATTAAACTCCTTTGATCTTTGAATGGTTTTCCTTCATCTTCTTTCAATATAAAACAAATTTCAAACTTTTCCATTAATGACATTAACATTTCTGCTTTATCTATATAATTTGGCCAAAATATATTCAAATCTGAGTGTTTTAAAATTCCATCTTTGAAATTGTGATGGAGATCTGGTTTAAATAACTTTCCCATAACTTCTTTTGTCAAAAATTCTGGTTTCAAAACAACATAATTTGATAATTCTTTTGGTTCATCAAAATAAACACATGTTCCCCACAAGTGCAATAATTTTAATCCTCTTTTCACAAATTCATCATCAAATTCAAATGACGAATTTGCTTTATTATAGTTAACCAACTCTTGAATTTCAATAATTGGAAGATTTTTGAATTTCTCTTGATTTCTTAATTCTTCAATTGAATTCTTAATATTTAAATATCCAATCGGTAATTTCTCACCCATATATCCATGAGTTAAGGCTGTTTTATAAATACTTTGTTTCAATCCATTAATATTTTCCATTGTTGAACAACTCACTTCATAAATTTGAATTGGATAATGAATTCTATTTGATTTTGCTATTTCCAATATTTTTTGTTCTCTTAATTTTTTTGATTCTTCTGATTTATCTACATTTTCGTCATCTAAAAAAGTACCAACAACAATAATTGAGAAATAAGGTTTATGATTTGCCAAAGAAGTTGAATCGTGTTGTAAATGAGATGAAAGAGATTTGAACCAAAAATTTAATCCTTCCAATCCATCTTTTTCATCTTTCATTTTCCATAGTACTAAAAAAACAGTTCTTGTTGATAAAAAATAATGATGATTATTATAATAATCATGTTGTCCTGCAAAATCCCAAATTGAAACATCAATATTTGTTTCTAAATTTTATTGATCACTTGATGAATGAAGACTTTTCACTAATTCACTTACAGTATTGAATTTATTTTGATTTTGAAGAATTTGATCTTGAATTTCAATTCCATGAGTTGCAGTATTGAAAGTAACTCTTTTCAATCTTTCAATCCATTTATCTCTTATTTCTTGATCTTTAAAATAAATTTCAATTTTCTTTTGTGATTTACCATTTAATGGAATTAATTCCAATCCGATTTCTTTTGTTTCTTGAACATTCCACTCTCTATTTTCAAGAGCAATTTCTTTATAAGCATTGTTTAATTTCTTAGGTTTATATTTTCTCAAACATTTTCCTTGTAACTCAATTAGACGCTCAGTTTTTCCTAATTTTCCTTTTTTTTCGCTAATATTTTGAATTGGAAATAAACAATCTAAAATTGTTGTTTTACCAACATTTTCATAACCAACAACCATTAATTTTGTTCGATAAAGTGGATTTGAATTTGGAGATTTACATAAATCTAAAATGTATTGAGCAGTTGATTTTGTTCCTTGGTTTCTAATTTCAATTGGTATTATTTCTAATCCTTCTGTTGATGTCAATTTTATATCATCAATTCTATTGATTTATTCAATTATTTTTATTTTATGGATGTATTCAAATTTCAATTTCACGAGAAAAAATAAAATACCCAATGTTTTGTAGATTGCTTAATTGCAAATTGTCGCATTTCCAAATTAAAGTTTTCAAGATTTCGAGAATATTTGAAGGTATCAAATCACAATTTGTAAGCCTATTTTAAATTTGAATTTTTTCAGAATTGGTGAAGGAAGTAGGAAAAAATCAAAAATAACCTTAATTCTTTGATGTTGTTATTCTTTTTCAAATATTCATTTAAAATAAGAAAATCTTGTTTGTTAACTGTTTCATTTTCAATTCCAAAGAAAGGAGTACTTTGAAATGTTTCTAAATATTCTTGATGTCTTTGTTCTATTTCATTTTTTTTTCAATTAAATTGTTGAACAGTCGTTATTACTAATAGGAGTTTGATAATTACCTGTATCAAATTCTTTAATGAGTTTCACAATATTTAGATGGCTATATTCTTTTGTAATATCAACTGCAGTTTTCCCTTTATTTGTTTTCTTCCTTATTGAAATACGTTTATCATTTAACAATAATTTGACAATATGAATCCGCCCACTCCAACAAGCAATATTAAAAGGTGTTGTATCATTATTGCTTCCTTTATTAATATCAACTCTTTTATCATTCAACAATAATTTCACAATTTCAGTCCGTCCATTTCCACAAGAAACATAAAAAGGTGTTACACCATATTTATCTGCTTTATTAATGTCAACCCTACTATCATTCAATAATACTTTCACAATATCAATCCTTCCATTCTGACATCCAAGATAAAAAGCTGTTTCTCCATTCTCATTTGCTTTATGAATATCAACTCTATTATCATTAATTAACATTTTCACAATATCAATATGACCTTTCCCACACGCACTATGAAAAGGTGTTTCTCCATCACTCGTTCCATCACTCGTTCCTTGGTTAATATCAACCCTTTGATCATTTAATAACAATCTTACAACTCCAATATGTCCTTGTCGACAAGCAATATGAAAAGATGTTTTTGAAGAATCAGAATCATTTGAATCATTCTGCCAATTAGTGTTAATTTGTGAGTCTTGAAGTAATCTTCGAACTTCTTCTACTTTGCCATCAGAACACGCTTTCCATAGCTGTTTCTCCATCTCTTTTTGCTTTGAAACCGATCAAAACTCGATCACAATTAATTAATTCAACCTTCACAAAGGATCTCAAGATTGAAGCAACTCTTTTGCAATCAACAACTTGAAGATGGATGTAATTGTGCCATCTTATTTATTCTACACAATAAATAATTGTTATATTGGCAAAATTTAGCTTCGATTTCGAAAATTACAGAACCATTTATTTTAATAAATTTTTTTCTGAGCTGAAGTGTAGGGATTGTCACAGGGTCCTGACCCCCCTCGACTTGTTCACTTTTTGACACTACTATAAATAGGGGAGCGTAATGATTTCCATCGCGTTTTTTTTTCATTTTTTTTTCATTTTTTTCTTTTTTTCATTTTTTTCGCGGCCACGCTTTTTCTTTGCTTTTCTTTGCTTTGAATTGCTTTGACTTTGACTTTGAACTTCTTTAACACTTTTTTTGAACCTTTTATCATTGGATACTTATTTTTGTA
>Ga0209960_1003494_pt1 | contig 13412 bp, 19 predicted proteins | sample ThiBiot_500_plan_2_FD_183947 | JGI IMG/M metagenome (GOLD analysis project Ga0209960, IMG submission 183947) | Wastewater bioreactor microbial communities from Cape Town, South Africa - Thiocy_expt_500_plan (SPAdes) | ecosystem: Engineered > Bioreactor > Thiocyanate-remediating >... | reverse complement strand
GGAAGATATTTCAAGCACAAGATTACTTATTGATGGAAAAACTTGTGTCTTAGAAAAAGAAAATGATCCAACTAAACTTAGAGGTTTGAATTTTCTTTTCTTTCTTTTTTTAAAATTGAAAAAAATTGTTCCTAAAAAATTCTTTTTTTTCCCTACTCCTCTCTATAGCTCCTTCACCAGGAAAACTTATTCGTTATGTTGTTGAAGATGGAGAACATTTAGATGCAAATCAACCATTTGCAGAAATGGAAGTAATGAAAATGTATTTACCATTAGTTGTCTCTGAAGCAGGAACAGTGAGATTTATTAATCAACCTGGATCTGTTTTAGAACCTGGAGATTTAATTGCAATTCTTACTCTTGATGATCCATCTCGTGTTAAACATGCTATCCCTTATGATGGTCAATTACCAAAAGTAGAACAAAATACAGTTGATGAAAGAGCTCATAATAAGTTTAAACAAGCTAAAAGAAATTTGGAATTAATTTTACAAGGATATGATGCACAAAGTAAAATGTTAGATAGCTTAAAAGTTTTACTTGAAACTTTGAAGAACCCAGAATTACCTTATTTAGAACTCCAAGTTTGATTTTTTTTTTTTTTTTTTTTTTTTTTTTTTTTTTTTTCTCTTCTCCTTCAAAGAAAAAAAAACACTTTAATAATAATTAACCGTTATTAATAATAGAGTTTATTGGCTGTCTTAGAGACAAGAATGCCTCAAAAATTATTTAAACAATTTCAAGAACACTTAAAGAGTAATCAAACTAATTTCCCTGCAAAGCAACTCATTTATTTTGTTGAACAACATGCTAACACTATTCAAAAGGTTCTTTTTCTTTTTCTTTTTTCTTAAATAAAAAAATATCAAATAAAAATAAATATAAATAGCCTGCAGATAAAGCCGCTTTTTATGCTTCAATTCAATCAATTACAGAATTGTTAGATAGATATAAGAATGGAATAGTTGAACATGAGAGATCTGTTATTGTTTCTTTATTTAAGAGCTATCTTGAAGTTGAGAAGGTAAATAATATTTTTTTTTATTTTTCCCTCCCCTTATTTTCGATACAACAATATACATCTATATTTCATTTAGATTTTCAACATTGAAGGAAAAAGATATGAAGCAACAATTTCAGAGTTAAGAGATCAATATAAAGATAATTTTGATGATATGATTGCAGTCTGTCTCTCACATTCAAAGGTTTCAAATATTTCTTTAATCGAATACGAATCAAAATTTTAAAACCCTTTTTTTTTTTTTTTTTTTTTCCTCCTTTCTACTTCTAGCTTCCAAACAAAAACAATGTTATCCTTGCACTTTTAGATAAAATTGATCAAATGGGAAATTTACCAAATATTTATACCGGTGTATTGAATGAACTTGCTGAACTTCAAGGTAGAAATGTAGCAAAGGTTGCATTAAAAGCAAGAAGTATTCTTGTGAAAAAATTGTTACCTTCTTATGAAGATAGACTTCAAGAAATGGATAGAAATCTTCATGTAGCTGCTGATGAATCAGATTCTGACTCTGATTCTATTATGATGTCAAAAAAAGGAAAAGATTCTGCTCCAAAAATTCGCTTACCAAAATTTGAAAAATTGAAAATTATTGTTGAAAGAAATATCACTATTGATGATGTTCTTGTTCCATTCTTTTATCATGAAGACAAGTAAGTTTTTGATTTAATTTAATTACTTTCTTTTTGAAATTGTTTTGTAACCTTCTTTTATTTTTTTATAGGAGTATTAGCTTGGCTTCTCTTGAAGTTTATGTTAGAAGATCTTATCGTCAATATGTTTTACATGATGTTATTTATCATATTCCAAAATCAGATCAATTCCCACTTTTACTTGAATGGCATTTTAATTTCCCTCATGTTGCTGCAGGAGAAAATGATGGAGAAAATCCACCAACAAGAAATTTCAGTATTTCAGATATGTACAATATTCAACATTCAAGAAGAGAAATTCAACGTGTGGGAATTATGGCTGCATTAAATTCAATTGATGAGGTTTGTTTACTGATTTATTTTACTTAAAAAAAAAAAATCAACTAAATAATCAAATAAATAAAAAAGTTTAAAAAATATTTCCACAAAATTATGGATCACTTCCCATATATCACTGAATCTGAATTTTCATCTGATCATATTGAAAATGAGCATATTGGTAATTACTTTTTTTTTTTCCTACCATCATAAAATCCAAATAATTAATAAAAATATTTTTTTTTGAATAGAACCACTCAATGTTCTTAATATTGCACTTCGAATGGATAATGCTGAAGATGATTTGGTCATTAAAAATATCTTGGAACCTTTAATTAAAGAAGAACAATCAGTTCTTCGTGGAAAATGTATTAGAAGAGTTACATTCTTAGTTGAAAGAAAGAAACAATTCCCAGCTTTCTTCACCTTTAGAGAAAGAAATGATTATTCTGAAGATCCTGTTATTAGACATCTTGAACCTGCCCTTGCTTATCAAATGGAATTATATCGTCTTACTCTCTTTGATATTAAATCAGTTCTTGCTGATAATAGATCAATTTATCTCTATTATGGAACTGGAAAGAAGAATATCAATGATAATCGATTCTTTGTTAGAGCTTTGATTCGTCCAGGATTGCTCCAAGAATCTGAAGCAACAAAAGATTTCTTAATCTCTGAAGCTGATCGTGTTATTAATGAATCACTTGATGCTTTGGAACTTAATATGGCTGAGAACCCTAAATCAGATTGTAATCACATTTTCATGAATTTTATTCCTGCTGTTGCAATTTCTATTGATGATGTAAGGGAAACATTTAGAGGTTTCATTGAGAGACATGGAAAGAGAATGGGAAGATTACGAGTTCAATCTGGAGAAATTAGATTAGTTATTAAAACTTCTCCTCGTTCACCTCCAACTCCTATTCGTTTCGTAATTAGCAATGTTACTGGATTTGTATTAAATATTCACACTTATAAAGAAGCTAAAAATGATAGAGGACATGATGTTTTCCTCTCAATTAATGAAAGAGGGCCTCTCCATGGAAAATCTCTTGACTCTCCTTACACAACAAAAGAATGGCTCCAACCTAAACGTTATTCTGCTCATCTCTCAGGAACAACCTACATTTATGATTTCCCAGAATTATTTAGACAAGTTATTCAACATACTTGGACCCAAGCAAAAGAAAAAGATCCCTCATTAAAACTTCCTCTAAGTTTCATTAAAGTTAGAGAACTTGTTCTTGATGAAAAAGATCATCTTCATGAAGTCTGGAGACCCCATGGATCAAATACAATTGGTATGGTTGCTTGGCATATGGATATGTTCACTCCTGAATGTCCAAATGGAAGATCTGTTATTGTTATTGGAAATGATATTACTCATGTTATTGGTTCATTTGGACCTGCAGAAGATAGACTATTCTTTAAGGCTTCTGAACTTGCTAGAAAACTTGGGGTTCCACGTATCTATATTTCAGCAAATTCCGGTGCTAGAATTGGTATTGCAGAGGAATTAATGAATTCATTCCGTGTTTGTTGGAATAATCCTGAGAATCCACAAAAAGGATTCAAATATCTTTATGTTACACCTGATGATTATCAAAGACTTGCAGATAATACAAAACCTTCTCTCAAAGCTAAAAAAATTCATGAAGGTGGAGAAGAAAGATATATGATAACTGATATTATTGGTGCAGCTGATGGTATTGGAGTTGAAAATCTTCAAGGTTCTGGTTTAATTGCTGGAGAAACTTCCAAAGCTTATGAAGAAATTTTCACTTTAAGTCTTGTTACTTGTAGATCTGTTGGTATTGGTGCTTATCTTGTGAGATTAGGGTTTTTTTTTTTTTTTTTTTTCTTGAAAGAAAATAAATAAATATAAATAAATAAATAAAGGCAAAGATCTATTCAAAATCAAGGAAATCCAATTATTTTAACTGGAGCTGGAGCTTTAAATAAAGTCCTTGGAAGAGAAGTTTATTCTTCAAATCTTCAATTAGGTGGAACTCAAATCATGTATGCAAATGGTGTTTCACATCTTGTTTCTAAAGATGATTATTCAGCAGTTATTGAAATGATGAAATGGATTTCTTATGTCCCAGCAAAAATAGGATTAAGTCCTCCAGTTACTAAAATTGTTGATCCAATTGAAAGAGAAATTGAATTTTATCCTCCTAAAGGAGCTTATGATCCTAGAGTAAATTTAATTGAATTCAATTTTATTTTATTTTATTTTATTTTATTTTATTTTATTAATTATTTATGATCATCATTTATTAATTAATCATGTTAATAATAGTGGATGCTTGCTGGAAAAATGGAAGAAGGAAAATGGATTAGTGGATTCTTTGATAAAGGATCATTTTTCGAAACTCTTGGAGGGTAAACAAATTTTTTCAACAAAACAAAAAGTAAAAGAACCTATATTAATTAATTTTTTTTCCCTTTCCTTCAATTAGATGGGCTCGTACTGTAGTTTGTGGACGTGCTCGATTAGGAGGAATTCCTGTTGGAGTTATCTCAGTAGAAACTCGATCAATGGAATTAACTGTCCCTGCAGATCCCGCAAATGGTGATTCACAACAACAAAGTTTGATGCAAGCTGGTCAAGTTTGGTATCCTGATTCAGCATTTAAAGTATACTTTTTTTTTTTTTTTTTTTCTCATTTATATTCAATTTTAATTTGAAATATTGACTAGACTGCACAAGCAATTAATGATTTCAATAAAGGAGAACAACTTCCATTAATTATTTTCGCAAATTGGCGTGGATTTTCTGGAGGACAAAGAGATATGTTCCATGAAATTTTGAAATATGGATCATACATTGTTGATGCATTAAGAGAATTCAAACAACCCTTATTTGTATATATTCCACCAAATGCTGAATTAAGAGGAGGAGCTTGGGTAGTTTTGGATTCAACAATTAATCCTGATATGATGGAAATGTATGCTGATGAAGAAAGTAGAGGAGGAGTTTTAGAACCTGAAGGTACAGTTGAAATTAAGGTTGGATTTTTTTTTCTTTTCTTTCATTCATTTCTTTTCTTTTCCTTTTCTTTTTTTTTTCCCTTACTCAACTCTAATTCAAATTTTTTTTAAAAAAAATTACAGTTCAGAAAACCTGCATTAATTAGTACTATGCAAAGATTGGACCCTACCTATAAGAGTTTGAAAGAAAGTTTGAATTTACCAGATTTAACTCCTCAACAAAAACAAGTATTTCTTTTTTTAATTCTTTCTTTCTTTTTTTTTTTCTTTCCTCTTTCTAAATCAAAGTCTAATTTTTTTTTAAAAAAAAAATTATAAAAGGAATATAAAACGAAATTGGAAAAAAGAGAAAAAGAATTACTTCCTATTTATCATCAAATTGCAATTCAATTTGCTGATCTTCATGATACAGCTGGAAGAATGAAAGAAAAAAATGTTATCCGTGAAAGATTAACATGGAAATCTTCAAGAACTTACTTTTATTGGCGTTTAAAGAGAAGATTAGAAGAAGAAGATATAATTAAAAGAATTCTTAAAGTTAATCCTACTTTTGAAAGATCTAAAGCATGTTTAATTCTAAACAGTTGGTTCCGCCAGGTTTATTTCTTCTCTTTTTTTTTTTCTCAATTATGAATTGTTATGAAGTGAATCTTAATTAAATTATTTTTTTTTCAAAAAATAAGGATGTTACTGGAGATCATGAATCTGATTGGAATGTTGATAAAAAGGTCGTTGACTGGCTTCATAAATATAAGGATATAATTCATTCAAGAGTTAATAATTTGGAACAAGATTATATTTCATCCTTAATTATTAAAGAAGGAGAGAAAAATAGATCTGCTGCTATCAATGGTTTACTCGTATTAATGAAAGGAATGAGTCAAAAGGAAAGAGAAGAACTTTCACAAAAAATATTGAGCCTTTAAAGAGAAAGAAAAAGAAAAAGAAAAAAAAAGAAAAAATTTTTGTTACAATAAATTGTCAAAATGTTATATTTTATTCAAATCGTATTCTTTTTTCTTTTTCATTTTATCTATAAAAATTTTTGGTTTTCTCTTTCTTTTTTTAAAAAAGTCCAACAACAGCTCCAGTATCCATATCCAAATCAACATCAAAGAAACATGGACGGGTTGAAAGACCTGGCATGGTTTGCATCTACATTACAAAAAACAAACAAATAAAAAAAGGTTAAAATCTGATTTTTTTCAAAAGAAAAAAAAAGTATTCAAATTTTACTGTTCCGACTAAAGGATATAAAAATCCTGCTCCTATACTTGCACGAATATCACGAACTGGTAAAATAAATCCTTTTGGTGCTCCTCTGAGGTTAGGATCATGAGAAAAACTATATTGTGTCTTTGCCATACAAATTGGAAGTTTAGTAAATCCTTGTTTAGTATATAATTCAACTTTTTTCTTTGCTTCTGGAGAAAGTTCAATATCAGCTGCGCCTAGAAAAAAGAGGGAAAAAAAAAAAAGTTTTCATCACATTTGAAAAATTGAAAAAAAGAAAGAAAAAAAAAAGGTAAAAAAGAAAACCATAAATCTCTGTTGCAATTTTTCTGATTTTGTCTTCAATTGGAAGATCTAAATCATAAAGGAAGTGGAAGTCTTTTTTTTCTTCTGATGCACGGATAACTGCTTTTCCAAGTTCAACTGCTCCAGCACCTAATTATTATTTTTCATTTTAATATTTAATATTTTTGTTTCGAGAACAAAAATAAATAGAAGAAAAAAAAAAAAGGAAAAAAAACCTCCTTCAGCCCAATGTTTACAAACAACTGCATCAAATGCACCTGCTTCTAAAGATTTCTTAATAATAAGGTCATGTTCATTACTTGTATCAGTGCTTTTTTGATTATGAAAAAAAAAAAAAATCAGAGTTTATCCTTGGTATATAAGTGGAGAAAAAAGAAAGTGAAATAAATAAAAATAAACCTGAAAACATTAATTGCTACAACAACTGGAACTCCGAATTTTTGAGAATTTTTAATATGGGCTTGAAGATTTTCGAAACCTTTTTCTAAAAGTTCTAAATTTTCTTGGATGTAAGCATCGGGAAGTGGTTTTCCAACAACAACTTCAGGTCCTCCACCATGCATCTTTAAGGCTCTAATAGTAGCAACAATTACAACAACATCTGGAACAAGTCCACTGTATCTACATTTAATATCAAAGAATTTTTCCATTCCAATATCTGCACCAAAACCAGCTTCAGTAATAACAAATCCATCTTCACCAACTAATTTAAGAGCAATTAAATCAGAAATAATTGAAGAGTTTCCATGAGCAATATTAGCAAAAGGTCCAGCATGAACGAAAACTGGTGATCCTTCTAAAGTTTGCATTAAATTTGGATTGATAGCATCTTTCATTAAAACGGTCAAAGCACCAGTGATTCCTAAGTCATCTGCAGTAACAGGAGCTCCAGATTTACTACTTGCAACAACCATTTTTCCAAATCTTTCTTTCATATCTTTAAGAGAAGTAGTTAAAGCAAGAACTGCCATGATTTCAGATGCAACAGCAATATCAAATCCAGTTGTTCTTGCAAAGTTCTTTTCTGCTGGTCCTTGTCCAATTGTGACTTGACGAAGGAAACGATCATTTGTATCTAAAACTAGAAAATTTTTTGAAATTAATTTTGATTGAAAAGAAAAAAAAAGAATTAAAGGGTGAAGTAATAAGCTTCAATGGATTTTTTTTAAAAAAAGTCGAAAAAAACCTCTTTGCCATGTGATAGTCTCTGGGTCAATATCAAGACGAACAAATTTAGAAATTTCTTCAGGTGTTAAATCTGAAGGATTGGTTTTATCGATTCCGAGTTTCTAAAGGACGAAAAAAGTTAGAAAGGAGAAGGGAAGAAAAGGGAAAAGAAAGAAAGAAGAAATCTCACAGCAAGTCTACGAAGCATAATTTTAGAAAATTGGCGAGTTCCTTTCTTTGCTGGGCAAAGTCTGTTAAAAAGTTGCTAATTTGTTGTTTTGAATATTAGATACAAAAATAATATAAAAAAAAAAAGAAAAAGAAAAAAAAGAAAAAGAAAAAAAAAAGAAATTTTACTTCATCTGTTGATGATCCTTCGTGAAGAATTCTAGCATCAATAGCAGCAGCTATTTGGAACATTTTTTCAAAAAAAAAAAGAAAAAATCAAAAAAAATTAAAGAATCAAAAAAATTACCTAATAAGTTATTGGCAGCAGTAACTGCATGAATATCACCAGTAAGATGAAGATTAAATTCTTCCATAGGGATAACTTGTGAATAACCACCTCCAGCTGCACCTCCTATTTTATTTTATTTTTGAATTAAATAACTAAATAAAATACTTAGGAAAAAATAAATTGAAAAAAAACCTTTGATTCCAAAAGTTGGACCTTGAGAAGGTTGTCTAACACAAGCAAAATTCTTTCTATTAAGATGAGCAGCAAGTCCTTGAGCAAGTCCAATTGTTGTGGTACTTTTTCCTTCTCCAAGAGGAGTTGGGTTTGTTCTAAATTGGAAAATAGAAATTATTTAATTGACTTTGTTTTTATATAATCGATTAAATTAGTATTATTTACCCAGTAACAACAACATATTTTCCATTCTTTTGGTTTTTTAAACGATCTAATACATTTAAAGAAATTTTAGCTTTACTCTTTCCGTAGAAATCAATCTGGTATATCGAAAAATAAAGATATCAGTGCATGAATTTAGAAAAAGAAAAAATTAAAAAAAAAAAAAAAAAAAAAAAAAAAAAAAAAAAAAAAAAAAAAAAAAAATCAAACCTCGCTTTCTAATAATCCTAATTCTTCAGCAAGTTGTTTCATACGTTTTGGTGTTTGAGCCATAGAAATTTCGATATCAGAAGGAACTGGATCTTTGATATCTAATGGTAAGTATTCAACTTTTGTTTTGAATCCTTCAATATATCTTTTAGCACTAATTAAAGTATTTTCCATTAACATTGCAATAGTCATTGGGCCAACACCTCCTGGAACTGGAGTAATTGCAGATGCAACTTTTAATGCTTCAGCATATTCAACATCTCCTTTCCAAGCAACTCCAGTTTTTTTGGTGGAATCTTTTTTTTTTTTTTTAAAAAAAAAAATTGAAGTTCAATATAAAATAAAATAAAATAAAATAAAATAAAATAAAATAAAATAAAATAAAATAAAATAAAATAAAATAAAATAAAATAAAATAAAATCAGGATGGAAAGAAAAAATTACCAGGGACAGCATTTGTTCCAACATCAATAACAACAGCTCCTTTCTTAATCCAAGAACCTTTGACTAATTCTTTCATTCCAATTGCAACAACAAGAATATCTGCAGTTCCAACCTTAAATATTTTATTTATTGATTGATTGATTCCAATTAGATAAACTTTCATTTAATGTTTCAAAGATAATATTACAATTTCTGCTAAGTTAGTAGTTCTAGAATGACAAATTGAAACAGTGGCATTTTCTTTTAAGAGTAAACTAGCAACAGGGAGACCCTTTTAAATTTGATTATTTTTTTAAAAAAATTGTTGATTGAAAGGAAAAGATAAATAATATTAATAAATAAATTAGAAAACTTACGACAATGTTACTTCTTCCAACAACGACAGCATTTTTACCAGCAATTTGGACATCTAAATGGATTTATAAATAAATATTTTTTTTAAAAAAAAATGAAAAAATGAAAATTATGATCAAAGAAAAAGAAGAAAGAATTATTGTTTACTCATTTCTTTTAAAAGTCTGAGAACTCCTTTTGGGGTACATGAAACAAAAAGAGGATCTTCTCCTTTTTTTGCAAGTTTTCCAAAATTAATTGTGTGGAATCTAATTATGAATGAAATGAAATGTGTTATGTTTCGTTAACGATTAATAATGAACAAATAATAATATTTATACCCATCAACATCTTTTCTATAATCAACAGCATCCATAATAACTCTTTCATCAATTCCAGATGGAAGAGGAAGTTGGACCAAAATACCATGAATGTTGGGATTTTCATTGAATTTTTGGATCTCGGATAAGAGTTGTGATTGTCTTGTAGATTCTGGAAGTTTAACAAGAGTGAAGAGCATTCCAGCCTTTTTGTTTTTGTGTTTTTTTTTAAAAAAAAATAAGAAACTATAGAAAGAAAGAAAAAAATTCAATAAAATGAATAAAAACCTCTTCGGCAGCTTGTTGTTTCATTCTAACATAAACACTGGAATCTTCACGAGCACCAACCTTTTTTTTTTTTTTTGTTTGTTTGTTTTTTAGAATTATATTTGAAATTTAAAAAATAATAAAATGAAATGATATTGAAAATGAAAATATACTTGAATGATGGCTAACCCAGGAACAGTTCCGTGAGTTTTCTTCATAGCAGCAATCTCGTGAGTGAGTCCATCTCGAATAGATCTTGTGGGAAAAAAAAAAAATAGAAATTAATTCAATTTTTTTCAAAAAAAAAAAAAAAAAAAAATGAATTGAATGGAACTGTGTCAAAAAAATAAAGCAAATAACCTCAGAATACTATGATAAAGAAGTTAGATCTCAATAACAACAACAACAACAAAATTTAAATAAAAGAAAAAAAGAACAAATTTTTTTAAAAGAAAAAAAAGCCTCGTGTCATTTAAAAAAAAAAAGCAATGAATTTTTTTCCAACCAAAAAATAAACCAAAAAAATACCAATTTTTCCAAAAAAAACATATCAAAATCAAAGAAAATAAAATCAAAAAAAAATTAAAGAATCAATTGAATCAAAAAATCTTTTAAAATTATTAAATATTGGAATTGAAACTTTGAAAAGAATGAGAGAGAAGAGAATAGGGAAATCTACTTTGCAATTGCTCTTCCGTCAATGATTTTCGCCATTTTTTTTACTTTTTTTTGATGAAAAAAAAAAAATAATCGTCAATCAAAAAGGGAACAATGTATTTAAAAAACTCTAATCAATTTGTTGTCTTTTTGAAAGGTTATGACCAAATAAATCGGATGTCGTGCCAAATTTTTTTGTCTCGTTTCGTTTCTTTTGGGGAATCTCAATCTCAATCAACTCAAACCAAATCATTACCAAAAAAAAAAATACTCAAGATCTATATTAATCTTTATTATTTTGAACATATTGATATCTTTTTTTTATAATTAATTATAAGTCATGTATCTTGGAGTAGCACTGAATTTCTTATATCCTTTAATAACTTTATTCACAGCTTCAAGGAAATCCTTTTCTGTTGCAACCTATTTTATTTGGGAAGCGAAATAGGATGAGAAAAAAAAAAAAAAAAAAGAAATGGGGAAAATGGGAAATGGGAAAAGAAGAGAAAGAAAGAAAAAATTACTTTACGACGAGCACGAATTGCAAACATTCCTGCTTCAGTACAAACACTCCTTAATTCAGCTCCAGTTGTATTAGGACAAAGACGAGCAATTAATTCATAACGAATATTTCTTTCAACGCTCATACTCTTTGTGTGAATTTTCAAAATATGTGATCTTCCCTAATAACAAAAAGTTTTTTTAAAAAAATCAATTCAACAAAAAAAGAAAAGAAAATACTTCGATGTCTGGTAAACTAAATTCAACTCTTCTATCAAGTCTACCAGGTCTTAAAAGAGCAGGATCTAAAGTATCTGGTCTATTAGTAGCCATAAGAACTTTAATATTTCCACGAGGATCAAAACCATCTAATTGATTAATTAATTCAAGCATAGTACGTTGAACTTCATTATCTCCTCCAGCTCCATCATCAAATCTTGCACCTAAAAAATTTAAATTTTCAAAATGGGAATTATTTTTCATCCATTTCCAATTATCATGATTTTGGGAATGAAAAATTAAGAACCTCCAATGGCATCAACTTCATCAAAAAAGATAATGCAAGCTTTTTTTGAACGAGCCATTTCAAAGAGTTCACGAACCATACGAGCTCCTTCTCCAACATATCTATTTTTTTCAAAAAAAAAAAAAAAAAAAATAAAAAAAAAAAAAAAAAAAAATTAAAAAATAAAAAAAAAAAAAAAAAAAAAAAATTCAGCAAATGAAAAGATAAAATTGAGAAATGAGAAGAAAGAAAAGAAAAAAAAATTACTTTTGAACTAATTCAGAACCAATAACACGAATAAATGTTGCATCTGTTCTATTTGCAACTGCTCTTGCACAAAGAGTTTTTCCGGTTCCTGGTGGACCATAAAGAAGAACTCCCTTTGGGGGATCAATACCTAATTTAACAAATCTTTCGGGCTATTGAAGAAAAGAACAAAGAAAGTCAGTTCAATTAAAATCAAATAAGAAAGAAAGTCTGTTCAATTAAATTAAGGATGAAAAACTAACTTGAAGAAGTGGCATTTCAACGACTTCACGAAGTTTTTCAATTTGTTCTTTACATCCACCTACATCATTGTATGTTACATCAGGTTTTTCTTCAACTTGCATCATTGTTACTGTTGGATCAATTTTAGGAGGAAGTGGAATTTGAATTTGATATTTATTTCGATCAACACTAATAATAATTGAAATTAATTGTGTTTTTTTTTTTTGAATGTTTTTGAATTTTTTTTTTTTTTTTTTATTTTTTTTTAATTTTTTTTTTTAAAAAAAAAAAAAAAAAAAAAAAAAAAATACCCAACTCTCATTCCTTCTTCAATATCTGTTGGAGATACTTTTTCACCAAGAGCTACAACAAATTTTGCGATTTGTTTTAAATTAATAACATATTTGGCTTCTTCATCTTCTCCAGTTTTGATAATTTTTGTACATCTGGCAACCTTCAATATTGAAAGAAGGAGAAAAAGAGAAATTTACAAAAATATTCACAAAATATTATCCATTTTTTAAAAAAATAAAAAATAAAATAAAAATAAATTCTCTATCTTGCAAGAGTATCTAAAGTTTTTTTTTGAAAAAAAATAAAAAGAACCTGAAGAGGTTGTTCTTCTTGAAGCATTTGTTTATCTGCAGCAAGATCCCAAAGACTTGGAGGTGCAAGTCCTGTATCAGATTCTTTAACACCCATTTTTTCATTAACTCTTTTTCTAATTTCTTCAATATCTTTTTCAACTTTTTTAATATCATTTGCATATGGTCCAACACCCTTTTTTTTTTTTTGACAAATACAAAAAATAAAAATAAAAATTAATTAATTTCTTATTCAAAGAAAGAAAAGAAAATAAAGAAAAAGAAAAGAAAAAATGCAAAGGAATTTTACATAAGTTTTCAATAAAGCAATGTCTCCTTCATCAAGAGCTATCAAAAAACACAATTAAAATTAAAATTCAAGGAATTATCAATAATACTAAGAATAATAAATTACCATGAATTTCTTCTTCTTCTTCTTCCTCAAGAGGTTTTTTATCTATTCAAATAATAAGAAAGTTAGGGTAACAATAATCAAAAAATGTAAAACTGTTTTCCAAAAAAAAAAAAAAAAAAAAAAAAAAAAAATTATAAATTTT
>Ga0209960_1003492_pt1 | contig 13424 bp, 13 predicted proteins | sample ThiBiot_500_plan_2_FD_183947 | JGI IMG/M metagenome (GOLD analysis project Ga0209960, IMG submission 183947) | Wastewater bioreactor microbial communities from Cape Town, South Africa - Thiocy_expt_500_plan (SPAdes) | ecosystem: Engineered > Bioreactor > Thiocyanate-remediating >... | reverse complement strand
TGAATCATTGGAATTACAAATGCCTATATTTTAGTTGAGAATCCACAAAGGAAAAAAAGAAAGAAAAGAAAAGAAAGAAAAGTATGAATAAACTTACATTATTTCCATAATTCCAACCAAGTTTTCTGAATTTTGATATGTAGTCTCCTAAATATTGAACCATTGATTTTCTAAGCTCAATTTCATTTCCTTCATACCAACTTTCTTTTTTACATCGATCTGGATCATCTTTACAATTTTTAAATATTTGTTCGCAATGCCCTTGAAATAATCCCTTCAAATTTATATTCTCATTTCCAACCACTTTTTCAACTTTTGAAAGATCAAATCCAAGGACTTCTAAAATCTTTTTTAATCCTTCAAATAGTTCTTCATCAAATATTTTTGAGTTTTCAAAAATCGTTTTCTTTTCATTTTTTTGATTTTGACTTTGATATGTAAATTTCCAATAATCATTTCCTGTGATATTTGTTGAATTAAAAAGAGAGAGAGGGAGAAAAGAAAAGAAAAGTAGGTACCAATATTATCTTGATTATCCAAAAAATCAAGTAAACCAGTTTTGAATAATAAATCTTCATCATAAATTGGAAAATGAGTGATTGGACATATTAATTTTCTATCTTTTAATTCTAATTTACAATCTTGATAAATATCATCCAAATCAATTAATCCTTTTGAAAAATGAGGAGATCTAACACATTCTTTCCATTTTACTCCTCCATAATTTCCACTCACTATTTTTACTTCTTCATAAATATATTTCATCATTTCTAAACATTTATTCCTTTCTTTTCCTCTAATTTTAATTTCAAATAAATTTTCTGACATTTTAACTTCCAATAAACATAATACATTCTCATTCTCATTATTATTAAAACGTTTTAATAATACGCCTCTCCTCCAAATAATATTATCAACTATTTTATCATGAAATCTAACCAATAGTCTAGAAACCATTTCACTTGGAACTTGATTAAATGAAAATATCCTTTCAATTTCAATTGTCTCCAATGGAATTGTTATTGGCCATTTCTTTTCTAATTTATTCTTAATAAAGTTCATTTCACATTCCATACTAACTATTCTTTGATTTTCTTGTTGAATCAACTCTCTCTTCTTTATCATTTTCTCTTTTCCTGTTTGATTTGATACTGATTTTTCTAATTCTTCTAATTCTTTGAATAATTTTAAATTTTTAGTTTTCGTTTCTTTTATCATTTCTGGATCTGGTAATAAATTTGGAATAATAATTTTCTTTTCATCTTGATTTTGACCCTTTAAAATAAAACAAACTTCAAATTTTTCCAATAATGATAAATAAGTATCAGTTAAATTTGTTGGTCCATTCCAAATATTTGATAATTGAGGATAATCAATAATTCCATTTAATCTTAATTGTCTTGTTGATTCATCTGCTTTAAATAAATCTCCTAAGATGTTCTTTGTGAAATGTTGTGGGTCCAAAACAACAATATTTGATAATTCAATTGGCTTATCAAAATAAATACAAATTCCCCATTCATGTAATAATTTTAATGCTCTTTTCACAAATTCAATATCAAATTCAAATGATTGTGATTGATATTGAGATTGGATGTGATTAATTAAATCTTGAATTTGAATAATTGGATGATCTCTTTTTAATTTCCTTAATTCATAAATTGATTTTTCAATTGACAAATATCCAACCGGAACATTCTCTCCCATATATGAATGACTTAATGAGTTATAAAAAACGATTTCTCTTAATTCATCCATATTTTCTAATGTTGAACAACTCACTTCAAAATAAAATGGTGGGGATTTCAATCCATTTCTATCATATAATTCCATTATTTTGGTTTGTCTCAAATTCTTATCTTCACTTTGATTATCAATAATTGAATCCAAAAATGTACCAATAATAATAATTGAATAAAATGGTTTTCCATTTTTATCACAATAATTTTGATTTAAATGAGATGATAATGATTTTAACCAAAAATCCAAACTTTCCAATCCTTTCATTCCTTTATCCATTCTATATAATACTAAAAATATTGATCTATTTGATAAAAAATAATGATGTGTATTATAATAATCATTTTGTCCTGCAAAATCCCATGTTGAAAATTCAACGCTATCAACTTTACTTTTCTTTTCTTCATTTCCATTTGTATTTTGTTTTTCTTCAACACTTTGGTTTTGATTTTGATTTTGATGTTGATTAAATGTGAAGGAGTTCCAAATATGAGTATTTACTTCAATTCCATGAGTTGCAGAATTTAAAATAACTCTTTTTAATCTTTCAATCCATTTATCTCTTGTTTCTTGATCTTTGAAATAAATTTCTTTTTTCTTTTGATTTTTCACATTTAATGGAATTAATTCTAATCCTGTTTCTTTAATTTCTTGAACATTCCATTGTTTATTTTCAAGAGTAATTTCTTTATAAATCTTGTCTAATTCTTTTGGTTTATATTTCCTCAAATATTTTCCTTGTAATTCAATTAAATATTCAGTTCTAATTAATTTTCCTTTTGTTTCACCAAAATCTCTAATTGGAAATAAACAATCTAAAATTGTAGTTTTGCCAACATTTTCAAATCCAACAACCAATAATTTTGTTCGATAAAGTGGTTTTGAATTTGGTGATTTACATAAATCTAAAATGTATTGAACAATTGATTTTGTTCCTTGATTTCTTATTTCAATTGGAATTATTTCTAACCCTTCTGTTGATTCCAATTTTATATCATCAATTCTATTGAATTTTTATTATTATTCTATTAAAACATCTTCAAATTTAAATTCAAAAAGATAAAAAATGAATTAAAAAATACTCAATGTTTTGGATATTGCCCAATTGCAAATTTTCGTATTTCCAAATTAAAGTTTTCAATATTTCAAGTGTATTCGAAGATGACAAGCCACAATTTGTTAACCTGAAAGATATTAAATTTTTGTAAATCTAAGGAAGAAAAAAAAAAAGAAATAAAACCTTAATTCTTTGATGCTCTTATTATTTTTCAAAAGTTCATTGAAAATAAAGAAGTCTTGTTTCTCAATTGTTTCATTTTCAATATACAAGAAGGTTTGATATTGGAATGTTCCTAAATATTCTCGATATCTTTGTTCTATCCCATTTTTTCATTTTTATTGTTGTAGTTAAAGTGAGTCAAATTTACTATTTTTTTTAAATACCTGTATTAAATTCTTGAATGAGCTTCACTATTTCTGAATATTTATATTCTTTTGCGATATCAATTGCTGCTTTTCCAAGAATATTTTTTTTTCTTGTTGAAATTCGTTTCTCATTAAATAATAATTTTACAATTTCAATATTTCCCTTTTGACAAGCAATTAAAAAAGGTGTCCAATCATATCGATTTCCTTTATTGAGATAAACTCTTTCGTCATTGAACAATAATTTCACAATTTCAGTATGTCCATTTTCACAAGCAATAAAAAATGGTGTTGCTCCACCATCCGTTGTTTGATTGATATCAACTCTTTTATCATTTAATAACAACTTCACAATTTCAATGTGTCCATTTTTACAAGCAATATAAAATGGTGTTACACCTTCATTATTTGATTTATTGATATTGACTCTTTGATCATTTAATAATATTTTAACAATATCAATATGTCCATGAAAACAAGTAACATAAAAGGGTGTTCTTGAATCTTTATTTATTTGATTGACATCAACTTTTTCGTTATTTAATAATAATTTCACAATTTTGATATATCCATTTTGACAAGCAATATAAAGAGGTGTTTGACCATTTTCATGTTTTACTGTATTGATGTCTATTCTTTTATCATTTAATAACAATTTCACAATTTCAATATGCCCTTGTTGACAAGCAATATTAAAAGGTGTTGCTCCTTCTTTATCTACTTTATTGATATCAACTCTATTATCACTTAACAATAATTTAACAATTTCGCTCTGTCCATTTTCACAAGCAATATAAAACGATGTTGTTCCATTATTGTTTACTTTATTGATATCAAGTTTTTTATCATTCAATAATAATTTCACAATATCAATATGTCCTTTTAAACAAGCAATATAAAAAGGTGTTGCACCATTCTTATTTTCTTGATTGATATCAACTCTTTGATTATTTAATAATAATTTCGCAATTTCAATATGTCCTTTTTCACAAGCAAAACAAAAGAGCGTGCAACCATCATTATTTGTTTTATTGACATCAACTCTTTCCTCATATAAGAATAGCTTCACAATTTCAATTTCTCCATTTTCATAAGCAAGCCAAAAGGGTGTTTGACCAAATTTATTTGCTTTATGGATATCAACTCTTTCATCATTTAATAATAATTCCACAACTTCAATGTATCCTTTTGAACAAGCAATATAAAAAGGTGTTACACCATCATCTGTTGCTTTATTGATATCAACTCTTTCATTATTTAATAATTTAACAATTTCAATATGTCCATAGTGGCAAGCAATATAAAAAGGTGTCCAGCCACTACTATCTGCTTTATTGAGATTAACTCTATCATCATTTAATAATAATTTCACAATTTCAACATGTCCTTTTTGACAAGCAATATAAAATGGTGTTGTACCTCCAATATCTTTTACTTTATTGATATCAACTCTTTCATCAGCTAATAATAGTTTTACAATTTCAATGTGTCCAAAAAAACAAGCAACTAAAAAAGGTGTTTGACCACTGTTCAATATTTGATTGATATCAACTCTTTTATCAGCCAATAATAGTTTTACAATTTCAATATGTCCATTTTTGCAAGCAATATAAAATGGTGTTACACCTTCATTCGTTGCTTTATCGACAACAACTCTTTGATCATTTAATAATGACTTTACAACTTTCGTATGCCCATTAGAACAAGCAATATAAAAAGATGATTTCCCATCTTTATCCACTTTATTGACATCAATTCTTTGATCGTTTAATAACAAATTTACAATATCAATATGTCCAAAATAACAAGTAATATAAAATGGTGTTTGACCATTTCCACCTTTTGCTTGATTGATATCAAGCCTTTGATCATTTAGTAACACCTCTACAACTTTAGTATGTCCATTATAACAAGCAATATAAAAAGGCATTGTTTCATTATTATTTAGTTTTTTGATATCAACTCTTTCATCACCTAATAATAACTTTACAATTTCAATATGTCCCTTTTCATAAGCAATATCAAAAGGTGTTTCATTATCATTATTTACTTGATTGACATCAACTCTGTGATCATTTAATAATAGCTCTGCAACTTCAATGTGTCCATATTTACACGCAATATAAAAAGGTGCTTCTCCTTCAATCATGGCCTTATTCACTTCAATTTTACCGTCTTTTAATAATAATTTCACAATTTCAATATATCCATTTTTACAAGCAACACTAACAGGTGTTACTCCATTATTTCCTTTGTTAATATCAACTCTCTCATCACTTAATAACAATTTCACAATATCAATGTGTCCATTTTCACAAGTAATATAAAAAGGTGTTATATCTCGATTATTTGCTTTATTGATATCAACTCTTTTATCATTTAATAATATTTTTACAATTTCAACTTGTCCATTTTCACAAGCAATATAAAAAGGTGTTTCATCATTTTTATTGTTTGCTTTATTTACATCCACTCTTTGATCATTTAATACTAATTTCACAATTTCAATATATCCGTTTTTACAGCAATATAAAATGGTGTTACACCATCGTTCGTTGCTTTATTGATATCGGTTCTATTATCGTTTAACAACAATTTCACCATCTCAACATTTCCATTTTCACAAACAATCCAAAAAGGTGTTACACCATTGTTCTTTGCTTTATTGATATCAACTCGACTATCATTTAATAATAATTTCACAATTTCAATATATCTGCTTTTACAGGCAATATAAAATGGTGTTACACCATCGTTCGTTGCTTTATTGATATCGGTTCTATTATCGTTTAACAACAATTTCACCATCTCAACATTTCCATTTTCACAAACAACATATGAAGGTGTTAATGTTGACAAATTGACATCAACTCTTTTCTCATTTAATAATAATTTCACAATTTCAATATGTCCCTTTTGAGAAGCAATCAAAAAAGGTGTCCGGCCATCATTCCCTAAATTTACATCAACTCGCTCATTTTTTAATAATAATTTCACAGTTTCAATATGTCCTTCTTCGCAAGCAATATAAAAGGGTGTTTTGCCATCTTTATCTACTTTATTGATATCGACTCTCTCATCACTCAATAAAAAATTGACCATTTCAGTGCGTCCAGATTGACCAGCAACATAAAAAGGTGTTTCACCATTAATAGTTTCTATTTTGTTGATATCATCCTTTTGGCTATGTAAAAGTAATTCTATAATTTCAAGATGTCTCTTTTGCCAAGCAATGTAAAAAGGGGTTGCTTCATTATCATTTCCTTTATAAATATCAACTCTTTCATCATTTAATAATAACTTTACAATTTCAGTACGTCCTTTGGCACAAGCAATATTAAAAGGCGTCCAACCACCATTATTTGGCCTATTCACACTAACTCTTTCATCATTTAATAGTAATTTCACTATTTCGATCTGTTTAGAATAGCAAGCAACATAAAAAGGTGTTTCACCATGTATATCTACTTTATTGATATCAAGTCTTTTATCATTTAATAATAATTTCACTATTTTAATTTGTCCATTTTTACAAGCAATAAAAAAAGGTGTTTCACTATCATCCGTTATTTTATTTATATCAACTCTTTCATCATTTAATAATAATTTCACTATTTCAGTATCTCCTTCAGAACAAGCAATAAAAAATCGTGTTCTTGAGTGTTCATCTACTTCATTGATATCAACTCTTTCATCATTTAATAATAATTTCACAACTTCAATATGTCCATAAACACAAGCAATAAAAAATGGGGTTGCTCCATCATTATCTACCTTATTAATATCAACTCTTTCATCATTTAATAATAGTTTCACAACTCCAAGATGTCCATTTCTACAAGCAAAGTAAAAAGGTGTCCAACCACTATAAAAGGGTGTTTGGTCAGAATAATCATTGGTTTTATTAATATCAATTATTATTCTCTTATCCTTCAATAAAAACTTCACTATTTCAAGATGTCCTTTCTGACAAGCAATATGAAGAGGTGTTTGTCCATATTCACTTGCTTTATTGATATCAACTCTATTATCATTTAATAATAATTTCACAATTTCAATGTGTCCATTCTCACAAGCAATCCAAAAGGGTGTTGTTGAATGGCTAGGATCTTTCCGATTAGTGTTAATTTGAGACTTTTGAAGTAGTCTTTGAACTTCTTTAACATTTCCAACAGAACAAGCTTCCCAAAGCAAGTGCTCTTCCATTTATTTTTTCTTTCTGGGTTTGTTCTTTTCAAAAACATAAAACAAAAATTCAAAGCTGAGTAAATTTAATTTTTCAAAAAATACAATTTGGAAAGTCAAAAAAGAGCAATTAATTAGTTATGAATTGTGTTTGAAACTCAAATAATCATCAGAAAGGAGTACAATTATAGCATATATACAAGCAGCATCAGGTCCTTGATTAAGAAGAATGGAATGAATTAAAATTGTGAAACAAAGTAAGGAAAGAATTTATCAAATAAAATAAAAATTTACCAGCTAATCCAAGCTGTATCCTCAATTTGATTTTTGTTTCATTTGGATCTCTTTCAAATGATTCTAATAATTTAACAAATTTTGCACATTTCAAAGTTTTTCCTTTTTTCATATTGTTTTTCATTTTCTATATCTCCACCTTTTTCTTTCTCTTGCAATATCTTTTGAAGTTTTTCCATCTTTATTTTTTGAAACTAAATTTACTTGTCTTCCACATGATAATATATATTCCACAACTTTAATCTTTCCCCCAATAGCAAGCAGTAGATAAAGGTGTTGTACCTTCATTATTTGGTTTATTGATTGGATAATCTTTGACAAAGTGGAAGAATTGATGATTATATTAATCAATTCCTAGAGATTTCATTAACAATTGAAGACATGAACGAAGGAGAAAAACTGCACAGGTTCATGAGTGGACTCAAAGATAGATTAAGAATTTGGGTTATATCATCTCTGCCAAGGACAACTGAAGAAGCTATTAGGGTCTCTAAACAGATGGATGGACTCGAAGCTCTGAGGAAGCAAGTAATAGACTGACTTCAGCGACATTCCCAGTTTTGCAAGCAGAAAAAAGACATTTTTCCATTATTTTTTTGTGGTGATTGATTTTTGAAAGAAATAGAGAGCGATCTCTTTCAATGAATCCATTACCTCCAAATGACATTGTTAAACACTGTTCAAAATATGAATTTCAAATTAATTTATTATTTACAAATTTTTGTTTGATTAGTTTTTTCTTTGGATTTTTTTCTTTTTCTTTTTCTTTTTGCTCAAAAGTTTGAAAAGAAGTCTATGCCCAATCATATTGAGAAGGACTTTTTGGGACTGTGGAAGGAGTGAAATCATCTGTATTTGCAATATCTTCAATACTTTGAAAATTAAGTCGTCCTTGATATTGAATTTATTATTTAGAAAATTGAAAGGAAAAAAAAAAATTCAAAAAAAAAAAAAAACCTGATTTGAGCATTTCCTGTCTCATCATATTAGCTCTTTCGACTAACTCAGTCGCAATATAACTTTTATCTCTTGCTTGTTTAAAAAATGAATGATTTAATAATTGGATTGCTGTTGGCCTAAATAGATCAAATTTGAGAAGAGAAATGAATGAATTTTAGTTTTTTACTCAAAAAAAAAAAAAAAAGATAAGAATAAGAACCGTTTTGCAGGATCTTTTGCTAAACATGCTGCAACTAATTCATAAAATGATTTTGATAATCCTTTTTTACTTGTAGATAATGATGGATATTTCTTGGTTAATTTATTCAGTAAAATCTAAATAGATAAATTAATTAAAAAATTAAAATATCAAAAATAAATAAAATAAAAAGAACTTTGAGTGGAGCCCAATCTCTATAAGGTGTTTTCCCATTTACAAGTTCAAGAGCAGTCATTCCAAAACTATAAATATCAACTTTGCAATCATGACCGGTATCCTATAAATTGGAATGGATGATTATTATTATTTGTATTTTTTTTATTGAATGTGAATGAAAGATTACTTGAGCCAAAATTTCTGGTGCCATCCACTCTGGTTCACCTTTAAAATCATATACAACGGATTTCCTAACTCCTTCTGAAATCATCCAAGTCACATCATTGTGTCCACATAATTTTATATCTCCATCAGAGTCAACTAAAATATGTTCTGCTCGAATATTACTATTTTTTTTTTTTTTGTTTTGTTTGATACCATTCATTTCTCTATCACAAAAAACCTTACTTGTGAATCACAAAATGTTCATGTAAATAGATAATTCCTCTAAGAACTTCCTTTAAAATTGTTGCAACTAATATTTCTTCAAGACCTTCACAAAAAAAGTTTTCTATAAGTCCAAGACAAGAACCTGTTGACATTAATTGACAAACACACCAAAGAGATTCATCATGAACAAATGTTATAAAGTTAGTTAAAAGACATGGATGGAAACGTAATTTCCAGTTAGAGATTTGGATCTAAACATGATTTAAATTTGATAATTAATCAAAAGAAAAATATATGGATCAAATAAGAAAGAAAAGAAAAGAAGAAAATTTAATTCGAACCCCAAGTTCTTCAACTTTTGATGAATCTTGAATTTGTGTTAAATCTACTTTTTTCATTGCTACAAATACTGAAGTTGGAACATGTCTTGCAAGTAAAATTGTTGATCTATTTCCTTGTCCTAAAAACCAAATATTATTATATTATTATTTACAAAATTGATTTATTTCAATTAATTTATTTAACATTTAAAAAGTTACCAATGGGTGTTTCATGAACTTCATAATCCTCCATATATGGTGTGAAAACATTTAAAATTGAAGGGAATCTCAATTCATGCTTAGATGTCTTTCCTTTTGAGTTGAGCTTGAATAATGAATTTAATTAGTTGATTAATTAATTAATTAGTTAATACATTCATTAGTTGATTTTCTTTTCTTTTTCTATTCTTTTATTTTGAATGCAATTTTATGATAATTTTATCTTTTATTTTTCAAAACAATATTTTGAATAAGAAATTGTAACTTCTTCTAATAATAAATGTAAAGAAAAAAAGAAAAGTCAAATAATAAGAAAATTAAATAATTACCCATGAAAGAGACTTTTTCAACTCTTTTTCTGTTTCATTCATTCCAATAAATAAAAGGTCTACTACTCTCCTCTATTATACTCTACTTTCCTCTGTTCAACTCTACGATACTCTATTCTATTAAAAAAAAATTAAAAAGCTTTTAATTCCTTATTAAACACTTATTTGTAACACAGGAGTCCAATACATAAAATAAATACAAACTTACTTTTTTTGCGCTCTAATTAAAAAATCTTCAAAAAAAATAAAATAAAATTGAAACTTTGAAAGTTTTATTTCTGAAATAATGAATGTGCAAAAAAAAAAAAAAGTGATCTCTCTATTGAAAGTTGTTGAAGTTGTTGAAGATGAGACAAGATATAGTGATATCAGGTCGAAAAAAATTGATTTTTCTAATTTTTTTTTTTTTTTTTTATTCGCAGTGATTCCTTCAATGGTTCCTCTCGCTTTAGACTCATCGATCGACTGAAATGTTACCGTAACATTAATATAATACACTCATGAAATATAAACCAAAAACGATCCACATGGCTAAACAACTTTATTGTGCTCAAAAATTTTCAATGCTTCTTATCAACTCCTTCTCTACAATGATGATGGGCACAATAAGTTTTCTTTAGGATATCATTTATTCTGTAAATTTTTTTCAATTCATGTTATGAAACATTACAAATCTGTGAGCAAGATATTTGTCCATCCAAAACCTTTCCAAGGGATTATTGCTTAGTGATCGTTTTTGAAGATAATTTCTCTTGTTTTGTTAGTTTGATGTTATATAGTAGAATTGAGTCAATAGGAATTTCTTCTTAGTTTTCTGTAGGAACTTACTTGATAGGTAAAATCAATTTTTTTTTTCAAAAAAATTGAATTAACAATAGAAATAATAGTTCCAAGTGACTTTGTGTTGCAACTTTTCGGTTAATTTTATTCTTGCGTCTTCACTTGATTCTCTTTCACTTTCACTTTTCGAAAGCTTTGTTAAAGAGGCACAAATTGGACAAATCGTTTCATCTTTACTGTGTCGAATGTTTTCAGCTTTGAGGATTGTATATATGAAATAGTTTTTCGAAAGAAATAAAAGCTTATTTCGAGTTCCAAGAGGTATACCTTTGGTTTGAAGGGTTGTAAATTTAATAAAGAATTCTTTGCTACATCTAAATTTATGGAGATATGACCCCTTTGATTCGTTGAAGACAATGGATAAGAAGAAATTGGTATTCAAAAGGTAATTCCTCGTATTTTTTCATACTTTTTCCGTTTTATTTCTTGAAATGTAATTCTTTCAAACAAAAAGTGAGCATAGATTTGTAGATGCTGCCCATAATACGGAATTGAAACTTTAGCAAAACTTCACAAGTTTGTTTTTTTATCCATTTTCAGTTTAGTTCAGAATTTGCAATATCAACAAGTGTTTTTGGATGAAAAGTATAATCCTTCTTTTCTTCGGAGGCGAATTTTGTAGATTTTTTGCAACACTTTTTTATGATTGATATTTTAAAAACTCTCAGAAAACTTTGAAGAAAGAAATTAAAAAAAAAGAAAAAGAAAAGAATCTTTTTATTTTTTCAAAAACTAAACTGAGAAAATTAATCAAAAAACACTATTTATCAATGATTAATTTCTTTTGAAATTCTTGAAGGAAATCTTTTGAAAAAATTCCAAATTTCTTCAGTTGCTCCAATATCTTGGGTTGGTTGTTCATAGGCTGTTGCTCCAGGCCAGCTATGTTGACCTCCTTCAATGGTACAAAGAGTAATGTTCATGTTATCATCATTGTTTGGACACTCAGTGTAGCTGATACATGTTGCATCTCCTCTTTGGTAAGATTGTTTGGAGTTTGTTGTGCATCCACTCATTTTGATCCAGTTTCTGTTTGGATTTTTTAAATTTTTTTTTTTTTCAAATTTAAGATGAAAAAATGTACTCAATTGTTAAAACAGCATCATTATAATCAACTAATTTATCATCTGTGCCATGGAAATGAAGCATAGGAAGTACTCGTTGTGGTGTACAATTTTCAAGTAATCTTTTTCCATAAGGTGATGATCCTACAAAATTAATTATTTTTTTGTTATTGTTGTTATGATTAAAATTCAAAATAAATGAAGAAATAAGAAAGAAGAAATCAAACCTGCAACAGATCCAATTGCTCTAAATAAATCACTTGCATCACAAGCAAGACGAATACTTTTTTTTTTGAATTTTTTTTTAAAAAAAGAAAGAAAAGAAAAAGAAAAACAAAGAAATGAGATCAAGGAACCTCATGAAAGAACCATTTGACATTCCAGTTGAAAAAATTCGACTTGAGTCAACATTAAATCTTGAACGAATCATAGCAACAATTTCTCTTATAAAACCAACATCATCAACTCCAAGAATATTTGCAGGTGGACAACAAACTGGTCCTGCTGCAAATGATGTTAAATGACCTTGAGGATAAGCAACAAGAAACTTTTCTCTATCTGCAACCAGATTAAACCATGACAAAAGTTGTTGTTCAAAACTATTTGAAGTTAATCCATGAATATTGATCACAAGTGGAGTTAAAGTAGATTCATCAAAATCTTCTGGAATAAAAAGAGTAAATTCTCTTGTTCTATTTTGCCATTCTAACTATTTAAAAAAAGAAGAAGAAGAAGAAAAGAAAAAAAGAAATTAGAAGAATGAAAGATAACAATTAATTAGATTCAATTTGAAAACAATAAAAAATAAACAATTAATTTTGACAGAAAAAAACAAACCTGAATCGTTTCTCTTGTGCCTCTTGATGGAAAATCTGGTGGTAGAGTTCCTTGAGAGAAAACTGATGAAGTATACAAACAAGTAATAAGTAGAATAATGAGAACAAACAAAGATCCTCCTCCCTTCATTTCAATACCTTCACAATTAATTATTGATTATTGATTAATTGGTCAAAGAAAGCAAAAAGGGACAAGTCGAAAAAAAAGAAGCAAACATGGCGGATTTTAATCAAAAGAAAAGTAAACAAACATGGCTGCAAGTAGGTTGAGAGCTTCCTCTCGAGTTGGGTTTTTCCAGGTTTAAGTTTGTTTCATTCTATTCTATTTTTTTTTTTTAAAGAAAAAGAAAAGAATTTCTCTCTTTCTCTGATTTTTATTTGACTTTGTTTTTTATTTTGATTTTTTTGAATTTTTTTGAATTTTGAATTTTATGAACTTTTTGGAATTTTTTTTTTTTTTTTTTTTT
>Ga0209960_1003491_pt1 | contig 13424 bp, 11 predicted proteins | sample ThiBiot_500_plan_2_FD_183947 | JGI IMG/M metagenome (GOLD analysis project Ga0209960, IMG submission 183947) | Wastewater bioreactor microbial communities from Cape Town, South Africa - Thiocy_expt_500_plan (SPAdes) | ecosystem: Engineered > Bioreactor > Thiocyanate-remediating >... | reverse complement strand
AAACAATTTTTCAGGAATGATTCCTGCCGAAATGGATAATCTCCATAGATTAACACATTTGTAATCCTTCTTTGATTTTTTTTATCCTGAGAATTTTTTTTTTATTTCAAAAATGATGAATAGACTTTTGGCCCAAAATCAATTTTCAGGGACAATTCTTAGTCGAATAAAAAATTTTCCAGCAATGGAATACTTGTAAGAATTCTTTATTCTCCTTTTTTTATTTTTATTTCTTTTCTTTTCTTTTCTTTTTTTTTTGGCTTTTTTGAAAATTTTCAAATTCCCATAAATTAGAAAGTTAAAGGACAACCAATTCTCAGGGTCAATTCCAACTCAAATCAAAAATATGACTTTGTAACTCTCTTTTTTTTTTTGATCTCGATTTTTGAATTTATTAAATTTTCTTTTTCTTCTTCTCAAAGGACCCTTGCTAATAATTATTTTGATTGCCCCATTCCAAATATAATTCAAAGACTTATAGGAAATGATTTTGACAAACTCAAAAATGATTGCGGTAAATAAATTAATACACTTTTAGGATTAAAATAAGTAAAATAAATAAATAATAGATCATAGTTGTCCACAAAATCGATGTCGTTTCGAAGCAATTTGCTCTACAAGAAAAAATGGCAATTATAGTTGTGATTTCCCTCCAGGACATAGTTTTTTTTTTTTTTTTTCCTTTCTTTCTCTTTAATTGTTTGTTTTCTGACTGACTCTCTCTTCAAGAACAAAGATGTCCTCCAATTTCCTCTGGGCATGCAGATTTTCTTCCCACTTTTGTTGGATCTCTTGCATTAGGAAAATGTAAAAGTACTCATTTTGGAAATCCTTTTCTTTATTGTGATTTACAAGGAGACTGGAACTTAACTGTCTATGGAAACCCCTTCAAAAATAAAAAAAAAAAAAAAAATTTTTTTAATAAATGGATTTCTTTTTTTTAAAAAAAAAAAAAAAATTACAAAGAGGTCGGAATTCTTGGAGATTTAAATTGTCGATGTGATTTAGAATGTGGAATTTTAAGTATTGATAAATGTAAACAATGTTACTCAATGGGAGGAATGGTTATTGGATCTCAATTTGGAGGATGTTTTTGTCCTTTTGATAATTCATTTATGAATTTAAATGACAACTCATCAATTTGTCAAAATCCACTTCCAAAATGTTCAACATGTTTTACTTGCGATTCAAGTTGTTTAAATTGTTTTGGACCAAATGCAACTCAATGTACTTCATGTACTCCAAATTTTGATCTTGTTACTACTCTCAATCCTGATGGTCTACTTTTTTCTTTCTCTTTTTCTTTCGTTCTTTTTTTTCATCGTTAATATTGAAGATCAATAAAAGAATAAATAAAATTAAACAGGAAGCCTAGAAACAGGAGAGTGTAAGAGTAAATGTGCTGAAGGGGAAGAGAGAAATTCAAATGGAAATTGTGAACCACCAAATTGCTCATCATTAAATAACTGCTCAACTCATGGAGAATGTTTATTCACGGAACCCAATTTGGGTTCATTCCCAATATCGTACTGCCTTTGTGATGATGGATTTTATGGGGATGATTGCTCTGAAGAGTTATATTGTGGATGTGTTAATGGATATTGTTTTATTAATGCATTTAATAACCTTGAATGCAAATGCAACTCTGGTTGGAATGGAATTGATTGTAATACTCCAATTTTTGATTTTTTACCAAAAACAGATTCAATTCTTGGTGGATCTCCAATTGAAATTATGGTTCCTTCTGGAATTCTATTTTCTCAACAAGATTTAAAATGTTCATTTGGAGAAATTGAAGTACCATCAATTTTTAATTCAAATAATGGAAAATATTATTGTAAATCATCACCATATCATACTTCAGATATTTATTTGGATTTCAAAATTTCAATTGTTGGTTATCAAAATGGAGAATATTTTAAAATAGGATCATTTTATTATTCAAAATCAAATCAACTTATTCCAAATAGTGTTGAAACATTAGATAATTATATTTTCACAATTGGACAACCAAAATCAATTTCATGGGATTCAACTCAATTTGGATCTGAAGATTCAATTACAATTAAATTATATAAATGGAATTGGAATTATTTAAATGTTGGTGATTTCAACATTCAACCACAATTAATTGTTGTTAATGACAAAGTATCTGATGGATTAAATAATGGAAAAATGAATATTACATTGAATGTGAATAATTTTATTTGGAGTTCATCCCTTCATATTTTATCAATTGATACACCTCTTAAATCAATTAATAGATTTATTTTACCAATTCAAAATGGGTTTAATTATGATTCGAGTTGTCAAAATTTTGTTCAAGAAGATTCAATATTAGTTAGGCCAGCAATAAGTTGTCCAAGTTTACCACCAACTGTCAATCCACAATTTAGTACAGATCCAAATTGTAATAGAAATACACCATTTAGTTGTTTTTTACATACTTTAACTCAAGAATGTGCATTTTTTGTTCCAGTTGCACAATTGAATACTCAAGTTAAATGTTGTTATTTGAATATTGGATTGAATCAGTTTTTGGTAAGTAAATATGTTGAAAATTCAGGATTGAGAAATGATAAAAGTTTTCCATCTATCAAAAATTTTATTGGAGATATTTTACCAAGAATCATTTGTTGTGTTAAATCAAGTAATCCAAGATCATATTGTGATTTATTTCAAGTAAAGAGAAAAGTAAATAATAATAATAATAGTAACTTCAAGAAATCAACTTTACCTTCTTCAACACCTTCAACTTTAACATCAAAAGTAGGAATATGTTATGGAGATCCACATTTTTTGACATTTGATGAACAAGTTTGGAGATTTAATGGAAAAGGAGAATTCATTCTTTTAGAACAAATTAATAATCTTGATCAAAATATTGTTGAACCAAATGGATTAATAATTCAAGGAAGATTTGAACAATTATCAACAAAATTAGTGACAATCTTATCAGCAATTTCAATTAAAGATGGAAATTCAAGAATTTCAATTTATTTGAATCAATTTGGAAATATGAATATATTTTTAAAAGATTCACAAACACCACAAGTTATTTTAATTGGAAATTCATTTATTTCACAAGATGGAATATTAATATCAAGAATTGAAGATTCAAAATATCAAATTCTTTTACCTTCTAGTGTTTCATTAATAATTATATCAAGATTTTCAATGTTAAATTTAATTGTGATACTTCCAAATTCATTGAAATCCAAAACAAGAGGATTATTAGGAAATTGGAATGGAAATAAAAATGATGATTTTACTTTGAGAAATGGAAATGGAAATGGAAATAATATTCCAATTACAAGTAATTTTGAAACACTTCATTCATCATTTGGATTGGAATATATGATTAATGAAAATGAATCATTATTTATTTATTCAAATGGAACCAATTTCACATCATTTAATGATATTTCTTTTATTCCAAATTTTGATATAAATTTTCAAAATGTTGGATTTGAGAATCAAGCAAGATCAGGATGTATTGGATCAAATATTGATTTGGATGCATGTTTATTTGATGTTTCACAAACTCAAAATATTTTGGCATCTCAATTATCTTTAGAAATTGGGTTGGTTTATGAAAATTTAAAATCAGATTTGAATTCACCACCTCAATTTATTGATTTATTGGATAATTATGTTGTTAAATTATCAGAGGAAGTTAGTATTAAATTTTCGATATTTGATGAAGATGGAGATTATGTGATTGTTAATTCAAAAACAAGTTTATTAGGAACATTAAATTTAGAACAACCAACAATGTCATTTGATTTTAGTATTTCAGAACAAATGTATTTATCAAATTCAATTCCAGATTTAGAATTAATTGCAATTGATTCAAATGGTTTTTCATCTTCAACTCTTGTTTCTTTTACTCTTGGTCATTTTGGGTTTGTTTTTTCTTTTTTTTCTTACTTTTTCTTTTTAATAATTCAAACAATTCAAACAATAATAGGTGTGAATCAGTTGAAGGATTAAAAAATGAAGCAATTTTAGAATTGAAATCTTATTGTGTTTCAGAATGTAATGATCAATGTAAAGAAATAATTGAAAAATATCAAAGAATGGAATGTTTTGAAGAATTGAAAGGTTCAATTGGAGAATTATTTACCAACTCTCAAAAATCATGTTGTGAATCAAATCAAATTTTCTGTGAATCATCAAACCTTAGTTCAGGAGCTATTGCAGGAATTGTTATCGGATCAGTTGTTGGAGCTATTCTAATTATTGGATTAATTATTTTCATCGCCATGAAGAACAAATCAAAACCTACAAAGAACAAAAACGATTCTCAAGTTCCCTTGCACAGTATGTAATAAATAAATGAATCAAAATAGACCAAAAGATTAAAAAAAAAAAAAAAAAAAAAAAAAAAAAATAAAAAAATAAAAAAAAAAAAAAAAAAAAAAAAAAAAAAAAAAAAAAAAAAAAAAAAAAAAAAAAAAAAAAAAAAAAAAAAGGAAAAAGTAAAAAAACATGGCGAGGAATGGATTTTGTTTGGTTTTCTTTCTTTTGATTCCCTTCAATTTTTAAAGATTTCACCATTCAACAATAAATACTCAATAATAAATTCAATCATAACGTCTTTTAATTTATTTTCAATAAAATAGATTTTATTAATCCTCTTTGTCACAACAATTCATGCTCAATACAGAGTTCGAGGTTTGAAAATTTTCTTTGATTCAAATTTCTGTGTTGATTATTAGATTTTTTTATTAATAACATTACTTTTTCTTTTTCTTTTCTTTTACAAGGTTATCGTCCTGGAGAGAAAATAAGAATTCAATGTCTAGATGGAAATAAACAATGGGGTCCAGGACCAGAATGTATTGAGGTGAATATATTTTTTTCTTTGGTGCTTTGATGTTTTGAGTTAAATTTTTAATTTCAAATTCTTAGTCAAAAGAAGAACTTGGTTTTTCATTTGGAAGTGATGGATCATTTCAATGTGGTTGGAAATTAAGTGAAGAGAGATATGAATATTTGAAAAAGCTTTTAGTCGATCAAGGTTTTCTTTGTTTCTAATTTCTTTTTGTTCTCATTCATTCATTTTCGAAATTAATTCTTTTTTTTTAAAAAAAAAAAATCAAAATCAAAGAAAGTTGGAATTGTCGCGTCTCAATGACTGCTTTACCTCATCAAACCCCTCTTCCTATTTCTATTCCAATTTGGGGAGTTTTAGATAATGACCATATTCATATGGAAAATCATTTAAATTTTATTTTTCATGTTGCAGATGGAATCATAATTGGTGCTGCATGTTATCCAGGTTGAAATTAATGTTATTGATATTATTTAACAAACAATCATTATACTTTTATTTAGTTCGTGATAAAGCTGAGTTTGGTCAACCAGGTTCTATTATACATATGCATGGAGCTGTAAGGTAATTCTTTTAAAAAAATTTAACAAACTATTCAATTATTGAAATATTTAAAACATGACCTTGATCAAAAATTAATTGGTTAACAAAATAATTTAGATGGTTTGAGAGACATACATTTCATCCCTATTTTGGAGGTGTTCCTATGGGAAGTTTTTGGAAAGCTGCATCAACTTCATTTTTACAAGTATTTATTGTATCATTAGCAATTTGCTTTATGGTTTTTAATGGATTTATTCTTTTTTATTTTGGATATCTCAAACCAAGAGTTATTAAAAAAGTGACACCTAAAAACTCAACAAAATTGAAACAAAGTCCTCAACAATTGATGACTCCAACAACCACAACAAATACTACTACGACTACCACAACTCCTTCAACCATTCAAGATGATATCCCCCTTCAATCTAATGCAACCACGACGACATTATCCAATACAATTTCTCACCCTTTACCTGATGTACCTCCTCAAATGTAAATTTCTAGAAAAAAAAAAATAATAAAGTCAATAGAATCAAAGAAGAAAACTATTTTTACATTTCATTTCATTTTCGAAAGAGTTTTTGTTTCTGGAAACAAAAAAATGATTTATTTTTTTCATTTATTTTCACAGTTTTTTTGGTAATGAAAAAAACTTTCGAAGATTCTTTTTACTCATAATCCACAAAGAAAGGGGGTGTTGATTCAATCACTTGTTCATCTTTCGCATTGCACTTCAACTACAACAAGATTACAAAATACATGTCGATTGCACCAAAAATAAAACCATTGTTGACTCATTCCACATTTTTATGTTCAATAAGAAAATCATTCTCAGATGTTCAATTGAAAAAAAAAAAAAATCAAAAAAGAGAGATATGGGAATAAAAAGGATTAATTTAAAACAATCCTAATAGATATCATTTGGGAAGAAGAGGAGAAGGAGAAAGAGGATCGAATCAAACAATCATAAGGGTTCTTTCTGGAAAAGATTTGCAAAGTGCTTTTGGGAACCGAGACAAGACCCAGATCAAGACAAACTTGGGTCAAAAATGGTTAAAAAATTCTAATTGGAATTTTTAGTTGCGCGCTAAAAAAGAAAAAAAGAAAAAAAAAAAATCTTTAAATAACAATTGCTTTTTTGATTTTTTTTTTCTTAATTTTTTCATAATTACTATTATTATTACTTAATTGATTGAATCAATTACTTAATTACAACAACATTCAACTTATTCTTTTTTATTTACACACCTATTTCATTTTTTTTTAAAATTTTTTTTAGTTTTTTAGTTTTAGTTTTTCTTGGTTCAAGTTCAAAAAATGAAATCGTTTGCTCTTGTTTGTTTTGTGTTTGCTGCGTTGTTCTTGGTTCAAGTTCAAAGTGCAAGTTGTTATACAATTGAGAACATTGATGTTTCGTTCTGTAAGATGATGGTCGGACAACAGGTTGATCCCACATTCAACACTGTGTTATGGAATGGTCAAAATTATTTTGGATATATGGATGGTGCTATTGAACAAATTTATAACCAAGTTGTTGCTCAAATTGGGTTTGTTTTTCTTCTTTGATTTTTACTTTGATTTTTTTCTTTCAAAATATTTATAAAATAATAACAAAGAAACATCAAATGAAATGAAAATGAATTATTTTAAAGAAATCAATAATAAAATATAAACAATAAAAATACAAAAATAATAATAAATAAAAACAATAAATACTAATAATTAACAAATTAATAAAATTATAATAGATCAATTGCTAGTAAAAATGGATTTTCTGTTTGTGAGGATTGCAAAACTCAATACAAATACTTTTTATGTGCTGGAGCTTTTGTTAAATGTGGACTTGTTGATTGCATCCTCAATAGTTTCTCTGGTATTCTTTACCAATACTGCCCTCAAATGTGCAAATGTAAAAACTGTGACCCCATTTATGCTTTGAACTGTACTGCTGGTGATAACCCTTCCTATGACCCAACTGATACTACCAATTGTGATTTCGTTGGAATGGGACAAGCTTTTTTGAATAACTTTAATAGCTGCAATTCTTACATGCTCGCCAAAAGTCATTGCGAAACCTTTGTTAATGTTTGTGGATGTAATTTTGGAAATTCTCTTTCAATGTGTGATTTCTTATCAACTTCTGGATATACCATTTCATCTTGGCCAACAACTGGATCTTGTGCTAGCACCCCTGGATGGTGTAGTTCTCAAAGTGGATCCACAAATATGTGTCCCAATGAAAATCTTTGCATGAACCTTCCTCCCCTTGCTGCTTCTCAAGCAATCACAGTCAATCCTGCTGGAACCCCTCAAGGAAATACTATCTCCTCTTCTGCTTATACTTCAACTGTCTCTGATCCAAAGGACCCTACTACTGGAGGTGGAAGTGGAAACGGAAACGGAAATGGAAGTGGAAATGGAAATGGAAGTGGCAATAATTCTTCTTCCTCATTTACTATCCCTTCCTCTGTTTTGCTTTTTGGTGCTCTTCTTGCTGCACTTTTCTTCTAGTTGAACTAGAATTTTTTTTTAAAAAAAGAAAAAGAAAAAGAAAAAGAATTGATATCTGTTTCTTTATTATCTTTTTTTTTTGAAAATAAATAAATTGAAATGAAAATGATTTATGATTATTTTATTTTTATTTTTTCAAAATTTACATCCATTTATTTCTATTTTATTTTATTTCTTGTATTTTATTTTACTTTTTTCTTCTTGGAAGTAAAATAAAATTGACTATCATTACAGAATTATTCTTGATCAATATTTACAAATTCATCTTCCTCCATTTCCTCTAACTTTTGATATTTTTCTTGACTTGTTGATGGAAGAGAAAATTCGATTTTAGTTTCAGGTGTTGGTTTTGATGAAGATTCTAGAGGTTTAAACTCAACATTTGATCTTGTTTGACCTTTCTCTTGATCCCTTTTTTGAGACCAATGTTTTTGATAATAAAATAATCCTATTCCAGCAATTAAGGAGTAAGTTGATCCAATAATAAAAGTTATTAAAACTGCAAGAGGAAGATTTTCAATGATATAATACATTTTTGAAGCAGTCATTGAATAGATTCCAAGACTCGTTAATCCCATCATCAATGGACCTACAGCTCCTAAAGCAACCTCCTCTCCTTGTGAATACCAAACAGTTGCAATTGTTGTAATAAGAATTGCAGGAAATGCAGATGCTATACCTCCAACTCCAGGTCCTCCAACTCTTGATAAAATTACAGCTGTGAATACTGAAATACTAGCAGCAACTCCTCTAAAACAAATCATCCAAGGTTTTGTTTTCATCCTTCCTTTAGGAGCAGGAGAAGGGATTATAAATGTGAAAATCAATCCAAGGAAAGTTTGTAAGAAGAACATCACAATCCCAAGATAAAATTTAGAAAATCCAATCTCTTCCAAATATTCACTGAAAAAATAGAATCCAGTACTAAACATGAACCAAAATGTGAGTGTCATCACAAACATGATTGCCAATTTCTTCTTTGAATGATTGATTTTAATTCTCTTTGGAGCCTGTTTCCAAATCAATAAGAATAAAGCATTACAAAAGGTTGAAATTGGAATTGAGAACATTGCTTCTTGAAAGTGTAATTCACTTCCAGGTTTATCATTCAAGAAATTGGTTAACTCTAAAAAGATTCCTATTGTTGCTGGTGCCACAATGGTTGGGAGGGAAGATAAAACACCTCCAATGATTCCTCCAAGTTTCTCAACTGCAAGTCCAGAGAGGATTGCTACAATACCTGCAGTGATACCTGCAGCTCCTGCACCGATAAGTGACAAGGAGGACAGCATCGCTTACTTAAGTCTCGATTAATTACAGATAGTCTCAAAATCTATCTCCCTTTTCAATTAATTTATTAGTTTGATTGTTATAATAGTTCTATTTGCAAAATGGATCAAGCATTACTTTATCTTTTTTTCTTTTTTAAAGTTTATTTTTCATTAATTTTTTTCACTTTCCAAGATCAATTTGGGAACGGACAATGAAATCTGCACGAAGCATGTTCATTCTTAAAATAAGTGCTTTAGTACTTCTTTGATAAGTCTTTCCCATTGAAACAGCTTTTTCATAAGTTGCATGACGTTGATCAGCTTGTCTTGCATATAAAATCTATTTTGAAAATTGAGAGTTATTTTATTATTTTTTGAAATCTCAAATTTGTTAAGAAAAAATATACTTTGTTATGTGAGTCAATTCTTGCTTGAATTTGATTATCCATAATTAAAGATGCAAGTTCTGTTTCAAGCTGTGGAAAATGAAAAGATTGAAAGAAAAAAAAAAAAAAAAAAAAAAAAAGAATGAAAAGATTGAAAAGAAAAAAGAAAAAAGGAAAAGAAAAAGAAAAATCGAAGAGAAAATTACAGCTGGAACATTGGTATTAAAAGTTTCTGCCATCTTTTTTAAGTCAACAGATTGAAATGGAGAAAAGTATTGAATCAATGCTTTCTTTCTAATATTATCATATAAGGATTTGACATGTTTGAAAAGGTGAATATCTAAAAGTAATTCTGAACGAATATGTTCAAGACTTTTCAAACATGAAGCATAATGTGAATTATAAAAATCTGATATTAGTTGGCGAACAATTGGGACTAATTCAAGAATTTCACGGAAGTTATGATTATCAATTACTTTAGATTTTAATTCACTTCTATCAAATGATGCAAGAGCACAAAGACCCCCATAAGTTCCAATATCTTGTTGAGAAATAACCTGTGATTACAATAGAAATTGGTAAAATTAAAATGGAATATGGAAAAAAGAAAGAAAGAGAAGAAAAAAAGAAGAAAAAAAGAAGATAAAAAAAAAAAAAAAAAAAAAAAAAAAAAAAAAAAAAAAAAAAAAAAAAAAAAAAAAAAAAAAAAAAAAAAAAAAAAAAAAAACATCATTAAATGATGAACCAAGATCAATTCCAACATCAACTAATGATCTTGCAGCTTGTTTATAATTTTGACTTTCTAAATGTGAAAGAGCTGCAGCACATTTTAGTTTTGAAGAGACGAGTGGCTAAATAAATAAATAAATAAATAAATTGTTGAAGAAAGGATAATGATAAATTCATAAATTCATCATTAAAAATTACTTGTTCCTTAACATCAGGAGTCGCTTCAGCTTTGGAAACATAATTGAGGACATAATTATAATTTTCAGTATCAATACTTACCTAATTGAATTTTATTCATTAATTCAATTTTCAAAACAAAAAATAAAACAAAACAAAAAAAAGAGATGAATGAAACTAACTTTAACAACATTCAAACACATTGTAATTATATTTTTTGAATTTGTACAATAATCTCTTGTTCTTGTATATGATTTTAAAGCATTATTAAGATCTCCTTTTTGATAAAAATGATCTCCAAGGTCATTATAACCCATCTTTTTTTGATTTTTTTTTTTTTTTTGAAATAAATTTGAATTGAAAAAATTGGGTTCAAAAATGAAAGAAAAAATAAATTACTCTAATACTCTCTTTGATTGCATTTGTTTTGTACATTTTCAAATCAGCTTCAAGCTTTTCAGTTTTTGATAAAGTTTGTTTTTCTGTTGTTTGTAACCAATCATGATCAATTGGAAATAAAGGTTGTTTTTGTGCAAGTAATTCTTGATTTAACTTTTCTGCAATTTTTACATATGCAGCAGTATTTATACTTTTGGAAAGATCTGAAAGAGCTAATCTGTAAGCATCAACTCGAAGTGGAGGACAATATTGTCCAATGAATTCAAGACGAGCAAGACGAGTGAATCCTATAATTATAAATTATTGAAAAAATTCAAAAAGAAATTTTTTTACAACGTTCAAAAAAGAAAAGGTTTTTTATTATTATTTTAAATAAAAACTAAATGAAAATTGTATTCAAACAATTCCAAAATCACAAAGAATGATAAAAATTCAAAAGACAAAAGTAAGTACCAAAGTCAACAAATAATCAAAAAAAAACTTCTGCATAACAATTTTTATTCTCATTTCAATAGGATAAGAATAAGAATAAGAACGATAATAATTCATGAACAAACTAGAACAGCAATAAAAAAGGATAATATATAACAAATAAACTAAACAAATAGCTTATTCATTTCATTCAAAAGAATTTTTTTCCAATCAAATCGAAAAACATCCAATAATTAAAAAGAATAGTCTAATAAATCAAAATTAAAAATTTTCAAAAAAAAGATACCTGAATAATTTGAAATATAAGACTCTAAATCCAAAGAAGTTGAGTTAACAAGTTCGATCTCTGGCTTCTTGTCTTCAGTGGCTAAGTTGGGTGGGGTTGTTGCGCCTGTCTTTGAGGAATCCATCAGCCTAAAATTTTTTTGTTTTGTCTTTTGATTGAGAAAATGATGGTGGATCAATGTTGCTTTGATGAAGAAGCCAACATCAATCTCAAGTTCTTCTTTGTTCAACTTTTTATTCAATTGAAGTTCTTCTTCTGAAATTGATTTTTAAACTTTTTTATTGAAACTTATGAAAATCAAGTTGGAAAATATAAATTTTTTAAAAAATGAATTATGAAATGATTTGGGGATTTGAAATTTATTTTCGAGCATAAAAGTGAACAAAAAACTACATATTTGACATGATTTGAGAAACTACTTTAAGCGCTTTTTAGTTTATACATTTGACATCTTAAACTCTCTATCTCGCTTGCTGTTTTTTTCATGTCATAAAAAAAGTAGGAAACAATGACAGAAACAAGAGTTGGAATGAATGGAAGGAACCACATTGAACCTAAAACATTGTGAACTAAGGGATATGAGAGAATCCAATAAATTAAAGGTGTTAATGAAAGGAGTGTTGCGATCAAGAGACATACTCTTCTCCTTTTCGCTTTTTTATTTTTTATTTTTTATTTTTTAAAGGATTTTGTTGTTTCATTGAGTTAGTTAGTTGTAAGAATGATTAAAAGAGTTCTTGAAAATGAAGAAAAAGGAAAACCTGTGGAAGAATGAAGATTAATTGCAAAAATGAGTAAAGATATTGAAGAAAAGAGCTCAGTGTAAATAATGGATTCAGAGTATTCTTGACTAACTCCAAGGAAATCTGCAGAACCTCGATATTCAGTTAGAGCCAATACAAAATAACTATGATATATTATTTTTTTGGAGAAGAGAAAGGAGATTTTGATATTAATTCAAAAAAATAATGAAAGAAAATGAAAGAAAAGAAAGAAAATTACATTAGAGATAAAATTAAAAACAATAAAGTGGCAACATACTAATTTTTGAAGGAAAAAAAAGAGAAATAAAATTAATAAGTTGGAAAGAAATGAAATAAAAAGGAACATTAATAAAAGAAATAAATAAGAAAGAAATAAATACTCTAAATCTTCTGTTTATGGATTCATTCTCTTTTTCAAATGATTCTACAAGTTTCTCTTGTTCTATTCAAAAAAAAAAAAATTTTTTTTCCTTCAAATCTTTTCTTTTTTCTTATTCTTATTCTTCTTACCATCCTCATCCATAAAAACAGGTTTCTCTGATGTTGCTCTTTGTCTCATCCTTATTTGCAATAATGCTATCCTCTTTTCTCTCTATCCTTCTCTATTTTTTTTTTTTTTCCAAAATTAAAATTTCCAATAATTCTTTTTTCTTTTAATTCAAACACCAAATAAATCAAATAAAGTCAAGATATAATAATATTTGATTTGATTTCTGAATTCTTAATATTATTGTATTATTGTAATTATTGTTATTATTATTCAATTGAAATGAAATTGTCTTTGCAAAGAAGAAGGAGGCGCCCATTGATTATCCCCAAAAATTTCAAAATGACGTCATTTAACTAACAAATGACTCTATTTCATCCTCGATTATTGATTGTCAGGCTTCACAAATTGAACAGAGAAGAGGAAGAAGTTTCTTATAAACAAAGCTTTGATTATTTCCTGCTCTTTTATAAACGATTTGAAGCTTGTGATAGTATTAATTTTCCTTTTGTTTCATAGTTACAAATTATTAATCTCTAACAAAAAAGAGAAGAAAAAAAAAATTTTTTTTTAATTTCCCTTTGGAAAAATTCTTTTTTTTC
>Ga0209960_1003489_pt1 | contig 13436 bp, 21 predicted proteins | sample ThiBiot_500_plan_2_FD_183947 | JGI IMG/M metagenome (GOLD analysis project Ga0209960, IMG submission 183947) | Wastewater bioreactor microbial communities from Cape Town, South Africa - Thiocy_expt_500_plan (SPAdes) | ecosystem: Engineered > Bioreactor > Thiocyanate-remediating >... | reverse complement strand
TTTTTTTTTTATATTTTTTTTATTTTTTTTTTTTTTTATTTTTTTTTTTTTGAAAAATGAGAATCCAAAATAAAAGCCTAAAAAAAAAAAAGATCCATCAAATGTTTGACCTCATTTGTGGTACAAGTGTTGGAGGAATTATTGCTTTGGCTTGTGGGTTAATTCAAAGGGACCTTTCTGAATGTCGACAAAAGTTTTTTGAAATGATAAAAAGTGTTTTTTCAAACAAGAAATCCCCTCCAATTCCCTCATTTTATTCACCACTCCCTTTGGATAATTGCTTGCAAGAATTTTTTGGAGAAGAAGATCTCTCAAATTTTTCTCCAGATCTTGGTCAATATCCTCATGTGTTACTTTTCTACAAAAAAAAATTTTTAATAATCCACTTTAACACCTAAATTTAGGTATTTGTTGTTTCAACTCTTGGCCTAAAATCATCTGAAAGAAGGTTTTTATGGAGAAACTATAAAAGTGAGACTCACGGTAGGAATTCTGGAAAACTAAGACATGCTGCTCGAGCTACTTCTGCTGCTCCTGTTTACTTTCCTGTATATCTCGATGATAGTATTATTTTTATTATTTTTACTATAGTATTAGATCTTTTTTATATTTTGTCCCTGATTTTATTTTCTCTGATCTCATTTCATAAATCACTTAGATAACCACCATCATCTTGACGGGGGAATTGGAGCTAATAATCCTGTTTTGTATGCTGTTCACCAAGGGAACAAACTATGGCCAAACGAAGTCATTGAATGTGTTGTTTCAATTGGGACTGGTTCTTCTTCAGAAATTGGAAACGCAATTAGTATCCTTCCTGATTCAATCCTTTCTGGAATAGGCTTTTCTAAGGAACTATTAGACTTTATTATCCATTCAGTAACTCAAACAAGTGAATCAGATGAGCTTATCAAAGATCTTCTTCCAAAAAAAACAAAATATTTCAGATTTCAACCAATACTTCCTAGTTCTGTTTCTCTCGATAGTACAGGTGATGAACCTCTCGCAATTGGAAGAGGACTTATTCGAAGGTGTTTTGAAGAACAAAATGGGCTTCAATTACTCAAGATATTATCAAATTAACAATTAATAAAATGTGAAGTTCTTTCTCAAAATTTTATAAAATCTTGAAGTTATTTATTTATTTATTGAATAATTAAATTATTTATTTGTACTTTGTGCGTAAGCATAAAGATCACAACGAGTTAATGCCATTGAAATAATGTCGTCAATCACTTCCTTGGTATTTTCGTTGGCTTCTGGTTTTTCTTTTGTATAATTTTGAATTAAAAAAGGTTCATTTCCAGGGAATATTCCTTGAACATCCCTTCGAAGCTCATCTAGAGATTTTCCGGTTCTGTTGTCATCAATTTTTGTCACCAAGATTAGTGGCCGAGCTCCTTTCACTATAAACATTAAAATCGAAAATAAAATAAGAAAATAGAAATAATAAGAATAAAAGAAAGTAAACTTTTTGCAGAATACAGGTCATAAAAAATCTTTAGTTCTTGGATTGTATCAAAGTCTGAGCTAGCTGGCCAAACTAGAATCACACACTGAACTTGAGGGAGGGGAGTTGTTCCAGTAAGAAAGTTACAAAGCCATTTCCAGTAAGGACTTGTATCTCTTACAACATCTTGCACAGCAGCTGAGCTAATGTCTTTATTGAAGTTAATCATTCCTTCTGAATCGTAGAGGGTCAATTTTTCAAAGAGCGCAAAGCTTTGTTTTGAAAGCAAATTTTGTCCTTCAGAATGCTGTGTATTGGTTTTCCCTCTTTGATTGCTGACTCCTTCAAACTCTCGAACTTTAAGACCATTAAAACAATGTTTACACGACTCAACAAAAGAAGTCTTTCCACTTCCAACACCTCCAAAGATTGCGACAGATACTCTCTCAAGGTTGAGGTAATCCTTAGGAAGCTTTTTTCTTTGACTTTCTGGAAGTGTTATTCCTGGTGTGAACTTATCTAACTTCTCCTCCGTTGAGAGAGCATTGAACTGTTTCATAGACAGGGTCATTTTTTTTTTCTTGCAAGAAAAAGAAAAGAAAAGGGCAAAACAAAACAAAAAAAATTTTTTTGCAAGAAAAGGACAAAGCAAAACGAAAGATGTCCTCTTTCAAAAAGGGAACATAATAACAATAATTCTTCAATGATTTGTGGCATTCTGATTCTTGAAGCATCGATTTTCCCTTTCTTGGTTTATTGAAAAAAAAAAAAAAAAAAAAAAAAAAAAAAAAGAAAAAAAAAAAAACTGGACTGTAATGAGAAACATGTTTCGAAACAATTTGACACCCTGTGATGTCTGTCGTCGTCCTACTCCGACAAGCTTTCTGAGTGGATGTAAAAGGTGTAGTGACAAGGGTTTGTTTTCTTCTACCTTTCCTCTTTTTGAATTTGTGTAGTTCTTTTATTAATTATAAAAGTAGAAAGTTGTCTTGATTCGGCCATAGAAAATATGTTAAGAATTTACAAGAGCAAAAATGAACAAAAGCTTTGTTCGCTCGTCATTTATAAAGAAGGAATATATATAAATAAGATTCTGGACAGCTTTCAAAAAGAATCAACAAATGAAGTTAGAGCATTGAAATTAAATACAGACCAAGAAACAAATGTTCAAAATATTACCCATCTTCATGATGTTCAAAATATTATCCTTTGTTATTCATTAAAAAGAACCCGTGCAGGATTTGAAATCATTCTTTATGACTGGGTATTTGAATTCTTTATAGCAGCAAGTATCCACTTTTCTTTTTTTTCTTTTTTCTTTTCTTTTTTTGCTTTTTTTAAAAAAAATAATCAAGTCTAAATTACACACACAAATCTCACAAACTTAGAAAATTCTGGCTTCCCTTTGAAGTTGTTTATTATTTTGACTGATGCCTCAGAGTTAGTCAAAAGATCATGTCTTTCAATCCCACATGACAAGCCTCTACCAGAAAAGACAGAGGAGCAATGGATATCTCTGTTTGATTTTGATTCTCAAGTAAAAGAAGTTGGGAACTGGTTTCTTTGTGAAAATACTGAACTCTCTAAAGACCAAGAAGCTCGCATTGGTACGTTGTTAGGAGCTAAAAAAGCTATCACAACTGATACCCAAGTTCAAGATTCAAGAAAGATCCTAGAAGGTGAAGCTCAAGTTCGCGTTCAAGATTCAAGAGAGGTCTCCAAATCTGACGAATGGGATACGTTGATCACTCTTATTACTTCAGAATTTGGGATGGTCCCCAACCTCACAGCCCAAACAATTTTTGATAAGCTGAAAAATAATCAAAACAGTCAAAACTCAACTGATCAAATGGCTTGGAGCAAAATAAATTGAAAAAAAATAAATAAAGTTGTAATTAAAAGATTTTCAACAAAATATTGTTTGGTTATTCTTTCTGATCTTTTTTTTTTTTTTTCGCTACAAAATTAAAGGCATCAGAATTTATTTGAAAAAGAAAAAGAAAAAAAAACAGAATTAAATGAATTTCAAAGTATTTGGCAAGTTGATTTGTTTTGATCATTTAAAGCATAAGCGAGCGAATCTGCTTTAGTAAGAGCAACCGAAATTAAGGAATTAATTGTCTCGTCTGTTTCCAACCTGTCCTCAGTGTCCACTTCTGTATAATTTTGAATGAAAAAGATTGTACATCCCAAAAGTTCCTTGTGAACCACTCTCTCCAACTCTTCAAAAGTCAAATTGTTATGGATTCGATCAATATTTGTAACCAGAATGATTGGACTTTGTTCAAACACTATTATTGAATTAGGAATTGTTAATTATACTATTAATCAGGAATAAGTATTGAAAAATAGGGAGAAATAAAAACTTTTCTCCTTGAAAGTTTGACAAAAAGAACGAATTCCAGTAAGCTCTTCAATTGGACTTTCAGCAGACCAAATAACAATTAAGGACTGGACTGAAGGAAAATTTACTTGACCCCAAAACCAAGAAAGAAATGAAGTTAACTTGCTCCAGTAATTAGTTTCATTTTGCATTATCTCATTAAAGAGTTTTATTACTCTAGACTCCGGTTGTGATGGAGAAGACCCAAAAAACCAAGGTGAAACTGTCCAAGAACTTGAAGGTTTAATTCGCTCCAAAAGCTCTGGAATTCCAACTGAGTCAACTAAACGGAGTTTTCCTATTTCTGGAGGGCTGGTTTCAATCATTAAGACTCCATCCATATCTTCAACCATATTTATTCCAATGTCTTCTCCTTCAATTCTCTTTTCAAAGTCTGAGAATAACAGACCTTGAAAATGGTGTCGACAAGAGTTGATGAAAGCACTTTTTCCACAACCAGGCGGGCCAATAACAGCAACAGAGACTATTTCAAGAGAAGTATATGAATGGGGAAGTTTATTTCTTTGTGTTATTGGAAGTGTAACTCCAGGAAAGAAACGTTGAATTTTCTCTGCAGTCGAGAGAGCATTGTATTGTCTTATTGTCTCCATTCTTTTCCTTTCTTTCTTTTTGAAATAAAAAAAAAATGCATCACCATTTTTTTTTTGGAAAGGGCAAAACAAAACATTGAAAAAAATCAAAATAAAATAAAGAAATGGAAGAGGAATTCAATTTGGTTTGCTCATTTTATTCATTCATTTGTTCATTCATTTCATTTATAGAAGTCAAATCTTGTATCCATTTTTTTTTTTTTGTCTCGAAATAATAATATTTTTCAAAAAAAGGTGTATCATCGTTTTTTTCAAAACAAAAGTAACTCGGTCAAAAGGTAGATGTTTCGAAACAATTTTACTCCCTGTAAAGCCTGTCGTCGTCCTACTCTGAAAACCTATTATGGCTTTGGAACTGGATGTCAAAGGTGTAGCGACAAGAGTTTGTTTTCTTCTACTTTTCCTCTTTTTTGAATTTGTGTCGCTCTTTTGTTAATTATAAAAGTAGAAAGTTGTATTGCATCCGTTATTGAAACAACTTTTGCTCAAGAAATTTACAAAAACGAACAAAACCTCCACTCACTAGTCCTTCATAAAGAAGGAATAAATATAAATAACATTCTGAGCACCTTTCAAAATGTAACAACAAATGAAGTTAGAGCATTGGCACTAAATGTAGAAGAAGAATCAAATGTCCAAAATATTAACCAATTTCTTTATGTTCAAAATATTATCCTTTGTTATTCATTAAAAAGAAACCGTGCAGGATTTGAAATTATTCTTTATGACTGGGTACTTGAATTCTTTATAGCAGCAAGTATCCACTTTCTTTTCTTTTCTTTTTTCTTTTTCTTTTTTGCTTTTTTTTAAAACAAATAATCAAGTCTAAATTACACACAAATCCTACAAACTTAGAAAATTCTGGCTTCCCTTTGAAGTTGTTTATTATTTTGACTGGTGCCTCAGAGTTAGTCAAAAAATCATGTCTTTCAATCCCACGCGACAAACCTCTACCAGAAAAGACAGAGGAGCAATGGATATATGAGTTTCATTTTGATTCTCAAATAAAAGTAGTTGGGAACTGGTTTCTTTGTGAAAATACTGAACTCTCTCAAGACCAAATTTCTCGTATTACAAGTTTGTTAAATTCAAAAACTATAACAACTGATACCCAAGGTCAAGATCCCACAATCCAAACAATTTTTTATTTTCTGAAAAAAATCAAAAAATTCTTGCTCAAATGTTTTGGATTTCAATAAATGAAAATTGTAAAAATGACACCAAAATTTTTTTTTGACCCTTCAAGAATAATTTATTTTCATTTCCAGACTAAAAAAAGAAAGAAAGACAGTATAATTTAACAAAACTAATGTCTCAAAGAAAAGAAGTTGTTTTGCTCATTTATTTATTTCATTTTTTTTTTTTTTTTTTTTTTCTTCAAAACAAACAAACCATCTCCGAGACCAACCAAAAGTTGCAATTCAATCACTGAAGATGTCTTCAATAACACCAGAATTGGACCTAGACCTTGAATGTTCATTATGTAAAGATATATATCGTGATCCAAAAACACTTGGATGTCTTCATTCATTTTGTTTGGAATGTTTAGAAATTTATATTGAAGGAAATCATTCGAATGTTAGTCTAACTTGTCCTATTTGTAGAACTCCTTTTCAACAACAACAGATATCAAATTTATCAACTGATTCATATCTTCTTAATGCTTTATATGTTCATAACTCATTGGCAAATTCAAGTCCTAGAAAGAAGAAACAAAAATTTGTTTGTTTGGATGAAGAAAATGAGGCAACTTTTTATTGTTTAGATTGTCAAGAGTATTTTTGTGAAGCTTGTGCAAAAGTTCATCAAAAAGCAAAAATTTCAAAACATCATCAAATAATTGCAATTGAGAAAATGAAAGATGAAGTAGAAATTAAATCAATTTCAAATTCCCAAAGTTCTTGTCAAATTCATCAACAAAAAGAAGTAGAATTATTTTGTAATGATTGTAAATTACCAATTTGTTTGTTATGTGTTGATCAACATCCCTCTCATAAAATTTCAACTTTATCAAAGGATCTTATTGATTATCAAAAACAGTTCTTAATTGATTTAATTAATCAAGTTTAGTTTTCTTTCTTTCTTTCTTCATATTTCATTTTTTTTTTTTTCAATTTTTAAAAAATAATCAAATATAAATTAAACAATAATAGGTAAAACCAAAAGAGAAAGAATTAAGAGAAGGAATCGATAAATGTGAAGAAGTTATCAAAGAATTAGAAATCAATTCAGCGACAACTCAAACTAAAATCAATCAACTTTTCAAAGAAATTCGAACAAAATTAGATGAGAAAGAACAAGAATTATTAAATAAATTGGATGAAATTGAAAAATACAAAAAGAAGGAATTAGAACTTCAAAAAGAGGAATTAAATTTTGGAATTGAAAGTATTATTGGATCTTGTCAAATGATTGAAAACTCACTTTCCTTACCAACTCAAAATGATGTAAGATTATTATCAATGGTCAAACCATATTGTTCAAGATTGGACTATTTATCAAACAATAAATGGAGAATTGAACCATGTCATATTTCTTGGATTGAATTTTTATCTGAGAACTCAGGTGTGAATTCTATTTACTTGAAGATTTCAAATATTGGAGTTATTGATTCAAACCATATCTCACCTGAGAAATGTGAAACTTCAAGAGTTCAAGGACGAATTTTCAAAGATGAAGAATTTGAATTTGAAATATTTTGTCACTCAAAAGAAGGAAATCAAATGAAAAAAGGAGGAAATGGAAAGAATTTTAAAATAAAAATTGAAGGAGAAGCAAATAAAGAAAATAATGAGAAGAGTGAATATAAAATTATAGATTTAGATGATGGTACATATATAGTTAGAATGAAATTGAGAAATGAGGGGAAATGTTCAATTTTTGTTCAATATGATGGAATCGATATATCTTCTTCTCCTTTTCCACTTCAAGTCCTTCCAAAATTGAAGCCAAGGGATTATAATGAAATACTTAAACCAAAATTAACATTTGGATGGGAAGGGGATGAAGGAGATGAAACTTTTAACCCATTCGGAATAACAATGGATTTAAATGGAAATATTCTTGTTTGTGATAATAATAATAATCGAATTGTAATATTTGATTCAGAAGGAAATTTTATTTCAACATTTGGATCAGAAGGTGATGGAGATGGTCAATTTGATTCACCAATGGGAATAACCATTAATTCAAAAGGAGATATTATTGTTTCTGATAGCGGAAATCATAGAATTCAAATATTTGATTCAGAAGGAAATTTTATTTCAAAGTTTGGAGAGAAAGGAGATGCAGATGGACAATTTCATAGTCCCAATGGAATATGTGTTGATATGTATGATGAAATTTATATTTGTGATTTTGGAAATCATAGAATTCAAGTTTTTGATTCAGATGGAACGTTTATTTCAACAATTGGATCACAAGGAACTGGAAATGGTCAATTTAAAAATCCATCTGCAATAACAATTAATTCAAAAGAAAATATTATTATTATTTGTGATAGTGGAAATGATCGAATTCAAATATTTGATTGTGGAACAGAAAGCTTTGTGTCAAAATTCGGATCAAGTGGAAATAGAAGTGGTCAATTAGATCGTCCATGGGGAATATGTGTTGATTTAAATGATAATATTCTTGTTAGTGATTTTCGCAATCATAGAATTCAAATATTTGATTCTGGAGGAATGTCTATCAAACAAATTTATGGCACTATTCCAAGGGATATTACAATTGATCCAAGAACTCAGAATATAGTTGCGAGTAGTGAGCATAAAATTTTTATTTATTGAATTTTATGGGATGATAATGGCTTTTTATTATTCAATAATAATAATTAAATGAAGAAAAGATTTTTTTGTGAATATGTGTAAATAAAAAGAAAAAGAAAAGGAACCTTTTCAGAATGCCTCTTTGGTTTATAATGATATTATATTTTAGTTGAGAAAATTGACAAATTTCAAATTGAAATAATATTGAATTGGATAGAATGACGAAATCTCAAGAAAACGTATCAATAGCTCAAAGAAAATATCAAATTCAATCAATCATACTCTTGTATTTCTTTTGAAAATCATGACATTGTTGATTGTAGTATAGAATACTTCTTTTAATGGAATCAAAAGAAAATTCAAAAGGATGATTGAAAAATATTAAGAAGAATGAAATGAAAATGAAAATGAAAAAAAAAAATGATTGACTCATGGTTTTATTATTTTATTTGAAAGGTCAATCTCAGATAACAAGCAAGCAATTTTCCGATTGTTTATTTATTTTCCCCAAACTTTTTATTATTACAAGAATTCCAAAAAGACAAAAAAGAAAAAAAAATGTCGCAAAGAAGAATCTTGATACCTGTTGATGCTTCAGCCAGAGCACAAGAAACATTTGCTTGGGCACTCTCTTCCTTCTTAACACCTGAGGACCATGTCACACTTGTTTTTGTTGAAGAAGCTTTTGATGATGAACCTATCTTTGGAGGTTTTTTTTTTTTTTTTTTTTTTTTTTTTTTTTGAATTTTTATTCTTATTCAAACTTATTTTCACTTTTCACTTTTCTCTTTGTTGACATTTTTTTAAAAATTTGAATTTTAATTTTTGATCAAACAAACTAACGAATTAAAGGATATAATGATTTGGGAGATGTTTATCAAAGAGCAAAAGATGAAAATGCAAGAAAAACAAAATTATTGTTCCAAGTATATTCAAAAGCTGCTGCAGAAAAAAATGTTCGCTTTTTGCTTTTCTTTTCTTTTATTATTATGGATTTTATTTATTTTAATATTGATTTGTTCAAATTTTTTATTTTGTAAACTTTCTTAATATTTTTATTCCAGCTTACTTGTGAGGAAGTAGTACTTCAAGGAAATCCAAAAAATGAAATTCTTGAATATTCCCAAAAAACTCCTTTTGATATGATTATATTAGGAAACAGAGGTGAATCAGTCTCTGAAAGGCTTGATTTTTCATTTAATTCAATTCAATTAACATTATAAAATAAATAAATAAATAAATAAATAAATAATCAGAGTATATTTGGGAGCAGTAACTGATTATATTTTGCGTAATTCTAAAACTCCTGTAGTTGTTTACAAACCACCTCCAATTAGAATTAAGTAAAAATAAATAAATTTAATTTTATTTACATAGCTCATTCTCTTAATTTTAAAAAAGAAAACAAAAAATAAACAAAAAATTCAGCGAATAAAAAGAGATCCAGATTTTGCTTTGGTGTTTTGAAATCTTGGAAGTTCAAAATCTAAATTCAAAAAAAAAAGTTAAAGTTAAATTTTTTTAAAGAAGAAAATGAATAAAAATAAAAATAACTTTTCAAGCGTAAATCTTCTTGAACTTCTTTTGCTTTTAAATAAACAAGATGAAGAGAAGCTTTTGCATCTTCAAGACTATCATGTCCTTCAACATTTGATTGAATTGTTCTTTTTAAGTGATTTTGAGTCAAAACTTTCAGGGAATATTTAATTGGAAGAGTTTTTGTTGCATGTTGATGAGGAAATAGAATTGATGTATCAAGAATTGTTTCATGTTGAATCTAACTGATTGGTTAATTCATTTGGAAGAAAAATATAAAGAAAGTAGAAGAAAAAAGTAAGAAAAAAAAATAAAAGAAAAGAAAAAAAGATAAAAGAAAGTAAAAGAAACTCTCAAAACTTTCAAATCACTTTCTAAAGAATGTCCAACTAAAATTGTGTCTTCATAAACATGATTAAGGAAAAGTTGTTGAGCTTCTTTAAAATTAAGTTTTGCTGAATCAATTTTTTCTTGAGTGATTCCACTAAAAGAAGTATTATAATCTACAATGTCATAATCTGGACGAACTAACTCATCAATTATAATTTCATCACGAGAATTAATTAAAGTTAAACGAACTAATTCCAATCCTCCTAAAGTATAACACTATAAAATATGAAGAATATTAAATTTTTGATAAGAATTTGAGAATTTTTTTTTAATCAAAAGAAAGACTAAAGAAATAAAATAAAAACCATTTCACAATCAAGAGCCATTACTTTTGAAGAGGTTGGTCTTTCTAAATTTTCAGGACATGGATTTGTTTTTACAATGTCTATCCCTTCAATTGCAAGTAACTCTTCAAAAGTTTTTTTCTCAAAAACATGAGGTCCAACTGTACATCCTTCAGTACCTAACCATCGTCTACAACAATTATATATTTTTTGATCTGAACCTAAAGTTTTATTGTATTTCATTTTTTTTTTTTTTCTTCCTTGGAAGGTAAAAGAGAACATTTAAATTTCAAACCTCTTTCACGTAAAGGTTTTCCCGAATGATAAGTACACATTTCTTTATATTTTGGATTTGAAGGTCCTAGCTTTTTTTTTTTTTTTCCTAAAAAGAAATCATTTCTTTTTTTTAAAAAAAAAAAAATTACATCGTGAATATCATAAAGTTTTCCACAACGAGAACAATTTTGAATTCTTTGAAGTGAAGTCTTTTCAATATCTTTATTTTCTAACATAATTGGATATCCATTTTCAATAAGTTGATTTGATGAATGACAAAGTGTTTTCAAAGTTGAGAAAGTAATATCTTTGTGTTTTTTTTAAAAAAGAAAAAAGAAAAAAGAAAGAAATCAAATTTACAATTAAAAAGAAATTGATTGATAAAAAAAAAATTGCCAAACCTTGAGGAAAATCTGGTTTTTGATCTTTTTGGAGAGAAGTTTCTTTTGGTTTTTCTTTTTCTTTTTTGAGAGCAGTTAAACGATGTGAAATTTCATTAACATAAATATCTCTTTGGTTTGTAGTATCATGAATTTGTTTTTCATTTTCAATTGATTTTTGATTAACTAATGCATGATTATTTTCTATTTTTTTATTTATTTTCAAGTAAATTTTAAATTTAAATTTAACACATATTAATCACAATTAATTTACCATACACCAGAGAATAAGCATCAACCAATTTCTCAAGACATCTTTGTCTTAATTTCCAAGGAATAACTGATTTCGAATCAAATGTAACTTGTGGATAAGTTTTCTTTGGTGGTTCTTCAACCACTTTTGTTTTATTGTTATTCACAGATCCTGATCCTGATTGAGTTTTAGGTTTCTTTGTGACCTAAACAAAAAAAAAGAAAAAAATATTTATGCATTACATTTTTTAAAACTTTTTGCTTTTGAAAAAAAAAAATGATTTCAAATAATGAAATTATCAATTGATTGACCGATTGATTAAGTGACCAATTTGAAATTGAAAAAATCAAGATAAAAAAGAAGGTTTTACAGGAGTTAGTGTTGGTTTATCAATATCCTCAAGAACTCGAAGCTTCAATCTCTTCAATGCTGATTCTGATTCTAAATTCGCCATTTTTTTCTGATTTTTTTTCCGCCATTTTTCTTTTTTTTCTTTTTTTGGTCTTGTGATCCTATCTTTTTTTTTTTTTTTCTCACAAACCAAGCACTGAAATCAACTTCCATCTTAAATCGATTAAATAATAAATCGATTAAATAATCGCTCCATTATCAAATATAAATATCTCCAACCATTAATTAATTCATTTTTTTTTAAAAAAAAATAGATATGCGTGTATTATTGGTCTTATTGTCACTCTTTTCGCTCTATTGTGTTGCTTCTCAAGTTGACCAACTTCGTTTAATTGAAACAAGTGATGGAGAAAGACGCTGGATGACCCATGAACAACTTATGAAGCTTATTGATCAACTTGATGAAACTAATAAGATTGCTGTTGGATTCTTTGATGTTACTGATTTCCAAGATATCTCTTCACTTACTCAACCTAAACGTTTTGCTTTCCCAAGTTCACCTAGTCAACAAACACTTGTTAACTCATTACTTCCTGAATTGAAAGCTGATAATTTAAAAGATGTTGTCACAACTTTATCAAGTTATCATTCTAGATATTATACTATGCCAGAAGGTACTCAATCAGCTGAAGATTTTTTAGCTATGATGGATTCAATTGCAAAAAGTTCTGGAAGAAATGATGTTGAATGTGAGTTCTTTAATCATACTCATCCTCAACCATCTGTGATCTGTAGAATTCTTGGAACAGGATCATTGGCTGAACAAGTTGTTGTTGTTGGTGCTCATTTTGATTCAATTAACTCTAGAGATACCTCTGGTTATGCTCCAGGAGCTGATGATGATGCAAGTGGAGTTGCTTCATTTGTTGAAACTTTCAGAGTTTTAATTGAAAGTGGATTTCAACCAAAAAGAACAATTGAATTCATGGCTTATGGTTTGAATTTTATTATTATTTTCTATTTTTCTTGATATTTATATCTATTTTTTTTTTTTCAATTTCTATTCTATTACTTTCAGATCAATTAATAATAAAATTTAAACTCAAAAAATAGCTGCAGAAGAAGTTGGATTAAGAGGATCTCAAGATATTGCCAATACTTATGCTTCTCAAAATAAAACTGTTTATGCCGTCTATCAAAATGAAATGAGTGGATATACTACTGGTACTCCACAAATTACAATTCTTCAAGATTATGTTGATGCAGATTTAACTTTATTCACTGAAAAACTTGTTGATACTTATTGTGATATTGGATACACAAGAGCTATTTGTGGATATGGGTATTTTTTTCTTCTTGTTTTTCTTTTCATTATTTTTATTGTTAATTCAATTGATTTATTGATAAAATCTTCTCATTTTTTTAAAAAAAATTAGTTGCTCTGATCATGCTTCATGGGAACGTGTAGGATTTGCCACAGTTTGTACTGCCGAAGCTGGTCCATTCGGAAATGTTAATCCTAACATGCATACCGCTCAAGATACTGTTGATAAACTTGATTTTGAATTTGGTCTCGAATTTACAAAACTTTGTCTTGCTTGGACTGTAGAACTTTCTTTATTTGAATAAAATTAAAAGAGAAGAAGAAAAGTTTTTTTTTTTTTTTAAAAAAAAAGGATTGTCTAAAAAGTTTGATTTTATTTCATTTGCTTTGAATCAAAGGTTTACAATGCATTGGTTGGAGTTTTTTTCAAA
>Ga0209960_1003488_pt1 | contig 13440 bp, 12 predicted proteins | sample ThiBiot_500_plan_2_FD_183947 | JGI IMG/M metagenome (GOLD analysis project Ga0209960, IMG submission 183947) | Wastewater bioreactor microbial communities from Cape Town, South Africa - Thiocy_expt_500_plan (SPAdes) | ecosystem: Engineered > Bioreactor > Thiocyanate-remediating >... | reverse complement strand
AAAAAAAAAAAAAAAAAAAAAAAAAAAAAAAAAAAAAAAAAAAAAAAAAAAAAAAAAAAAAAAAAAAAAAAAAAAAAAAAAAAAAAAAAAAAAACCAAAATTTTTTTTTTTTTTTTTTTTTTTGGCCATTTTTTTTTCTTGCAAGTTTTTTGTTTTACTCCTTTCATTACAATGTAAATGATGTTCAATTTCAATAACCTTTGGTATTTTAAAGCTCTAGGAGAACCAAATCTAATAGTAATTTCGTTTTGATGAATATTCCTCGAACTAATTGAAATTTAAGCTTAAAAATTCAATTTCAGAAACAAGTAAATCCATGATTTTGAAGAAAAAATAGAAAACCAACATCAAGTAATTCTATAATTAATTGCACTGCAAAATATTGTTTGATTTCTTTGATTGATGTGCATATAATTTACAATAATACATTTCTGAATCATTTCTTCTTTGACATCAAAGTATTACAAAATTGAGGTTATTTCAATTGATTTCTTTTAAAAAAAAATAGAGTTTTAGTTTTAGTTTTTTTTTCTTTATGGATTGTAAAGAACTCAGATCATATCATTCAGGCTTTTAGAGGAGATTGGATATTTCGGATAAAATAAATTGGAGTTATTACTTATAATTTAACCATGGCTCAAAAGCCAAGTTCAAGTCAACCTTACTTGTTCAAAATTCTTTTGATTGGGAATCAATGTGTAGGAAAATCAACTCTTTTGTTACGGTTTGCTGAAGACACTTTTAGTTCAAGCATTATCAAAACGATTGGAGTTGATTTCAAAATTAGAACATTAGAATGTGATGGCTATAATGTGAAATTACAAATTTGGGATACTGCAGGAGATGAGAGATTTCAAACAATAACAACAAGTTATTTGTAAATTTCTTCTTTATAGCACTTGGGATTCATTTTTGTTTTTGTTTTTTCAAACGGAAATAAAAAATAATAGTCGAGGTCAACAAGGTGTAATTATAGTTTGTGATGTAACAGACAAGAGTTCGTATAATTCAATCCGAACTTGGGTCGATAGGATTCAAAGATATGCAGGAGAGGATGTTGTAACTCTAGTTGTTGGAAACCAAATCGATTTCTATCCAAGGCGAGAAGTTTCGACATTTGAAGCACGAAAAAAAGTTGGAGAATTTAATCTCCCATATTTTGAAGTAAGTGCAAAGTCAGGTGAAAATGTGGATGAATCTTTTATGTTTTTAGTGAGAGAGATGATTCAAATAAAAATTAGAAAAGGAGAGCTAGTATTTTTCTTTTTTTTATTTTCTTACTGATGAAAAAAATTTTGATTGAAATTAGGAACCCATTGAGAATGAAAAACTCAAAACTCTTGATCAACAGTTTCTTGAGTCATGTCAGAATGGGAATGTTGTTGAGGTTAAACAGTTTCTTAAGGAACAAAATATTAATTCTGGATGGAAGAAAGAAGCTTTTCGGATTGCTTGTGAATTGGGACATATTGAAATTGTTAAATTATTATTAAATGATGAGAGAGTTGAAGTAAATAAAGTGGATACTAATGGTCGAACGCCTTTTTATATTGCTTGTTTACAAGGACATATTGAAATTGTTAAGTTATTACTAAATGATAATAGAGTTAATATCAATCAAGCAAATAAATATGATGATACACCATTTTATCTTGTCTGCGAAAAAGGACATATTGAAATTGTTAAATTATTATTAAATGATAAAAGAGTTGGGCCAGATATCAATAAAGTAAATAATAAGAATACAATTCCTTTTTGGACTGCTTGTGAAAATGGACATCTTGAAATCGTTCAGTTATTATTAAATGATAATAGAGTTGATATCAATAAAGTGGATAATGGCTTTACACCTTTATGTATTGCTTGTGGATGTGGACACATTGAAATTGTGAAGTTATTATTAAGTTATAATAGAGTTGACACCAATAAGGTCTTGAATGATGGTGCAACACCTTTTTGGATTGCTTGTGAAAATGGACATATTGAAATAGTGAAATTATTACTAAATGATCAAAGAATTGATATCAATCAAACAAATAAATTTGGTTGGAAAAATGATGGTGCAACACCTTTTTGGATTGCCTGTAAAGAAGGACATATTGAAATTGTCGAGGAATTATTAAATGAAGAAAGAGTTGATATGAACAATTCAAATATGAGAGAAGAAACCCCACTTTTTATTGCATGTTGGTATGAACAAATTGAAATTGTGAAATTATTATTACATGATAAAAGAATCGATATCCATAAAGCAGATAAATATGATCGAACACCTTTTTATATTGCTTGTTATAGTGGACAAATTGAAATCATGAAATATCTTTTAGTGTGTGGAAGGGAAATGGATATCAATAAAAAAGATAAGGCTGGGAAAACTGCACTTGATATTGCAAGAGAAAGAGGAAATGAAGAGAAAAAAAATCAGGAAAGTGAAGAAGAATATCAAAAAGCAAAAAGAAATTGGCTTGAAATTATTGAATTAATAAAGTCATTCCAAAACAATCAAAATAAAACAAGAACAATGTTGAGAAAAGAACTCGGTAAATAATTTTATTCTTGAATTATTTAATTTGTTTTTTTTTTTTTTTTTTTTTTTTTTTCCATTGTCAAATTTCAATAAAATTTGATTTGTTAGATGAAAAACAACTCTGGCAAGCGTGTTCAGATGGAAAAGTCGAAAAAGTTCAAAACTTACTTCAAAATCTACAAATTAACATTAATAAAGCAAATAATGATGGTTGGGCACCTTTTCATGTTGCTTGTTCTGAAGGACAAATTGAAATAGTGAAATTATTATTAAATAATCAAAGAGTTGATATCAATACAGCAAATAAGGATGGAAAAACGCCTTTTTATATTTCTTGTGAAAATGGACATATTGAAATTGTGAAAGTATTATTAAATGATCATAGAGTTGATATCAATAAAGCAAGTAATAATGGTGAAACACCTTTATATGTTGCTTGTGGAAAAGGATTTATTGAAGTTGTAAAACTATTATTAAATGATAAAAGAGTTGATATTAATCGACCAAATAATAATAATGGAGTAACACCTTTTTATATTGCTTGTGAAAAAGGCTATATTGAAATTGTGAGATTATTATTAAATGATGAAAGAGTTGATATCAATAAAGCGGATAAGAATGGCCAAACACCTTTTTTTATTGCTTGTAAAAATGGACTTATTGAAGTAGCGAAATATCTCTTAGTGTGTGGAAGAGAAATCGATATCAACAAAAAAAATAATGATGGAAAACCTGCAATTGATATTGCAAGAGAAAGAGGAAATGAAGAAAAAAAAGATTGGGAAAATGAAAAAGATTTTGAAAATAGGAAAAGAAATTACCTCAAAATTATTGAATTGATAGAATCGTTCCAACTTTTGAATAGTGCAAGTAATGGGGATATCAACAAATTCATAAAATATTTTGAGGATGAAAATATTGATGCCAATTGGAAATCCATCGAATTCAAAGAAACATCACTTTTCATTGCATGTAAAAATGGAAGATTAGAAATTGTTGAATACATGTTGGCAAGCAAAAGAGAGTTGGATATTTTATCAAAAGACCATCAAGGAATATTATCATTAGAAATTGCCAAAATAAATTCTGAATTACAAGAAAAATTAAGCCATGAAAAAAAGGAAATTGAAGTTCAACAAAGACAAAATAATTGTTTATCAATTTATAATTTACTTCAAGAATATCAATTTGATCCCAAAAAAGTGAAAAGACAATTAAGAAATAAATTAAATTTAAAAGGTATAAATATGATTTTATTTCTTTATTAAATTAATTTATACCTAAGTCAATGAATTTTTTCTTTTCAAAAATTAGAACTCGGAGAAATGGAGATTGATGAAATCTTATGTAGAGAAACAATTATATGTGGGGATATCATGAAATTTAAAGGATATCTATCGGATCAAAAAGTAGATTTAGAAAAGAAATCTTATGGAAAATCAATGACTGAATTAATTTCACGAACCCTTAATTTTGAACTTCTTCAAGAGTTACCAAAATCAGTTGCAGTTGATTTAAATTTCAATGATATTCAATTGTCTCAACAAAATATTGAACAATTATTTCAAACTCTTCCAAAGATTCAAAAATTAAGATCTTTAAAGTTCGAATCTTTTCTTTTTTTCTTTATTTTTCTTTACTTTCTTGATAAACAAAAAATCAATTAATAGAATTCAAAGGTGCTCAATTTCAAAAGAAAATCTTTTATTGATATTTCAATCTCTTCTTACTAATTTACAAGCAAATGATTCCCTTCAAATAATTGAGTTTTATTTCCTTTTCTCTTTTTCTTTCTTTCGCTTGATTGACTCAAATAGATAAATAAAATAAAAATAACAAAATAGAGTTGAGAACATTAAATTGGATAACTATGAAGGACTTGAAATCATTCCAATTGAAATTAAATCCAAAGGAACTCAAGAAATAGCAAGATACATTTTAGATTTAGATTCAGCAAAATCATCACAATCAATTTATAGAACAAAATTAATGGTTGTTGGATATGAAAATGTTGGTAAAACTACAATTTTAGATTGTTTATTTCCAACTATAGATTTTGGTGAAACAAAAGGAATTTTCAATTTTTTAAGTACAGAGTACCTGTTTGAATTACAAGGAAAATATTTCAGAAAATATAAGCCAAATGAATTAAACAAAATTGATGAAAAAATTATTCTTGAAAATAAACAATGGAATGTTCAAGAAATAAAAGAAACAGGATTGGCATTAATTCCATTAAATTATAAAAATCAAAAGAAAATCGAGTTTTATTTCAAAGATCAAGAAACAAGAGATAAATGGATTAGAAGATTAAAAAGAATGATTTTAAATTCTGCAACTCATGGAATTGAAGTTAATACTCATATTTGGAATTCTTCAACATTCAATCAACTTCAAAGCAAGGATCTTGAAGAAAAACAAAATCGAAATGAAAATGCAAATGCAAATAAAAATGAAAATGAAGAAAAGAAAGGGAAAGATGATGAAGTTGAATATTCAACCTGGGATTTTGCAGGACAAAACGATTATTATAATACCCATCATTATTTTTTATCAAATAGATCCATATTTTTAGTATTATATAGAATGGATAAAGGAATTAAAGGATTAGAAAGTTTGGATTTTTGGTTAAAATCATTATCATCTCATTTAAATCAAAATTATTGTGATGAGAAAGGAAAACCATTTTATACAATTATTATTGTTGGAACATTTTTGGATGTATTGAATAAAGGGAATGATCAAAATTTGAGACAAACCAAAGCTATAGAAATATATAATCAGAATGGATTGAAATCACCACCATTTTATTTTGAAGTGAGTTGTTCAACATTGGAAAATATTGATGAATTAAGAGAAATTATATTTAATATTTCATTAAGTCATTCATATATGGGTGAAAAAATTCCAATTGGATATTTAACAATTGAAAAATCAATTTATGAATTAAGGAAATTGAAACAAGATCATCCAATTATTGAAATTCAAGATTTAATTGATCATGGCCAATCTCAATATCAATCATCATTTGAATTTGATATTGGGTTTGTGAAAAGAGCATTAAGATTATTACATGAATGGGGAATTTGTATTTATTTTGATAAACCAATTGAATTATCAAATATTGTTGTTTTGGATCCACAACATTTCACAAAGAACATATTAGGAGATTTATTCAAAGCAGATGAATCAATAAGACAATTGAGATTAAATGGAATTATTAATTATTCTCAGTTAAATAAGGTTTGGAATGGACCAACACATTTAATAGATACTTATTTATCTTTATTGGAAAAATTTGAAGTTTGTTTTATTTTAAAAGATCAACAAAATGGAAATGGAGATGGAGATCAAAATGAAAATGAAAAGAAACTTATAATTCCAAATTTACTTTCAGAAGATAAAACAAAAACAATTGAAGAGACATTAGGAAAGAAATGGTCAATAACAATTCCATTGGAAACAATTGAAATTGAAAGGATATTTTCATTTAATCAAGTACCAAGTGAAATGGTTTCAAGATTATTAGTTCGATTTCATGATAAAATTGTTGATAATATCATTTGGAGAAGAGGTGTATTATTAAAACATTTTGAAAATGAGAATGCATTATGTTTATTGGAAGTTAAAATGGAAGAAAATTTATTTGAAATTAGAGTTAGAGGAAAAGAAAGAGAAAAATGTTTAGAAATGATGAAATATATTTATGAAGAAGTTAAAATAGTCAGTAGAAATTATGGAGGAGTTAAATGGATAGAATGTGTTAGATCTCCTCATTTTTCAAAAGGATTAATTGATTTGGATGAAGTAATTGAAGATTGTAAATTAGATTTAAAAGATAGAAAATTAATATGTCCAATTACTCATTTTCCAATTTATGCAGAAGAATTATTAATCAAAACTGGTTTACTTGATACCTTGGATAATCAAAATTCTTTTGGTACCTTTTTTAATTTCATTTCATTTTTTTTCTTTTTTTCTTTTTTTTATTAAAAAATTTTCAAATAATCTATAAATGAACAGCACCTTTTGCAGCAAATGATTATTGGAGATTTGCTTACCAAAATCAAAAAAATGAAAGAAAAACAATTTTTGAAAACTCAGAAATATTTGAAGAAGGATTATTTGAAGAACTGAAAAAGATTTTAGAAGTTCTTGGATTTGATCTATCAAAAGTTGAAAAAGTAATTGGAAATGAGAATGTTACTTTGAAGGAAAAGTTCAAATTGCAATGCCAACAAACATTTCAAAGGGTTAAAGATGATCCAAATCGATATAAAAAAGAAGATTGGTATGAAGGAAATGATATTGAGCTTAGAAAACCAATGATTCAATACTTAGGAGACTACATATCAAAATTCAAACAATTTGGATGGAATTATGGAAATAATGTCTGTTTACATTTTCTCTCTCTCTTTTTTTTTTTATGAATCTAAATAAATAATAAACATAGGCATTTGTAATCCCAATGATTCAAGGGACAAGTGAAGATGCAGCTCATAGAATTTGTAGTTTTACTTCAACTATTACAATTTTCATTTGGAATTAATTCAAAATAATTTTTTTTTTTAAAAAAAAACATAGGTAACAATGGATTCAGTGCAGTTCCAGCAAGTACTGATGATCTTGGATATTTTTCTCTGGGTTTACTTTTTTAAAACAATTTAATTTTTCTCTTCTTAGAGTATTTTCCAAAAAAGAATTACAAGGAAAATAATTTCAAAAAAAAAAGGTGTCTATACAACATCAAAAGAGAAATATGCAAGGAAATATAGTCAAGGAAACCCTAAAGTATTTGTGATTGGATTGATGATTGTTGGAAATCCATTTCCAGTCGTTGAACATCCATTTATTACAGATAAAGAAGGAAAAGTGGTTATGGAGAAACCAGAAAAGAAAGACTCAAATGGAAAAGATATTTACAAACGAAAAGTAAATGAGAAAGGTTATTTTGGAAAACCTATAAATCCTGGTTATGATTCTCATATTACCCTTGGTAAAACTTTTCTTCTTCTTTGATTCATTCCATTTCAAAAACAACAATTTGGACCTTTTTTTTTTTTTTAACAAAAAACTATTTTAGTGAATGGATATTCAACGGGGACAGCTTATCCAATAACCAAAGTTGAGGAATTAAAGAAAGAATGGACTGTTGATGAATTAGTTGTTAATGAATCACAAACTTATCCTTGTTTTATAGTGTATAGTCAATAAATAATAATCAATAATTCAGGAAATAAAACAAAAAAAAAAATTTGGTTTTTTTTTTTTTCGCAACTTTTTCACTCAAAATTTTGAATCAACATCACCTGCAATTCTTTCAACAATTATCATAGTTGATTCTTTATTGTTCGAATTTCTAAAAGTACAATTGTATTAAGTACAAGTCAGAGTTAGAGTTTATTTTATTTTATTTTATTTTATTTCAAAATACAATGAGTTTTCCCTTTTTTCTTGTTGAATACGTTTAGATAGAATGGAATCAGAGAAACTATTATCAGAGTTTGAAGGAGAGACTGCTTATCAGGTTTTAATTTTATTTGTTTTATTTGAATTGATTTCTTTATTTTAAATTTCTTTTTTAAAAAATAGATTTTTGGAACTTCTTGTAATGCAGGAGTTGTTAGAGGTTTCAATTTCCCACTTTTTGATGAAGAAGTTCCAGGTGGATTTCAAATGGGTGATGTTATAGAAGTTGTTGGTGGTTCAGGAAGTGGAAAAACAGAAATTATGTATCATATTACAGGTTGAATTGTTATTTCTTGATTGTCTTTTTCTTTAATCAAATTTAATTTTATCACATTTTAGGAGTTTGTATTCTCCCTCAAAAATGGAAAGGATGGGAAATTGATGGAAGAGAACATGGTGTTGTATATATGGATTTGGATTATAAATTTAGTTTAATTAGATTATTAGTAGTTATGGAGAAAATGATTAGAACGAAAATTGATCAAATTATAAAGAATGATGTAAATCTAATCCCTCCAAAAGATGAAGAAATAGAGGAATTATTAAAAGAAAGTCTTTCAAGACTTTTTGTTTTTCATTGTAAGGATAGTCTCCAATTTATTTCAACCATTCATTCTTTACCTTATCTTCTTAGAGAAAATGTGGATATTAAAATTGTTATTATTGATTCTATTTCAGCATTTTTTTGGATTGATAAAGTGGATACCTCTGATCAAAATGGACAAGCATTTTATCAAAGACAAACAGTTTATGCATTAAGGGCAATGATGCAAAGTTTTAAGTTTGCTGTCTTTGTAACAAAACAAGCATTGTTCTCTTCAAATAACTCCACCTCACAAACATTAACATCTCCCACTCATCTTCCTCAAAAAGAAGAAGTATCACAAATTTCAAAGTCCCTTTCTCATAAAGAATACTTGTGTCCAACTTGGAGCAATTTTATAAAACATAGATTCATAGTTTCAAAATTTGAAGGAAATAAGCAAAGATGTAAGTATATTGGAAGATGTTTAAATTCAAAAGGAAAAATTTACTTTTTTTCGATCTTGGAAGGAATTTGTTAAAGTTACACAAATGTAATAAAGATGTAAAAATACTTGAAAAAGAAAACTTTCCATAAGATCTTTAAGGTTTCATGAAAATAAAAAAAAATAAAAAAAAATGATGAGATAGATGGATTCAAGTTTCTTATTTTGTTCTTTTACAATTGATTTGCTCACCAGTCCAAAATTTCTTGAAAATAAAATTTTTTGATTCAAAAAAAAAAAAAAAGAGTTCTTGCTTTCTGAAAAAATGTTCTTGAATCTAGATGGACTTCACTTCATTGTCATTGAAAATGCAACCTCAGAAGGTTTTTGAAACAAGCTGATTACTTTGAGCTTTTCAGCTTTCGAAGTGACTTTCAAACTTTGACTTTGCAATTGTTCGATTCTGGGGTTCTTTCAAGGGCTTGGAAAGTTTGGTTCATGAGGACTTGAAATGAGGATGTATTATTACAAGATGTTGTTTCTTTATTGCTTTCTATTCCAACTCTCTTTAGGTTAGCTTCTCTATTCGTTTCTATTCTTTTCTATTTTGAAGTTTTAATTTTTTTTTTCTGCTTGGTTTTAAAGGAAGGTTATTTTGGAACGAGCAAACAATTTTGGTGGATTGGTATAACTCATTGGAGTCGAAAGGAAGTTTAAATTGGAATACTTCAAATGATTTATGTGGACAAATTGGAGTGGTATGTTATTCCTCGAGAGTCATTAAATTGTATTCTTTTTTTCTTTTTTTTTTTTTCTGCTTTCCAATGGATTTAATATCAATATATCAATGAATAAACAGGTCAGTTTCTAATCAAGTTTCAGGTTCAATTCCAAATGAATTTGGGAGTTTAACAGAGCTACAAGAGCTGTAAAAATATTTACTTATCTTTTTTATTACACAAAATAAATTAAACCATTGAACTAATGAATAGAAACCTCCAATCCAATCGTTTATCAGGAGCAATTCCAACTCAACTTGGAAATTTAAGAAATTTACAACTGCTGTATTATCAAACATCATTTCATTTTCTGTATTTTGAAGAAAAAATTAGAAACCTCACCAAAAAAAAAAAAAAAAAAAAAAGAAATCTCAAGTCCAATTTATTTTATGAATCAATTCCAACCCACCTTGGAAATTTATCAAACCTACAACAATTGTAAATATCATATCGTATTTCACTATTTGATTTTTAATAAAAAATCACTCACAGTTAAATATTTAATAGAAATCTCGATTCCAATCAACTTACTGGAATCATTCCAACCCATCTCGGAAGTTTGACAAATTTAAGAGAGCTGTAAATTTCATAATTATTTTCTTCTGAAAACAAACTTTTTTTGAAAAAAAAAAACAAAAAAAAACATATAGAACTCTCTATTCTAATAAACTTACAGGAACGATTCCAACTCAACTTGCAATGCTAACCAATTTACAAACTCTGTAAACTTCATATATTTTAAGAATGATGTTTTCCTTTTGTTTTTTTCAAAATAATAATCAATAAAATAGAAAACTTAATTCGAATCAATTAACAGGAATAATTCCAATTGAATTTGAAAATTTGATAAATTTACAAATTTTGTGAGGAGAATCATTTCAATAAATCATATTTATTTAAATTTGTCACAAATAAAATAACATAAAATAAAAATAAAATACAATATAAAAGATGGCTCTATTCGAATCAACTCTTTGGAAGAATTCCGACTCAACTTGGAAATTTAAGAAATTTACAACAGATGTACTATCGAGCAATTTATTTCTTTTTCAAAAAAGGACTGAAATTTTTTTTCAAATAGAAATCTCTTTTCCAACCAACTTTATGGACCTATTCCGACCCATCTTGAAAATATGACAAATTTACAAAATTTGTAATGATATTGCTATTTTTCTTTAATTAATTAATCCTCAATTTTTATTTAAAATATAGAAATTTTCGTTTTAATCAACTTTCAGGTACAATTCCAACTCAACTAGGAAATTTAACAAAGTTAGCTGAGCTGTAAATACCAAATGATTTTCATTTTTTTTTTCTTTCACTGAAATATTCAAAAATAATATAGATCCCTTTCTAATAATCAATTATCAGGGCCAATACCAACCCAATTTAGAAACTTGACTCGTTTACAAATTCTGTATTCACTTTTTCTTCATTTGTTGAATAATTTTTTTTTTTTTTCAAATAACTTTGAATGAAATAATAGGTATCTTCAAAATAATCAATTATCAGGAATGATTCCGACTTACATTTCAACTTTAGCATCAAGTTATTTGTAAGGAATCACATTTCAGTCAAATTTTCATTAATTTATAAAAATTTGAATAGATATCTTGCATCAAACTATTGGGATTGTCCAATCCCTGTATATTCTACTTCTTCTAATGATTACCCCATCTCAAAAAGTGAATGCGGTAAAATCCATTTCGATTTTTTTTTTAAAAAAAGAAAAGTAATCAACAATAAAAAAACACGAAATAGACTCAAGTTGCCCTGAAAATCGATGTTCAAATGGTGAACAATGTTCAACAAGATTGAATGGAAATTATTCATGTCAGTGTTCTGATTCTCAATGTGAAATTGGTTCACTTTTGATTACTTTTTTTTTTTTTTTTTTTTTTTTTTTTTTGTTATTTTACAAATAATAAATAAAATAGAAGGATTAGAAAATGGAGAACAAACAATCTTGATAAATTTTTATAATTCATTAACATCAAAAGGAAGTTTAAATTGGAATATTTCAAATGATTTATGTGACCAAAATGGTGTTGTTTGTGATTCTTCAAATCCTAAAAGGGTCACCCAATTGTATTTTTCTTTCATTCTTTTCATTTATTTTTATTTCACTGTTCAACTTGTCTTTTTAAAAAATCAATAGAAATTTGAGTGATAAAGGACTTCAAGGAGTGATTCCACTTCAGCTTATCAGTTTATCCTTTTTACAAGATTTGTATTTTTTTCTTTATTTATTTTTTGATATTTCTTTCGACTTTGATTAAAATTAAAGTTATTTTCAATTCAATAATCTCACATTTACATGAGAAATAAATAAATAAATAATAGATTTTTATCTTCCAATTATTGGGATTGTTCAATTGCTGATTATTCTTTTATTCCATTCAATGATTATTTTAATATCTCTTCTGAATGCAGTATTCTTTCTTTCTTTTGTATTTTGAATTCTTTTATAAAGAAACAAGAACCTAAATCATAAATAAAAGAAATAAGTTGTCCAATAAATCAATGTCGAAATGGAGGAAAATGTATAACTCAATTGAATGGAAATTATATTTGTCAATGTAGTTCTCCTTATAGTGGAGCTAATTGTCTTGATGGTTCTTTTTTTCTTTTCTGCTTTTTCTAATCTTTGTTTAAATAAAAAAAAACAGGAGGAATGGATTCGAATGATCAAACAATCTTAGTAAATTTTTATAATTCTTTAATATCAAAAGGAAAGCTAATTTGGGATGTTAAAAATGATTTATGTGGTCAATTTGGAGTCGTCTGTGATTCTTCAAATCCAAAAAGAATTACCCAATTGTATTTTTCCTTTCAATTTTTTTTTTCCATTCATTATTCCAAATTTAATTCAATAGAAATTTGATTTCACGAGGATTTTCAGGGACAATCCCAACTGAATTTGGAAATTTAACAAAGTTACAAACTATGTAAATTTCAAAAATCATTCCTCTCTTTTCTTCGCTTTTGCAAACTCTCGACCATTCATTTCCATTGAAATAATTTTTGAAAAAAAAAAAGGTTTCTCGATTCCAGTGAACTTTATGGAACTATCCCGACTCAATTCGGAAATTTACAAAGTTTACAACTTTTGTATGAAAAGAGAAACAATTCTTCAATTTTTCTCTTAAGAATAATTGAAATTTGAACCAAAAAAAAAAAAAAATAGATATCTCTATGAGAATCAACTCACAGGGACTATTCCAACCCAACTAGGATCTATCACAAGTTTAGCTTATCTGTAAAAAATCTTATCATTTGGTTTTTCTTATTTGCGATTTTTTTTTCCAACACGATTACATTCAAATAGATATCTCCATTCTAATAAACTTTCAGGCTCAATTCCAACTGAGCTTGGAGGATTGATCAATTTATTTTCCCTGTAAGAAAACACATTGCATTTTTTTCTTTTCTTTTTTTCCTCCTCAATTATTTACTTCTATTATTAATAGTCGACTCCAAAACAATCAACTTTCAGGAACAATTTCAACATTTATTTTGACTAGACCATCAAATTTTCTGTAAGAAATTTCTTTTTCATTCAAAACTGCTTTTATCAATTTCACTTTTGATAGATATCTCGCAAACAATTATTGGGATTGTCCAATTCCTTTTTATTCCAGACCTTCTGGTGATGACTATTCCATAGCACAAAGTCAATGCGGTTAGAGCATTTTTT
>Ga0209960_1003487_pt1 | contig 13440 bp, 11 predicted proteins | sample ThiBiot_500_plan_2_FD_183947 | JGI IMG/M metagenome (GOLD analysis project Ga0209960, IMG submission 183947) | Wastewater bioreactor microbial communities from Cape Town, South Africa - Thiocy_expt_500_plan (SPAdes) | ecosystem: Engineered > Bioreactor > Thiocyanate-remediating >... | reverse complement strand
AGATAAAACAAAATATTTGTGTGTTTTTTTTTAAATAATTATAATTTATCTAATAAACTAAATTTGAATTTGAATCTTTCCAAATTTTTTTTACTTTAATTTTCTTTTTTCTTTTTTTTTTTTTTTATTATTTGATTTTCTTTTTTTATTGGCATTCATCAAGTTGATTCTTGTTTCGAATTTCAAAATTCAGAAGATCAACCAAAATTTTTCAAAGAAAATGTTGAATACAGCACCATCAATCAATCAATTCGAAAAATCAAGTTGATCAGAATCTTTTAATAATTTACAAAGAAAGTCAAAAAATAAAAAAAAACAAATTAATTAAATAAGAAATGTCTTCAACAGAGAGTGAGGAGTGGGTGTTGTTCCCAAGTTATGCCTGTTTCTTATTTCTTTAATGATTCTTTCTTCTAAATTCATGGTTCTTATTTCAATATTTTATTTGTTTTATTATTTGTTTTATAATTAATCATCCGATATTCATCACTCATTTCTGATATCAAATTGATTCCATTGATTTCAATGATTGTAAAACTTTACATTCAACTGATTCTTTGATTTAATTGTTCTCTCTTATATTGATTCTATTGATTCTTATTTTATTTATTAATCTTATATTTTCTTTTTTAAAAAAGTTCAGGGACATTAACAATTGATGCAAGAGGAAAATCAGAATATCCAGTTCCAGTTTTTGTTGGAGAGAAGACTAGAAGTTATGTGGAATATAATTTCTCTGTAACGACAAAAGATATTGTTTTTTCAGTTTATTTTGTCCCAACAAATGAAACTCAAAGAGAAATTGTGATTGATCCAACTGTTTATTATTCACATCTTGGTTCAATTGAAGGTTAATTCTCTTTTCTTTTGATCAATTTCCGAATTAATTAATTAATTAATTTCATCTTCTTCATTTACCAGGTAATCTCCCAATTTATAGATCAGGAGTCTTTTACTTGGTTTGGGATAATAGTTATTCAATGTTAACAACAAAAACTATCAAGTATCAAATTGGAATTCTAAAGGAAGATGAATCAAAAAAATCTTGGCATATTCATATTCATGTTTTCTTTTATCTCTTTTTTACAATCATTGAAACTTATTATTATTTTTTTTCTGTAGGGATGGGTATATCATCCTAGGATAAACTCAGTTAGAAGAGGACTTGCTGTTAGTAACTTTTAATAGAATTTAATCAATAACGCAAATATAAAAATTCAAAAATAATAGATGTTCTCAAAAGTTTATTACGATTAGAAAAAGAACATGAAACAACGTATTTTTTTTTCCTATTAAATTTCTTAGTATTTTCAATTTCAATTTTTTTTTTAAAACTGTAGAAATAATTTTGAGAATCGTTTTCGAATGTTCTTAAATCGAGATATTGTTGGAAGAAAACTTGATATTGATCTTCAAATGACTGCAAAAAACAATCAAGATATTCCATTAAAACAAACTGTTGATACTTTATTAAATGGAAAATTTAAATGTCATTTTCAAGTAAATGAAGAAGAAATTAATCTTTATACTCATCAAGATTTGAATTCATCTCCAATAATTCATGTAAATATTAATAGTCCTGATGGTTCCTTTTTCTTTTTTTCTTTACTTTTATTTATGTTATTATAAAATATTAACATGATTATTTAGGATTAAAAAAAATTGTTGGAAATGTTCAATTAATCCCTTGGAAAGGAATTAGTGTTATCTCAGATATTGATGATACAATTAAAAGAAGTGATGTAACTTTAGGAAAAAGAAGAGTTTTGGAAAATATTTTTTTAAAAGATTCAAATCCAATTGATGGAATGGCAGACCTTTATCGACATTGGGTTTAATTTATTTTTTATTAATTTTTTTTATTTCCTTTCATCTTTTTCTTAATTTTTTATTAAATCATAAATTAAATTAAAATTAACGAAAAGGAATCACTTGGTGCAGTTTTTCATTATGTCTCAAATACTCCTTGGCAATTAGGAGTAGAAATTTCTAAATTTCTTGAAAAACATAATTTTCCAAAAGGAACTTTTCATCTCAAAAACTTTTCAATTAATGACCATACAAGAAATTCACTCCTTCAACCCCCAGAAATTTCAAAAAGAGCAGCCATTCATCAACTTCTCAAAGATTTTCCTGAAAGAAAGTTTATTTTAGTTGGAGATTCTGGTGAAAGAGATGCACAACTCTATGCTGATACCTCAAAACAATTTCCAAATCAAGTGCTATTTATATTTATTAGAAAAATTTCTCAAGATGTTCCATTACCAACTCAAGAAAATTTGAAAAAAACTGATTCAAATTTGACTGTTAATCAAGATGTTATGAATGAATTACAAGAAGAGGTTAGAAAGGAATTAGAAGATGAAAATCTCCTTTCAGAAGCATTAATGGTTCAAGATAATGGAAAAGCTGAAGCATTTGCAAATCAACTACCTCAAGATCATGAAGGAATTCAACCTTGTAGTTCAACAGAAAGGATTAACTTGGCTTTAAAAAATTTTGATTCTAATAGATGGAAAATAATTGAAAATCCTCGTAATCTCATTCAAAACGAATTTGTAACTGAAACAATTTTATCTGTCATTCAATAAAGGAAAAAAAAGAAAAGAAAAAGAAAAAAAAAAGAAAAAGAAAAAGATTACAATATTTCTTTTATTTCAAAAGACAAACAAACGAACAAACAAATAAACTAAATACAAGAACAAATTTCACAAGAAAAAAAGAAAAATTCACAATTTCAACAAAAACAAAACAAAGAAACTAACAAATCAAACAATATCATTTGAATTACTTAAATCCATATCAATTTTTGATTTCTCTTTGTTTGTAGATTTAAGAGCTGTTTCCATATTATCCTCTTGAGAACTAAATCTTAAATTGGTCAATAAATCATCACTTTCAAGTTCAAAATTGTCAATATCATCAAAATCATTTGTTAATGGGATTTGATCTTCTCTTTCAGAATCATATCCATATCCTTCATCAATTCTTCTTCGTATCATTCTTTCTTCTCTATATTTTGATTTTGAACACTAGATTATTTTTGGAAAGTAAGTGTAACTTAGATATCTATCAATGATTGGATTCATTTGGAAGAAAAAAAAAAAAAACTTACACAAATTAAATATAAACAATGTAATATTGCCAACAATGCTATGATACCCAAAAAGCAAATCGCACCATATCCAACAATCTAATTGAGTTTGATTAATTAATTAGAATAATATGAAAAAGTTTTCTTTTAAATATCTTTGAAATCACAAATATTCAAAGAATTCAAAAACAACTCCAATCAGCAATACAAAACAAATACAAAATAATTCTTGACAATTAATTTTTGAAACAATACAAATTACAAAATTTGAATTAAAATTACAATAACTATAAATGAAACAAAGAATTATACAATTAATACATCAATAATAAAACTCAGTTAATCAAAGTTTTGTTTCAAAGCAATCAATTATAAAAACAAAACTTTGAAATTCCAATAATTTTCTCAATTTTTATCAAAATTACAAAACTAAAATTACAAAAACTCATCCATTTTTTAATATTTTGTTAGTCAATTTATTTAAAATGTAAGTTAATTAAGGAATTAGTATTTTGAATTGGTCATAGAATTAGAGTTATTTTTGAAATGTATTATAAGTTATTTGAATAGAGAGAATAAACCGAACTTCATACAGAGTTGTCCCCATTTTTTTTTTTTTTTTTTTTTTTTTTTTTTTTTTTTTTCTTGCGAACCAGAATCAAATTAATTGACCCTTCAACTTGAGACATCACTTTCAAAAGGCTTAATTCTGTTTTGAATTTCTGAGGTTTTAATAAAAGTTTTGGCTGCAATCACGAACAATCTTTATAAAGATAATATGAAGGAAGTTTCATCCAGATCTATTTGTTTGATGAACCAATTGTTGATGTCTTAGCCTTTTGAAAGTGATGTCTCAAGTTGAAGGGCATGTTTGCTAGATTTGAAATAAAGATTCTTTGATTCCTTTAAAGAATCGTTGATTCTATTCAGAAAAAAAAATTTAAAAATTTGTTTTAAAAAGAAACATTTTTTTGTCTAATGTTCTAATATCCTTTAATTTGGATCCGTCTTTAAAAAATAATAAGAAGTTGAGAGTTGAAAAGATTCTTCAAAAAGGGTTATTGTAATTTGAGAGTATTGTTCCAAAGATGATTTTTGAGAGGCAAAAAATTTTAAGTTGAGAAAAGAGAGATAAACTTTTGGTCAATTTGTTTGAAAGTGGGTCTTTTGCTTGGATTTTGATTCCAAGCTATTTCAATGGTAGTTGATAAAAGTACAAGATATTCATCATCATTAGCATTTGGGATTTCTTCTCTTTTTCCTGATCGTACTTGAAATTCTATTTCTGATGCTTCATTCACTATGGTTGTTTTTGAAAAAAAGAAATATTTTATAATTTTTTGAAAAAAGGGAAACAGAAGAAAAGAAAGAAAAGCAGAAAAGGAAAGAGAAGAAAAGAGAAGAAAAGAAAAGAAAAGAAAAGGAAAGGAAAGAAAAGGAAAGGAAAGAAAAGAAAAAACATACGATGAGCCCATGGAGTTTTTCTTGTCATCATTTCCCAGAGAATGATAGCAAAAGAATAAACATCACCTTTAATTTCATCTTCAATTGAAACACCTCCCATATTTGATGTTACTCTTCCAAATACTTCTGGGGCTGCATATCGTGGTGAAAATCCTTTAATGTCAACTATCTTTTGGGTTTGAATCTAAACATAATAACAATTACATTCACATGAGTTAATATCAAGAAAGAAAATTTGAAAACATCTTTAAAAAAAAAAAAAAACCTTGGATTCAGATTGTCCAAATCTTGCCAAACCAAAATCACAAATAACTGCATTCAATTTACCTTTATCATCTTCTAATAATACATTTGATCTATTTTTATTAATTGAATTAAATTCAAAATCAAATTGAAAAAGAAAAAGGAGAAAAAAACGAACGATTTGAGATCTCTATGAACAATTCCAGAAGAATTCATCATATTCATTCCTGATGCAATATCACTTGCTAATTTAATAATAATTTCACTTGGAATTGCTTTTGAATGACTTTTAATGAACGTAAACAAATCCATTTTATACAGCTTTTTGTTTTGTTTTTTATTGTTCAATTTTTTTAAATTTAAGAAGAAAAAAAAAGGAAAAAGAAAGAAAAAAAATACTTTGGTGATAATACATCTTGGATCATCAGAATAACCAATTAAAGTGATAATATTTGGATGAGATGAAATTCCCCACATAATTGCAATCTCTTGTTCAAATCGAATTTTATTCTCTTCATTCGAAAAATTATCATCTTCATAAATCTCTTTTAATGCCACTTCTTCGCATTCAAATCTCTTTTCATTTTATATAAAAAATAAAAAATAATTCTAGAAATAAAGGAAGGAAAAAAAAGAAAAGAAGAAAAAAATGAAAAAAGAATGAAGAAAAAAAACCTCTCTTAAAAAACGATCTAAAATGACACCTTTATAAATGGCAGCACAACCACCCCCTCCAATTTTCTCACCTTTTCTTATTTGATTCAAATAATCAATTTTCATAAATCCTGGCATAGATACTTCAACTTTTGTGTTCAGCAATGTTGCATCTCCAACTATCATTTTTTAAAAAACTTATTTCTTTATTTCTTTATTTCTTTATTTATTTTATTTACCTTGGGTGTTTGAAAGGCTATCAAGTTGGAGTTCTTGAAGATATTTACTTGCCCTACTTTCTGGTTCCATTTTCTTCTGTTTCTATTATTATTATTATTATTATTATTATTATTGGATTTTTTGTGTGTATTTTAGAAAAAAAGATTACATTTTTTCTCAAAATGAAGAGGATTAATAAGACAAGAAGAAACAATGCTAAGACACTAACTCCAACACCAACCCCAATTCCAATAGCTTGATCTTTTTTAGAACATGTAATACCATCTCCTAAATAACCCTCTTTACAAGTACAATTAAAACTTCCAATTGTATTTGTGCACTTTGCATTCGAATCACATCCTCCATTATTTGTTAAACATTCATCAATGTCTATTAATTCGTTTTTTATTGTTTTTTTTTTTTTTCAAATAGCCCGAAGAAGAAAAAATAAATCAGCATACCATAACAAGAACCAGAAATAGAACTCCAATTTCCAATTGAACCAAATTGAATACATTTCCTTGAAATTAAACCTTGATAACCATTCAAACATTCCCCATTCATTGGTTGGCTATTTGCAATTGTTTCATACCATTTGGCATTTCCTTCATTTATAATTGATGAGCAATTCACAACTAATCATTTTTTTTAATTTTATTTATTATTTTAGAGTTGTTGTTCAATCTTTTTTTTTAAAAAAAAAGAAAGAAAGAAAGAGAAAGAAAAAAGAACTATTTTGACAATTGATTTCATCATATCCAGGTAAACAACCACAAAAATAAGTTCCATTCAACCTTGTTGAACATTGACTTTCATTTTCGCATGGATTTATCAGGCAACTTGAATCTAAAATGATTTTTTTTTTTCCCTTTAATTTTTGGAATTAAATTAAATTGAATTCCATTATATTTGAGTTTACCGCATTGGCTCTTTGTGTCAGGATAATCGTTATCCAAAAGAGGAGAGTAGTCAAGAATCGGACAATCCCAATAATTGTTCGCAAGGTATCTATGAAAGAAAACTAAGAAGCTGATAGTCTTTTTTAAAATGGGTTTCTTACATAATGAGTGATGTTTTACTGAGAATAAAGGATGGAATTGCTCCTGTAAGTAGATTAGAATTGAGATACCTTTTATTTGAAAAAATTGTATGGAATTCTAATGAATGAGTTTGTGAAAACAATGAATTATTACAAATATTGTAGAGCAGGTTTTAATTTTGCAAGTTCTGTTGGGATTGTTCCTGTGAGTTGATTATTATTGAGATACCTATTTATTATGAGGAGTATTATTTGATTTTTTTAGAATACAACATTATAGTGGTCAAAAGTAATGAAGCTTAGAATTTACAGAAAATTTAAGCTTTGTAAATTCCCTATTTGAGTTGGAATTACTCCAGTTAGTTGATTAAAACTTAGGTCTCTATAAATTGAATTGAGAAAAAAAAAAAAAAAAAAATCAAAAAAAAAAAATCATTATTATTTTGAAATGAACAATGGCTTACAGTTGTGTTAAAGAAGTTAATTTTGCAAGTTCTGTTGGGATTGTTCCTATGAGTTGATTACTCCGAAGCTGTCTATTTATTAAGGGAAAATTTCATTTATGACGATGAAAAATGAAAAATCATGTTTTACAGGTGTATGCCCTTCATGTTCCCTAGCTCAGTTGGGATTGTTCCCGTAAGTTGATTCCCACCTAGGTATCTGATAAAAATTTAATTGAATTTTACAGAAAAAAAAAAAAAAAAATTGAAATTAAATTTTACAGAAATTGTAAACTTAAATTTCCAAGTTGAGTGAGAATCGTTCCTGAAAGTTGATTAAAAGACAAAGACCTATTATTTAAGGCATACTTTTCGAAGAAAAACTGAATTGAAATTTACAAATATGTTAAACTTTTCATGTTTGCGAGTTCAGTTGGGATTGTTCCTGAGAGTTGATTATAATCAAGGAATCTATTTTCCCAAGAAAGAAAGAAAAAATCATTTATTTGATTCTGATAAAAATAAAAGGGGTTAAGAATTATATTTTACAAATATTGCAAAGTCGTCAAATTGCAAAGTTCAGTTGGGATTGTTCCTGTGAGTTGATTCAAATCGAGCAATCTATTCGTTGAAAGAAAAATTCATTTATTATGAAAGTGTCAAAGAATGAGATTCTACAAGTATGTTAAATTTTTCAAATTTCCTAGTTCAGATGGAATGGTTCCTGGCAGTTGATTGCTTTCAAAATGTCTATTTGAGAAAATTGATTGATAGAGTAAAAATAATAAATATTCTTTTTTTTTCTTATGAAAAATCTTGCAATTCTTGTAAACAAATTAAATTCCCAATTTCAAGTGGAATGGTTCCCGAGAGTTTATTATAACTCATGTCTCTATTTTGAAAGAAAGAAGGGAAATCATTGATCATTTTTTTTAAAAAAAAGAATTATATTGAATTTTAATTTTACAGATATTGTAAACTAATTAAATTCCCTAGTTCAAGTGGGATAGTTCCTGAGAGTTGATTGTTGTTCACATATCTATTTTGAAAGAAAGAAGGAAGGAAAATCATTCATTTCAAATCTATTAAAATAAACTAAATTTTACAGGGATTGCAAACTCTTTAAATTCCCAAATTCAGTTGGGATTGTTCCTGAGAGTTGATTATCGCTTATTCTTCTATTTTTTTTAAAAAGAAGGACAATCATTTTGGAAAAAAATAAAGGAATTGAATTTTAATTTTACAGTATCTGTAAACTTGTTAAATTCCCGAATTCAGTTGGGATTGTCCCATTAAGTTGGTCATTAAAGATTCTATTTACAATTTGATATTCAGAAAAAGATCAAAAACGTTTCAAACAAGAAATACAATTTTGTGACTCTTTGATAAGGATCTGAAGTATCACAAAACACTGCAGTTTGTACACATAAATCATTCATCACATTCCACTCAAATCCTTTTGAAATTAAGGAATTATAAAAATTTGCTAAGATTTCTTGTTCGTCTGGATCCAAAGTACCTATTATTCATTTCATTTCATTTTAACTTTACATTTCATTCATTTATTGGAAAATAAAATAAAATGAAAGTAAAAAATGGAAAAGAGAAGTAAAATGTGAATCCGCATCAAATGGTTATCGCTTCTCCACAAACATAATTTTTCAAAAAAAAAAAAAAAAGGAAAGAGAAACAAACCAAAAGAGAACTGAACCAGAAAACAAGAGATCAAAACAAGTTTGTAAATGAACATTTTTTTGGATTCAATCTTTCAAATTTTAAATCGAGCCAAGTTCAATAATTTGAAGTTCTTGATTTTTTTCTAAAGTTCTGACTTCTTCAATGATATTTGACTCAAGTTCTTGAAGAATTGAAACAGATTTTAAGTTTGACTTCCAATGAATCAAGTCTGTTTTTGAAGAAAAATAAATTAACAGATGGAGGAAGAAAAAAAAAAAAATAACCCAAAAGTAAAATGAAAGGTCCAGGTTGAGTTCTTTTTTGTGATCAATGAGACTTTGGGTATCAAGGGGGTGCATTTTTACCTTTATTATATCAATTTGGTTTGATAAAATGATTGAATTTTGATCAAAAGAAAGGTCAACAAAAAAAAAAAAGTCAACAAAAAGGAGCGACGGAAAAATACCGAAAAAAAAAATCCCAAATGATCATCAGGGAATAAAGTTCTATCAATCAAAATCAAAAATTATAATAAAAAAATCTCTCTTTAGAATCCAAAATTAAAAAAGAATACTTGGTAATCCATTTGAATCATTGAAAATCAAAATCTCGCCCCAAAACTTTTTTTTTTTTGAGCGTGTTGTTATAAAATTCTTTGAAACAAAAAATTCAAGAGAAGAAAGAAAGAGAAAGTACTTGAATGATTTTTTTCAATAATTCATCAACGATAAAGATCTAGATTTGGTTTGAAGTATTATCAAAAGTAATTGAAAGGGAAATGAAAAGGAAATCATACAATGTTTGCACTTCACAAGAAAAGAAATACAGCCAAACAAGATGCAATAATTCCAATATTTTGACTTATTAATATTAAAGTTTCACATTTCTATTTTTGAAAATGTTTTTTTTTTTTTTTTTCTGGTTTAGTTGTTCTTTAATTGTAAAAGGAACCTGATTCAGAAGCTTGGATCAAAAAATCTGGATTTGATTGGGAATGATTTCTACCAACTCATTTGCACCAGAAACTGACATTGGTGAGACATGCTTTGTAAGGTCAAACTCTTCTCTTTTTCTTTCTCTTCTCAAAATAAATATAGATTTTCAAATTGCTATCAAACAAGATGCATTAATCCCATCGAAATCTTCATCTTCGCATTTTTAATTTTTGAAAACATTTCAAGATTTTGAACCTAGGATTTCTTTAATTGAGAGAAAGAGAAAGAGGATTCAATCTCATTAATCCTTTTAAAAAAAGATGTTGTGTTGAATTGAAAGAAAATAGAATTTGAAAAGCATTGTGATTAAAATTACTTGAAAGATTCATTGAAATCACTGATGATTGCTTTGCAACGAAAATCCAAAAGATATTCCGCCATGTTTTTTTGTTTTGTTTTTGAAACAAAAACCAATCAAAACTAGATCACAATTAATTGATTCAATCAATGTTCGATAATTTTAATTATTTATAATACACGATATAAGAAGGATAAGTTTGTGATTCATGAACAACCAATTCATCAGCAATCCATTTTTCATTTAATTGTTCAATTTTGGTGATTGGAAAGGCTGAATTAATATTTCGACCGTCAACTATTTATTTTATTGTTTTAAAAAAATAGAAAAGAAAGAAAATGAATGAAAAATGAATATCAAAGAAAATGAAAAGAATACCAAGAGTGAAATGTGATTGATAACCAGGATTAATTGACTTGCCAAGATATTTCATTGTTGATGGATGTTCAATAACTGGAAATGGATTTCCAATTATCACAAATCCAATCACAAATACTTTGGGATTCTCTTGACAATACTTCTCTGCATATTCTACTTTGGATGTCACATAAACTCCTTTTTATTATTTTTGAGAAAAGTTGATTTCAAATTAGAATGGCTTTGAAAAATAAAAAAGAAGAAAACCTTGTGAGTAATAACCAGCATCAACTTGAGAAACTGTACCAAATCCATTGTCACCTTTAAAATTTTATTTTAAATTGAAGATAAAAAAATAAAAGAGAAGATAAAAGATAAAAATAAAAGAGAAGATACAAATTCTCCAAGCAGCATCTTCAGTTGTTCCTTGAATCATTGGAACCACAAATGCCTATATGAACCAGAATTTGTTGAAAAGAAAAGAAAAGAAAAGAAAAAGTAAAGCAGACATTATTTCCATGATTCCATCCAACTTTTCTAAACTTTGAAATATAATCACCCAAATATTGAATTATTGATTTTCTTAATTCTGGTTCTGATTGTTCAATCCAATCTTCTTTCTTAAATAAATTTGGAGTATCTTTGTGTTTACCATATATTTCTTGTTGACAAGTATTAAATGAGATTTTCCGATTCTTGTTGTCAATTCCAATAACTTTATCAATCTTTGAAAGATCAAATCCAAATAAATTGAGTAAATTTTCAACCGTTTCATATTCCTTTTCTTTTTGATCTAATATTTTTGCATTTTCAAAAATTGTCTCTGTTTCACTTTTTTGACTTTCTTGATTTTGCTTTTCATAACTGTATTTCCAATAATCACCAATATTATTTTGATTTTCTAAAACTTCAATTAAACCAGTTTTGAATAATAAATCTTCACCATAAACTGGAAAATGAGTAATTGGACATATTAATTTTCTATCTTTTAATTCCAATTTACAATCTTCTTCAATGCTATCCAAACCAATTAATCCTTTTGAAAAATGAGGAGATCTAACACATTCTTTCCATTCCACTCCTTTGTAATTTCCACTCACTATTTTCACTTCTTCATAAATATAATTCATCATTTCTAAACATTTATTTCTTTCTTTTCCTCTAATTTGAATTTCAAATAAATTTTCAAACATTTTAACTTCCAATAAACATAAAACTCTCTCATTTTCAAAACGTTTCAATAATACACCTCTTCTCCAAATAATATTATCAACAATTTTATCATGAAATCTAACTAATAATCTAGAAACCATTTCACTTGGAACTTGATTAAAGGAAAATATCCTTTCAATTTCAATATCTCCTCTTGGAATTGTTATTGCCCATTTCTCTCTTAACTTTTCTTCAATTATTTTTGTTTTATCTTCTGAAAGTAAATTTGGAATTATAAGTTGTTTTTGATTTCTATTTTGTTGATTTTCCAAAACAAAACAAACTTCAAATTTTTCCAATAAAGATAAATAAGTATCAATTAAGTGTGTTGGTCCATTCCAAATCTTATTTAATTGAGAATCATCAATAATTCCATTTGATCTCATTTTTCTTATTGATTCATCTGCTTTAAATAAATCTCCTAGTATGTTCTTTGTGAAATGTTGTGGATCCAAAACAACAGTATTTGATAATTCAATTGGTTCATCAAAATAAATACAAATTCCCCATTCATGTAATAATCTCAATGATCTTTTTGTAAATTCAATATCAATTTCAAACGAAGATTGATATTGTAATTGAACATGATCAATTAAATCTTGAATTTCAATAACTGGATGATCTTGTTTCAATTTCCTTAATTCATAAATTGATTTTTCAATGATTAAATATCCAACTGGAACATTTTCTCCCATATATGAATGACTTAATGAAATATTGAAAATGATTTCTTTTAATTCTTCAATATTTTCCAATGTCGAACAACTCACTTCAAAATAAAATGGTGGTGATTTCAATCCATTCCTATCATATATTTCCATTATTTTAGATTTTTTCAAATTCCTATCCTCATTAATAATTGAATCCAAAAATGTGCCAACAATAATAATTGAATAAAATGGTTTTCCTTTTTCATCACAATAATTTTGATTTAAATGAGATGAAAGTGATTTTAACCAAAAATCCAAACTTTCCAATCCTTTGATTCCTTGATCCATTCGATATAATACTAAAAATATTGATCGATTTGATAAAAAATAATGATGTGTGTTATAATAATCATTTTGTCCTGCAAAATCCCATGTTGAATATTCAACATGATCATCTCTGTCTTTCTTTTCTTCATTTTCATTTCTATTTCTATTTCTATTTGTCTGTTTTGCTTCCAGATTTTTGTTTTGATGTCGATTGAGTGTTGAAGATTTCCAAATATGAGTATTTACTTCAATTCCATGAGTTGCAGAATTTAAAATCACTCTTTTCAATCTTTCAATCCATTTATCTCTTGTTTCTTGATTTTTAAAATAAATTTCAATTTTCTTTTGAGATTTATCATTCAATGGAATTAATTCTAATCCTATTTCTCTAATTTCTTGAACATTCCATTGTTTATTTTCAAGGATAATTTCTCTATAAACTCTGTTGAATTCATTTGGTTTGTATTTTCGAAAATATTTTTCTTGTAATTCAATTAGATATTCAGTTTTCATCAATGTTCCTTTTGTTTCACCAAAATCTCTAATTGGAAATAAACAATCTAATAAAGTTGTTTTTCCAACATTTTCATATCCAACAACCATTAATTTTGTTCGATAAAGTGGATTTGAATTTGGAGATTTACATAAATCTAAAATATATTGAACAATCGATTTTATTCCTTGATTTCTAATTTCAATTGGTATTATTTCTAATCCTTCTGTTGATTCCAATTTCATGTCACCAATTCTATTCAATTATTTATTTCA
>Ga0209960_1003486_pt1 | contig 13445 bp, 13 predicted proteins | sample ThiBiot_500_plan_2_FD_183947 | JGI IMG/M metagenome (GOLD analysis project Ga0209960, IMG submission 183947) | Wastewater bioreactor microbial communities from Cape Town, South Africa - Thiocy_expt_500_plan (SPAdes) | ecosystem: Engineered > Bioreactor > Thiocyanate-remediating >... | reverse complement strand
ATCGTTTCATTTTTTTGGTTCGAAAGGAAAAAAAAAGAATAAAAACATGGCGCATTCAACAGAAAAAACATTTCTGCAACCGAACCATTCCTATTCCTATGCAAGTTGCACAAACAACACTCTCCTTCAAAGAAGAGATAATATTATTATCCTGATACTTTAACTTTATTTACATATAAGGTTCATTCTTATTTATGTTCATTATTATTTATTTTCAACATTTTTTTCTTGAAGACTTTTTTTATTTATTTATTTCATTTTCATTTTAGGAGATCGAAATTGTAATTGAAGAGATGTCCTGGGAATTATTTCTTCAGCATACAAAAACATCATTGGATACTTAGGGTTATATTCATAACTTTGCCCATATATTTGTCAAACTTTGAAGTATTCCTGGTTTTGAGTGCAGCAAAGAGTTCGAAATGATTAAAATGGGTAATTTTTTCTTTGTTTTAAAAAATATAATAAATAAATAAATAAATGAAACGACTTTCAATCTAGACTTGGATTCTCCCTTTGACTCTGAATAGTTTTGTCCAAGATTGAGTTGCTAATGACAAACAAAAAAAAGGGAAAGGAAAAGGAAAAGATGTTTGTAGTAGAGCAAGCAGAGTGAGAATGGTACGAAACTTTGTTGAAAATGAAAAAAAAAAAATAACTAAATACAATTACCAAACTAGATCGATCTCTCACTTAAACTTTTTTTCTGTAAGCTCGTCTTTGAATTTGAGACAGATTTTCCTTTCATTGCAATAATTAATGCTTTTAATTGTTCAATCTTGAGTTTTATTTCAGTAATTCTTCTGTTTGGTTGACTTCAATGAACAATCAACGACAATCTGAGACACTTAAACTCAATTCATTGTATAAATAGTTTTTAAAAAAAGATAATGTTATCAAGAGTGTTCTTTGCAATTTGTTTTTTTTAAAAAAAAGAACTATTTAAATTATGAAGCTTTATCGGCTTCTACAAGGTGTTAAACATCTTCAAAAGAATCATTTGTATCCAAACATATCAACTTTAAGGTCTCATTTAAAATACTACAGCCATTCTAATTCCATCATTCTAATTTGTATTTTGTTATTGACGTTCGAATTTCAACTTAAATTTAAATAGAACAATGACGAGCTTAGTCCCTCCCGTTTGTGAGAAGAAACCACATTCCATTGTCTACCACAATAAAACATTCGTAGATGATTACTTCTGGTTGAGAGAGAAACAAAACCCTCAAGTCCTTGAATACTTGCATAAGGAAAATGATTATGCTACTCAAGTACTGGCTCAAACTGAACCTCTTCAAGAACAATTATATAAAGAATTCCTTGGGAGATTGAAGGAAGATGATCAAACTGCTCCATTCAAAAGAGGAGATTACTATTATTATAGAAGAACTGAGGCTGGGAAACAATATCAAAAGTATTGTAGAAGGAAAGGGTCAATGAATGGAGAAGAGGAAGTGATTCTAGACGTAAATATCATTGGGGAGCAACATGCATTTGCACAGATTGGAAACTTTGCGGTGAGTCCAAATAATAAATTTGTTGCATACTCTTTGGATACAAGTGGTGATGAAGCATATAGCATTTATTTCAAGAATTTAGAAACTGGAGAAGTCTTACCAAAAGTAATTCCAACTTCATATTATTCACTTGAATGGGCTAATGATGATTCAACGATTTATTTTGATACTCTGGATGACATTCATAGACCATATCGAGTCTTAAGAGCTAATATCTTTGATGAAAAGGAACCAGAAATTGTTTATGAAGAGAAGGATAAAAAGTTTGAAATCAAGTTAAAGAAAACAAAGAGTGATAAATATATTATAATCGTCGCTGAAAGCTTTTTATCAACTGAAAATTGGTATATTGATGCTGATCTTCCTAATTCTGTCCCAGTTTTGATTCAACAAAGAGAAAGTGGAGTTTTATATCATGTAGAACATCAAGATTCTTCATTTTTAATATGGAGTGATCAATCTAACAAAGATAACTTTCAATTATATCAAACTTCAATAACTGGTAAACAATTTATTTATTTATTTATTGGTCTTTTTTTTTAATTCTTATTTTAATTAATTTTTGAAAAAAAAAATAGAAACAGATAAAAAACATTGGAAAGAATTATTTCCATATGATCCTGAAGTTTTCATTGACTCAGTCCACCCATTTGAAAAATTCCTTGTCCTTGAACAACGATATAATGTATAATTCTTTTTTTTTTTTTTTTGATGAAATTTCACAACTTTATTAGGGAAGAAAAAGGATTAGAATTCACAAAGCAGATAATTTAAATGAATTTCATGATATTCAACTAGTCGATCCTATTTGCGATTTGAGGTGAATTTCTTTTATCATCATTGATTATTTTCTTTCATTTTTTTTTTTTTTTTTTTTTTTTAATTTAAAAAAAAAATAATTTTTTTTTTTTTTTTATTATTTATTTTTTTTTTTTTTTTTTTTTTTTTTTTTTTTTTTTGAATGTAAAAGAACAATCAATTCTTCTTTTATTTTAGTATTGAAGATGAACAACACTTTCACTCAAATATTCTTCGCTATCAATTTTCCTCATTTACAATTCCTCAGACAATATTTGAATATGATATGGAAAAAAAAACTCAAGTTATACTAAAAAGAAAAGAAGTTCTTGGAAACTATAATCCAGAGGAATATGTTTCTGAGGTAAGAATTTTTCTAAAACTACTGTTACTATTTTCAGGGGGAAAAAAGAAAAAAATGTAATAGAATTTAACTGCAAAATCTCATGATGGAACAGAAGTTCCCATTTCTTTATTTTATAAAAAGGGTTTACAAAAAAATGGAAAAAACCCTACTCTTCTTTATGGATATGGATCATATGGAATTTCAATTGACCCAGCTTTTAAATCAGAAAGAATTAGTTATGTTGATCGAGGTTTCAATTTTTTTTTTGGAAAAAAATATTAATTATTATGAGGATTAATGAAATAAAATTTAAAGGTTTTGTATTTGCAATTGCACATATCCGTGGTGGAGGAGAAAAAGGAAGATTATGGTATAAAAATGGAAAATTTTTGAAGAAAAAAAATACATTCTTGGACTTTGTTTCTTCTGCTGAAGCTGTAAAATTTTTTTCTTTTTTTTTTTTTTTTTTTCATTTTCATTCAATTCATTGACCTTTGATCTAACAAAAGAAATAAAAATAAAAATAAAAATAAAAATAAAATAGCTCATTTCAAATAAGTTTACTTCACCTGATTTACTTGCAATTGAGGGAAGGAGTGCTGGAGGCTTACTTATTTCTGCAACACTCAATCTTCGTCCAGATTTATTTAAAGTTGCATTTTTAGGAGTTCCTTTTGTTGATGTAGTTAATACTATGATGGATGAAACTATTCCTCTAACCATTAATGAATATGATGAATGGGGAAATCCAAATGATAAAACGTTCTTTGATGAAATGTTAAGTTATTCGCCCTATGATAATCTTCCAACTGGTGTTAAAATGCCCCATATGTTAATTCGAGCAGGAATAAATGACCAAAGAGTTCAATACTGGGAACCATCTAAATATGTTGCTAAGGTTTGATAATTTTTTTTCTTTTCTTTTCTTTTGAAAAAAAAAAAAAATCATTACCATTAAATTTTTAGCTTCGAACTCTTCTACCTCAAACTGATCGAAAACTTTTATTAAAAATGGAATTTGGAGCAGGCCATTTTGGAGTCACTGGAAGATATTCATATTTAAAAGATATTGCCATTGACTATGCATTCATTATTCATTTCATCAATCAAAACCAAAATCAAAATCAAGTGGATTAAATAGTGAAATTTCAAAATAAATGAAAGAAAAATCTCAAACCTTTTCCAATTGGAAACATTTCCTCAACTTTGAAGGACAATCAACTACTAGTAGATGGAGGATTGGAGTATATTGGAGATCAATGTCATTCAATTGATTCATTATATTTGATTCAATATCTTCATCTATTGAGTAAAATTTGAAAAAAAAAAAAAAATTGAATTGAAATTGAATGAGAGTTGGAGTGGTTGGAGGAGGGATCAGTGGTCTTAGTGCGGCGTACTACTTGTCTCGCTTTGCAACTAGTGTAAATCTAATAGAAGCATCTTCTTCCTTTGGTGGTTGGTTGAAATCAGCTCGACATGTAAAATTTAATAATTCATAATTAATACAACATTTCCAAATACAATGAATGAATGAAAAATGTAATTAATGGACAAATAGAATGGATTTTTATTTGAGAGTGGACCTCGCTCATTAAGAACTGTTGGAGTTCAAGGAAGGAACAGTTTGAACTTAGTAAATTTTACTCAGTTTTACTCATTTTACTACGATTGATACCATTCTTTATTCTCAATCACTTCTTTCAATAAGGTCTCTGAGCTTGGAATTGAGAATCAGGTTATATTTGCTGAGAGTAGCAGTGAAGGTGCAAAGAATAGATTTATTTACTCTGATGCCAAATTACATAAGTTACCTACAGGAGTTAGTTCATTTCTCTTCCATTCAAGTCCTATATTGAAAGGAATCATCGGTTCAGTCCTCAAGGAACCATTTGTACCAAAATTGAAGACAGAGATAGAAGATGAATCAGTATATTCTTTCTTTTCGAGGAGGTTTAGCGAATCTGTTGCAAGAAATCTTATTGATCCAATGTGTCATGGAATATATGCTGGAAATGCAAAGGAGTTGAGCATTAGATCTTGTTTTACTTCAATGTATAATTATGAAAAAGAGTTTGGATCAATTGTAAAAGGAATGTTGCTTTCAAAATCAAATTTAGATGAACTCAAAACCCTTGAAAAAACTTATATCAATCCAAACTTTGTGAATCAAATGTCAAAGAAACCGATGTGGTCTTTTCAAGATGGACTTGAAACAGTTAATTTTTTCTTTCTTTCTCTTTAATGAATATAATTATAATAATAAGAAACTAATAATAATATAAGTTATCAAAAGGAATTGAACGTAAATTAGAAACTATGTCTAATGTTTCACTTCAAAAAAATAATGCTTGTTTAGGAATATGGAGAGAAGGAGATAAATTGGTATTAAAGACTGAAAAAGAGACACTTAAAGTTGATAGAATTATTAGTGCACTTCCTGCACATGTATTAGCATCTGTTCTTGAATGCCAAAAGAGACTCAAAGAATTACTCTCTTCAATCAAATTTGTTGATGTTGCAGTTTTAAATTTAGGATACAATTCAAATGTGATTCCTTTTCAAGCATTTGGATATTTAATTCCTTCTATTGAAAAATCAAAAGCTTTAGGAGTAATTTTTGATTCTTGTGTATTTCCTCAACAAGATATGTAGGTCTTAAAACTTAGAAATGAAAATTCTTTTTTTCCCATTTAAATTAAACAATTTTATTAAAAGGAAGAATCAAAATCGAATCACACTCATGATGGGAGGTCATTTATTTAGAGAATTATTAGGAAATCCTGAAAAGATTGATAAAAATGAACTTCTTAAAGATGCTCAGGAAATTGTATCTAAGGTTAGTTAATTTTTGATTTTGTCATGAAAATGCGATAATGAAAAGTAATGAAATAAAATTTAAAGCATCTTGGAATTAATCAAAATCCAGAATCCTTTCAAATCTCAATTCATCGATCCTGTATTCCACAATATGGAGTTGGTCATCATAAACTATTGTCAGAAATTGATTTAGAGTTAAAGCAAGAATTTGGTGGTCTTCTATCGGTAACAGGATCCTCTTATCTTGGTGTAGGTGTAAATGATTGTATTTATAATGCAAAAAGGATTACTGACAAAATTCAAAATGGACAAATCTCGACTGGTCTAAGTCATTTATAAAAAAAAGCCTTATTTGTTTTAATAGTATGATTGATTTCTTTTTTCTTTCCAGTTTCCAATCCTAAATGTTAAGTTTTTTTGTTTTTTAAAAAAAATGGTTATTGATTTGATTCAGTTTTTGAAAGTTGAACAAGTAGGTGAATAGTTGAATTTAAAGAATTTTAATCAAAAAAGAATTTCACAAATAATAATCGACGTCATGAAGGTTTTTGTCTTTGTCCTTTCCATTCCCCCCTCCAGCAATGTCCTTGCAACATCAATGCAACACCAACATCAACACCCCTCTCTCCTCATTAACACTCTTAACCATTTTGTTAAATTTTTCAATTGATTTCATTCATAGGTTGGAATCTTTGGTGCTGGATTAGTTGGAACTTTCTTGGGTGGGAAGCTGTTATCAAAGGGGCATACAGTTCGGTTCGTAGGTATGTATGAAAAATCTTGTTGTTGATTTTGATGTTTAATAACAATATAATATATTGAAATTAATTTATAGGAAGAGAGAAAATCAAGAATGAAGTTGAACAATATGGACTCACAGTGTCGAATGTTGATGGAGAACCAGTGACGATTGCACCTGAGATGCTTGAGTACTCTCTTCAAGTTAATTCATTCTGGGATGATGACCTTGATTTTATTTTGGTCACTTTGAAAGGATTTGATCTTGAATCTGTATTTATTTTTTTTTTAATTAAATCACTGTATTAAAATATAGAAAACTAAAGTAACAACACTAATAGAACAATCTTGAACCTTTGATGCATGTCAAGCTCTCAACAATTGTTTCTTTCTTTTACATTTATATTTTATTTGTTTAGATCTTTAAATTATTTTCAATTTATACATAGATAATCTCTTTTCAAAATGGTGTCCATTCAACAAGATATCTTCAAGCACAACTCCCAAAGCATACAGTATCTTTTATTTTTATTTTTTTTTCAAAAGAAAAAATTCAAGAAAGAAAACTAATCATGATTTTTACAATTCACATTCTTAAGATCTTAAAAGGAATGTTTCCATTCAATGTAGTTAAACTTGAAAAAGCTCATTTCCATCAAGGTTTTTTTTTTTTTTTTCAATTTCATCCTGTGATAATTTTTTTAAAAAAAAACTAAATTCTTTAGCAAGTGCTGGAACAATCTTTGTTCAAGAACATGAGCAAGTCACTGAGTTTGTATCTGGTTTAAGAGAAACTGGCTTATCAGTTCAAACTCATCCAAACATGGATAATGTTTTATATGGAAAATTACTTTTCAATCTCAATAATGTAACAAAAAAAAAAAAAAAAAAAAAAGAAAAAAAATTGAATTAATGTTGAATGTAATTTGAAATAGGCTGTAAATGCTTTAAGTGGACTTCCATTAAAACAAGAATTATCAGATCCAGTAATTTTTTTTTTTGACTATCTTTTTTTTTCTGAACAATTCATCAAATAAAATGAATTAGAATTATCGTCACATACTGGCATCTTGTATAGATGAAGCATTGAAAGTTTATGCAAATAATGATATTAATCCATATCCATTAAATGGATCACCAATATTTTTAACTTCATATGCTCTTCGATTTCCAAATTGGCTCTTCTCTATTGTAGCAGCCTCAATGCTTCGAATTGATGAAACAGCAAGATCTTCAATGGTAATTAATTTGATGAAAAAAACAAAAAAATGATTTGTAATTAAAATTAATTATTTTTCTCTCTCTCTTTCTAGTTAGAAGATCTTACATTATCTCGTAAAACTGAAATTGATATTTTAAATGGAGAAGTTATTGCTTTAGGAAAAAAGGTTAGTATTAATGATGATTGACTCAAACTTTCATTTTCATTTAATTAATGAAATATTAGTGTCGTACTCCAACACCTGTAAATGATGCAATTTATAATCTCATCAAAAAGGCTGAACAAGAAAAAAAGGGTTCTCCAAAGATTTCTTCAAAAAAATTGCTCGAATTATGTCAAATACCCCAAAATAATGTTGGAATAATCATTCTTTTCTTCACTTCCGCCTTGCTTGTTCTACCCATACTTTGGTTATCCAAATTAATTGGACTTCTTTGAAAACTAAAATATTTAAAATTTGAAGGTTGTCATTGATTGCTTTTGTTGACTTGAATTTTTTTTTTTTTTTTGTTTCAAAAAAATTGCTCGAATAAATAAATAAATAAATAATTTAATCCAAAATTTATTGACGACTCATTTGTCTTGCAACATATCCACTATCCAATTCTTTTCTCTCTTCTTTGCTGAGTTCAATAAACTAGAGAAGGGAAGATGGGATAAAAAAATAAAATTTTTTTTTAAAAAAAAAAATAATAGAAGAAAAAGAAAACTTGCCCTGTTTGATGGTTTATCAAATTTGAGACCAACTCCTCCAAGATCTCCATCAAATCGATTTTTCTTAACCTCTATAACTTTATAATTTGGATAATTTTGAAGAATTAAAACATTATCTGCTTCTTGAGTTGCTTTACTAGTTCCATGAACTGCAGTCATTGATATAGCTTGTCCATCTTCAACTTTTCGAGGATGTATTACAATTGTGATATGAATTTGATTATCGGATGCAAATTTTCTAAGATAATGTAAAATTTTATCTTGAGCATCAAATCTAATTTTATTTTTATTATTTTTAATATATCTGGCTGAAGAATTAAAAGATCAAAATCAGGAAAAAAAAAAAAAAAAAAAAAAAAAAAAAAATTTTTTAAAAAAAAAAAAAAAAAAAAAAAAAAAAAAAAAAAAAAAACTTATTCGAAACTCCAAAAAGAGTCTCTTCAGACATCATAAATTGAAGGTTATCTAAAATGACATGTTTTATACCATGATTTTTTTGTGCAGAACTCATAGCAGCCAGTAATTGTTTAATCTTTTTTTGTGAGTTTGCTTATTAAAGGAGAAAAAGAAAAAGAAAGAAAAAAAACCTCAGTGGATCCATGAAAATCTAAGAAATACATTGGCATTCTTGAAAAAGATGACATATAATGTTGGAGTTCATTAAAGTTATTTGAAAGATCTTTATTTGCGTATTGATGAACCATTTTTTTGGCAAGTCGAGTTGTTTTTAATTCAAAACTTCCCCAGAGTGTTGGAAGTCCTATTAAATTTCGTTAAATAAATAAATAAAGAAATAAATAAATATTTTGAGATAGTGGATCAAAACCTTGTAGACAAAAATCCAATGAAAGTTGGCTTAAGAATGAAGTCTTTCCAATACCAGTGGGACCAGTAAATAATGTTAGTTCTCCTGGACGATGTCCTTTTAATAATCTGATCAAAGGTAATTGTCAATAAAATGAAAATAAAATAAAAAAAATCAATAAATAAAAAAATCAATTAATTGCATACTTAAATAATTGAGGGAAAAATGTAGATTTGAGACCAACAACTGGATGAGTAAATTCTCTGACAATTTCATCTTGAATTAATGATATCGTTTTGATTTTTGGATGATAATTATTTGAATTGGTTAATAGAATATCAAATAAATTCATTCCCGATTGAGAAGCTTCACTAGCAGTCTAATAAATGAAAATGTTTATCATCAAGAAATTCACTTGAAAACCTTTTTAAAACTTATCTTTTTAAAAAAATAAATTGAAGAATCAAATTTTACTAAATTTGTTGGAGATCCATTAATTATTGGTTGATAGATATTTTTACAACGGTCAGAACCTAGAAGATTAATATTTTCTTTTGCATATTGTTGACTCTCGACTCCAGGTGTAAACCAGACATAAATACGTTTAAATCTTTATTTTTTAAGTTGGTTCAGTGTCAAATGACAAAGAATTCTGAAATAAAGAGAAAAAGAAAAAATGAATACATACTTTTTTAAATGCTGAAGAAAATCTTCTGATAAAACATTTTGATTTGATAATGAAATTACTGGGATTTTACATTTTTGAAATAAATATAATGCATCGATATCATCATTTGTAATTGCAATAGATGGAGATGAAGAAAATGATTCTACTAAATTTAATCCAAATATTCCTGAACCATTTCTTTCAAAGTCAGAATTGACTTTGTTCCCTATAATGAATTAAGAAAGATGATCAAAATTAAAATTAAAATTAAAATAAACAATTATATTTCAAAATAGCAAACCTTGAAATTCAATTCTCTTAGTTGAAGTTTGTCGAAGTTGGGGATCATAAAATGGAAGTTCTAATGCTGGTACACCTCTAAATTTATTTAATAGTTGATAAGGATTAAAGAGGAGAATTAAAATCAAAATACTCATTAGAAACTGTCACATTAAAACTTTTTAGTGTATGGTCATTGATTTTTTTCGTCTCCCAAAGAAAATTTAAGAATTCGTTGGTTTCTAATAATCAAACTCTTAAAAATAAGTAAATTAAACAAAACGAAAGAATTATAAACTTGAAGTTTGAAGATTTTTTGAATTTGATGTGAGTATATTTTCCTTATTTTTGTCTTGATTTTGCTTTTGAAATTCATTTCGGATTTGAGTTTGTATTTGGATTTGACTTCTAATTTGTTGATTTTGTCTTTAATTTTTTTTTTTTTTTTTCACTTTAATTTTCAATAACAATTAAGGATTGAAAATAAACAAAAGAGAAAAAATACTGTGTTACTGGTGGTTGTTGATTTTCTAGTTTCTAAATGAAATAAATTAAACAAATTAAGAACATAGATAACCTATAAAAACTAAATTCAATACAAACCTCTTCTTTTGATAACGAAAGTATTGATTCTTCTGGAGAGGATTTAGGATTGAGTGATTGTTTTGTTAGAAAATTCAAGTCCGGTGATGCAACAGCAGAGAATAACCTTCCTGAATCCTTTGATATGCTTCTCCTAAACATGAATAAATTATCAATGAACATTCAGAAATATAACTATGTTATGACTTGAACAAAAAGAATGAATGGGCCTTACCATGAAGAAAAGCGAGTGAGTGTGCGTAGCATTTTATCTCCAATGCCTTTCTACAATAAACTAAATATTGTTGACTGTACTAACCTCTATTTGCAATATGAGAATTTCTATTATCAAATTTTGTAAATTAGTCGTGAACACTTGCACATATATAAGTATTTCTATTATCAATTTTCAATTTTGAGCAATAAACTCTTTTTAATAATTCAATATCTCATATCATATGTATCTCAATACAAGGTTTTGGCAAACTCCACTCCATAAAAAATTTTTCACTCCAATTAATAAATTAATAAGTATAAGTATTATAACGCATTCACAGAATAATTGAATTGAATTGACTTTCAAATTGAATTAATATTATCTAACTCAATGAGAAAAGCTTTTCACTTTGTAAAAATGCAAATTGCTTCATAATCAGAGAGACAGGCCTGTAATTCTAATTAATTTGATAGTTCCTATTTCTTCAAGGTAAAACAATGACAACTTGCCTTTTTCAAATATGATTTAATCCATTTCTCTTATCCTTTGAATACTTTGAATTTTAAAACTTTAACACTTATCATTTGAATTTGTAAACTTAAACTTTTTTAAAGCTCGAGTTATTGAATACTGCTATTAGTGAGTATATATATTATTTTTTTTTGTTCTAATCTCATTCTGACAATGACATTCATTGATTTAATTAATTATTGAAATTCTAATTGATCGAATAGATGGTTTGAATGAGGTTAAGGCTGAAGTGGCTCTATGGCTTTGTAGTCGTTTACTTTATTCTCTCGTTTCTATTATTTCAACAACAGCTCAAGGAACAACAGGATAGTGAAGAAGAGTTGGATTGCTCTCAAAGTTCTGGTTAGTTTTAAAACTTTATTTTATAAATTCAAAATTCTTTTTCTTTTCTTTTCTTTCTTCTTATATTTTTATATTTTTATATTTTTTTAAATAAAATAAAAAGCAATATTTTTGGATGAACAAGGGGCAAAGTCTTTAAAGATAGAAGTTAGTGTGGCTCTAGCGAGTTATCCTCGCTCTGGAAACTCATTTTTGAGGTTATTGCTTGAGAAAGTAACAGGAATTTGGACAGGATCTATTTATCATGTTTGAATTTTTTTCTTTTTCATACATTCTATTTTCAATAAAATAAAATAAAATGAAATAAAAATAATAAAGGATTATCGTTTGATAAATGAAGGTTGGAAAGGAGAAGGTTATTATGCTAAAGATAAAGTTATTTTTGTTAAAACACATGATCCATTGTTCCCAAAATTTTCAAAGCAAGACTTTCAATTTCAAAAAATTCTTTATATTGTAAGAAATCCATTTGATTCAATTAAGTCTTACTTTCATTACTCGTTGTCGAACACTCATAATTCTTCTGTTGAAATTTTGTAAGTAGTTTTCTTTGATCAAAATTTCTAGAAAAAAAAGTTCAAACTCAATATCCCTCTTTCACACACACAAAATAAAAATAAAAAAGAAAAGATTCTTATGAATGGCTCAAATTTGTAATGGAAGAACCTATTGAATGGAAAAAACATGTTGAATATTGGTATAAAAAAAGACTTGATTATCCATTTCTATTAGTCAGGTATTCTTTTCTCTCTTTTTTTTTTTGCTACTATTGAGTAATCATACTTTGAATTGGGTTTATTGTAGATATGAAGATCTCCAAACTCAACCCGAAATTGAACTTGAGAAAATTATTATGTGGCTTACATCAGAAAAAGATCTTCAAAATCATTATCTTTCAAGACTTAAATGTGTTATCCAAGATCTAAAACAAGGAAGACTTGAAGGTTACTCACCTCGAGGTTCTCAAAAACAAAAGGAAGAGATATTAACTAATGAAGAAATTATTTATATATTCAAGCAAACTTATCCATTTTTTTGCTCTCTTAGTTATGAAGGTGTGAAAGGAGTTATTGAGTGCCGAGATGTCGATAGGAAACAGATTTCTTTTTGAAATAAAGTTAGATCATGAGTTTTAGAAAACAAATCTTTTTTTTTTCTTGTCTTTGAAAGTTTTGTCTTACAAATTATGCCAATTGAACAAAAAAAAAAAAGAAAAGAGAAAGAAAATGAATAAAACAAAGATATATATATTATTCTATAAACATTTTTACAAATATGTATAACTATTTAACAAAAAGGACAAATTCTTTAAGCGACCAAGGTCAATGATCCAATGTCCTTATAAGAAGGTGTATAATATGTTTGAAATTGAGCAAAATGAGCAAGGATCTTCTTATGTGTCTCTCTTTTCTTCTCTACAACAAGTTCTTGTCTGAAGGGAAGCCCAAAGCGTGAGGCAACTTTTTCAACTTTAGGAGTCTGAGAAAGAGTAATACTACTTTCATTTTCAACATCTTCACAATGACAATGAGATACTCTCCTTGAACATCTTCTTTCAATAGTAAGTTCCTTCACTTGAGTTTGAGCTTGAGGTTTGCAGTTGAACTCATGCTGGTTATCCAAGTCTTGGCATTTTTGACTACAATAAAGAGAGATGCCATCTGTTCTTTTACCACACATGCACCAGTCAAGATCCATTATAAAGTAATTAGAATATATATAAGTTGTTTGAATGTGAAGAAAGAAAGAGTGTTGTAATTATTGAGCAGGGTCCAAATAGAAATAAGAAAGTTGAAATTGCGAAATTGCTTTGCTTTTTTTTTTTTTTTTTTTTTTTTTTTTTTGTTTTTTTTTTTTTTTTTTT
>Ga0209960_1003481_pt1 | contig 13468 bp, 10 predicted proteins | sample ThiBiot_500_plan_2_FD_183947 | JGI IMG/M metagenome (GOLD analysis project Ga0209960, IMG submission 183947) | Wastewater bioreactor microbial communities from Cape Town, South Africa - Thiocy_expt_500_plan (SPAdes) | ecosystem: Engineered > Bioreactor > Thiocyanate-remediating >... | reverse complement strand
GGCGGGCATGAACGGCCACTTGGCCAAACCCATCGACCCGGACGAACTGTTTGCCGCGCTGCTGCAATGGATTGCACCAAGGGCCACCGGCGCGAATGAAACAGACCGCCTCAACGCCGAACTTCAAGGGCAGCCAGCGGGTGACGCAGATAACCCGCAAGCACCGCCACACACCGCCCCCGCGCCTTCTGCCGATGACGCATTGCGCCACATCCCAGGGCTGGATGTGACCGCCGGCCTGCGGCGCGTGCTGGACAAACGCTCCGCCTACGAGGGCCTGCTGCGCAAGTTTGTGGCGGGGCAAGCACATGCCGTACAGGCCACACGCACGGCCCTGGCCGCCGGGCAGCACGACGAAGCCCAGCGCGCCATGCACACACTCAAAGGCACGGCCGGCACGATTGGCGCCAGTGCCCTGGCCGCCCTGGCGCAACGGGCGGAAGAAGCCATTGCGCATAAGGCATCACCCGAACTGATAGAGCCATTGCTGGAGCCCGTGGAAGCGGCGTGCAGGGCACTGGTCACAGCGCTGCAGCAAGCCCTGCCCGCAGACGAAGTTGCTGACGCGGACACTGGTCCTGGCCTGCAGATCGACGCACCGGCTGCGCGTGCGCTCGTGGCGCAGCTCGACGCCCTGCTGTCCGACGACGATTCCGACGCCATCGAAATCTTCAAGGATTCCGCGCCCGCCCTCCAAGCCCTGCTCGGGCCCGCGTATGGCCAGATGAAACGGTCGCTGGACAGCTATGACTTTGTGGAGGCACTGGCCATACTGCGGCAGACCCCCATCGCACACCATGATTACAAGGAGGACCCGGTTCATGAATAGCCCATTCGCACCCAGCGGCAAATGCACGGTGCTGGTCGTAGACGACACGCCCGACAACCTCTCGCTGATGAGCGACCTCCTGCGCACCGACTACAAGGTCAAGCTTGCGCCCAGTGGCGAGCGCGCCCTGCAGATTGTGGCGGGCGACAGCAAGCCCGACCTGATCCTCCTGGACATCATGATGCCGGACATGGACGGCTACGAGGTGCTGCGCCGCCTGCAGTTCAACCCCGATACCGAAGACATCCCCGTGATCTTCCTCACCGCCATGAGCGCGGCCGAGGACGAGAGCATTGGCCTGGAGCTGGGCGCGGTGGACTACATCACCAAGCCCATCAACCCCGCCATCGTGATGGCACGGGTGCGCAACCACCTGCAGCTCAAGCGCGCGCGCGACTTCTTGGCCCAGCACAACCATTTTCTGGAGCAAGAGGTCGCCAACCGCACGCGCGCCATGGCCGAGCTGCAGGACGCCACCATCCGCGCCATGGTCTCACTGGCCGAAACGCGCGACAACGAAACCGGCAACCACATCCGGCGCACGCAGCACTACATGGAAGCGCTGGCCCGCCACCTGCAGAACCATCCGCGCTTCAAGGACGAGCTGACCGACGACGCCATCGAGACCATCTTCAAGTCCGCCCCGCTGCACGATATTGGCAAGGTGGGAATCCCGGACCGCATCCTGCTCAAGCCCGGCAAGCTCACGCCGGAAGAGTTCGAGATCATGAAGACGCACACCACCCTGGGGCGCGACGCCATCATCGCGGCGGAGACCGGCACCACACAGGACAACCCGTTTTTCCGGTACGCCAAGGAGATCGCCTACAGCCACCAGGAGAAATGGGACGGCTCGGGTTACCCCGAGGGCCTGGTGGGCAACACCATCCCGCTGTCTGCGCGGCTTATGGCCGTGGCCGATGTGTATGACGCACTGATCTCCGAACGCGTCTACAAGCCCGCCTACTCCCACGAGCAGGCGGTAGAGATCATCCGCGACGGCCGGGGCAGCCACTTCGACCCCGACATGGTCGATGCCTTCCTGACCTTGTCCGAGGAGTTCCGGCGCATAGCCCAGCAATTTGCCGATGCCGAACCCGCGCGGCTGGCCGAGGTGGACCGCCTGGCCGCCGATCTGCCCATGGAACGCATCGAACTGACTTCGCGCGAAGAGCCGCTTTGAGTGGCTGTGCCCTGCGGGGGGGCCTCAAGCGCTGTGGCTGTGCCCGTCCAGGGTGGTGGTCGTTGTGCGGTGCCCGTTCAGCCCCAGCTTGGCCAGCAGTTGCACATCGGCATCCACATCGGGGTTGCCCGTCACCAGCAGCTTGTCGCCATAAAAGATGGAATTGGCCCCGGCCATGAAGCACAGCGCCTGCACGGCATCGCCCAGTTGCTGCCGCCCAGCCGACAGGCGCACGCGCGCCTTGGGCATGGTGATGCGGGCCACCGCAATCACGCGCACGAAGTCCAACGGGTCGATGGGTTCGCTGTCGGCCAACGGCGTGCCGGGCACGCGCACCAGGCTGTTGATGGGCACCGACTCGGGGTACGGCTGCAGGTTGGCCAACTGCGCAATCAGGCCCGCACGGTGCACCGGCGCCTCGCCCATGCCCACAATGCCACCGCAGCACACGCTGATGCCCGCGTTGCGCACGTTCTGCAGCGTGTCCAGCCGGTCCTGATAAGCGCGGGTGCTCACCACGTCGGTGTAGTACTCGGGCGCGGTGTCCAGGTTGTGGTTGTAGTAGTCCAGCCCGGCGTCTTTCAGCGCCTGCGCCTGATGCGATTCGAGCATGCCCAGCGTGGCGCAGGTCTGCAAGCCCAGGCCTTTCACGGCACCGATCAGCGCGCTGATTTTTTCAATGTCGCGGTCCTTGGGCGCACGCCACGCGGCGCCCATGCAAAAGCGGGTGGCGCCAGCGTCCTTGGCGGCTTGGGCGGCGCGCACCACCTCCTCCACTTCCATGAGTTTTTCGGCTTTCACGCCCGTGTCGAACTCGGCCGCCTGCGGGCAGTAGCCGCAGTTTTCAGGGCAGCCACCGGTTTTCACCGACAGCAGTGTGGCTAACTCGATGTCGCCCGCAGGCCAGTGCTGGCGGTGCACGGTTTGCGCTTCAAACAGCAGGTCCATCAAGGGCTTATCGAGCAGCGCCTGGATGGCCTCGACCGACCACTCACCCTGCACGGCCGGCGCAGGGACGGGGCGATGAATCTGGATGGGCTGGGGGGCGGAGAGGGTTGCATTGGCCATGGGTGGATTCCTTTCGAGAGCCTGCTGCTGCAAGCACCAGGGATTGCATCAGCGATCACATAAAGCGCCACATCACGGTGTTCCAAAGAGCCGCCCTGCGTCGCTATCGCCATGATTTTGAAGGAGATTTTGGTGCAATTGCCCTCAACATGGTCACAAAAGGTGCCACTGTTTTTAGGCCCACAACTGCCCCGATCTTTCCGGACAAAACGCAGAAAAAGGCGGCCGTTGGCCGCTGTAGAGAGCACGTTAAAACAGCGGCAAAACCCGCCCTCACAACATGCTCCCAACGGGCGGCTTTGGCTTGCATCTTGCAGCCGGGGCCCGCTTGCGCGGCCCGAAGTTAGACCAAGTTAGATGCAGGCCGGGTCCCGCTCGGACCGCAGTCTGGCCACAGCGCCTGCAACCAGGCACGCCAATGCCAGCCCGTCAGCCACCACAACGCGCTGCAAATGCAGGTTGAAGCCGCCGGTGGACCACGCCAGCAGCAGAAACGAGAGAACACTGACCGCGCCCACAGTCAGCCCCAGCCACTGGTAGGCAGGCTTGAACGCCGCCCCCATGCAGATACCACCCACAATGCCAAACAGCACGGCACGGTGGCGCAACAGGATGAGGGTGTTCGGATCAGAAGGGGTCGTGCCGTAGAGGCTGGCCAGTGGCGCAGCGCCGAATACGCCGAGCAACGGAATCAGGTGGATGGCACCTGCGAGCATCAGGGCCAGAGAAGCAATTTTTTGCATGGGCAGGCGACACCAAAGACAAGGTGCCGCTGTTGTAGCCCCCGTCGGGGCCGACGACCATGACGTGCCCGGTCATGGACACCGCGCGGTTCAGCGCCCCAGCATCTGCTCCAGCGCCTCGCGGATGGCGCGGGGCTTGTTGACCCCATCGTCGATTGCAGAGCATGTGGGGCTGCGCTCCACCTCCGGACCGCTGGTGCCGACCCGAGCGAACAAGCGTTCGCAGTCGCAACGCAGCGTGGCCAGCGTCTTGCGAGACCGCTGGTGTTTCACTTCCGCCACCCAGCAGCGGTCTGCGCAGCCGCAGGACCGGTACTGCAAGGTTTCCCCCGCCCTGCCCCAATCGAGCGGATAGGCGCCAGTGCCGCCTGCGGCTCCGGCCCCTTGCCCTGCCAGCGCCAACACGAGCGCAGCACACACCCTGGTGCCGACCCGAAGCGCACGCTGCAGTGAAAACACGGAATGCACGGGAGTTGGTGATCGCGCCGTTCAGCCCAGTGCCGCAATCACATCCGCCGGGGCCTGCACCAGCTCGATCAGCACGCCCTCACCGGCAATCGGAAACTCGTCATTGCTCTTCGGATGCAAAAACGTGATGTCGTAGCCCGCAGCGCCCTTGCGGATGCCACCGGGTGCAAAGCGCACGCCCTTGGCGGTGAGCCATTCCACCGCCTTGGGCAGGTCGTCGATCCACAGGCCAATGTGGTTGAGCGGCGTGGTGTGCACGGCTGGCTTTTTCTCGATGTCCAGCGGCTGCATGATGTCCACCTCCACTTTGAAGGCGCCCTTGCCCATGGCCAGGATGTCTTCGTCCACGTTCTCGCGCTCGCTCTGGAAAGTGCCGGTCTGCTCCAGGCCCAGCATGTCGACCCACAGCGTCTTCATCCGCTGTTTGTCGGTGCCGCCAATAGCGACCTGCTGGATGCCCAGGACCTTGAAGGGGCGCGGGGTCGTGCTCATGATTACTCCTGATTTGATAGCTGCCAGCGCATATTCCTCTAGCGCTATCAGCCAAAAAGACTAAAAAAGGGGCGCAAGGCCCCTCCAAATGGGCTGTCGGGCCCTTGGGATCACTGGAATTCCAGGATCACCTGATCGACCGCCAGCGACTCGCCCTTGCCCGCCACGATCTTGCCCACCACGCCGTCCTGCGCGGCGAAGAGGATGTTCTCCATCTTCATGGCTTCGATCACAGCCAGCTTCTCACCCGCCTGCACCTTCTGGCCGGGCTGCACCGCTACATCCACCAGCAAACCGGGCATGGGCGAGAGCAGGAATTTGGACAGATCTGGCGGCGCCTTGAAGGGCATCAGCTTGTGCAGACGGGCGCCCAGCGGCGACAGCACCAGCGCGTCGATCTGCGTGCCGTTGTGCGCAATGCGCAGCGCCAGCGGGTTCTTGCCCACACCGCGCTCCACCTGGGCAGTGAAGCCCTGACCATTGCACGCGCCCTGCACGCGGATCTGGCCCAGCGTGGCATTGCTACTGATCTGATAGCTGTTACCGCCTACAGAGACTGAGCTAGAGCCCGATTTGTCTTCAAAGTCAGAGACCGTGACTTCGTGGTGCTGGTTCTGCCCTTCGGCGCCCAGCGTCACCACCACAAACTGCTCGCCCACCTTCACCTCGTGGCCGGCCAGCTGGCCGCTGATGCCCGAGGCGCGTGCGCGGTAGCGGCGGTTCATGTAGGCGGCCAGCGCCACCAAAAACAGCGGGTCGCTGTGCGGCACGTCTTCAGCGTGGAAGCCTTTGCCGTAGTTCTCGGCGATAAAGCCGGTGTTGAAGTCGCCCGTCACAAACTTGGGGTGCGCCAGCAGCGCGGCCTGGAACGGTATGTTGCTGCTGATGCCACGGATCACAAAGCCGTTGAGCGCTGCGCGCATCTTGGCAATCGCGTCATTGCGGTCCGTGCCGTGCACGATGAGCTTGGCGATCATCGAGTCGTAGTACATGGGGATCTCGCCACCCTCGTACACGCCCGTGTCCACTCGCACGCCCAGCTTCTTGCTGGTGTCGGACTGGAACATGGATTCCTCCGGCGGCTGAAAGCGCACCAGACGGCCGGTAGACGGCAAGAAGTTGCGGAACGGGTCTTCGGCGTTGATGCGGCACTCGATGGCCCAGCCGTCGCGTTTCACATCCGCTTGGCTCAAAGGCAGCTTCTCGCCTGCGGCCACGCGGATCATCAGCTCCACCAGGTCCAGGCCGGTGATGCATTCCGTCACCGGGTGCTCCACCTGCAGGCGGGTGTTCATTTCGAGGAAGTAGAAGTCTTGGTCCTTGCCGACCACAAATTCCACAGTGCCAGCCGACTGGTACTTCACGGCCTTGGCCAGCGCCACGGCCTGCTCGCCCATGGCCTTGCGCGTGGCGTCGCTGATGAAGGGGCTGGGAGCCTCTTCGATCACCTTCTGGTGGCGGCGCTGGATGGAGCACTCGCGCTCGTTCAGGTATATCACGTTGCCGTGGCTGTCGCCCAGCACCTGGATCTCGATGTGGCGCGGCTCCTGCACAAACTTCTCAATGAAGATGCGGTCGTCGCCAAAGCTGTTGCGGGCCTCGTTCTGGCAGCTGGCAAAGCCTTCAAACGCTTCCTTGTCGTTGTAGGCCACGCGCAGGCCCTTGCCACCGCCGCCGGCCGAGGCCTTGATCATCACAGGGTAGCCGATGCCCTTGGCAATCTCCACCGCCTGCTCGGGGCCGCTGATGGCGTCGTTGTAGCCGGGAATGGTGTTGACCTTGGCCTCATTCGCCAGCTTCTTTGAGGCGATCTTGTCGCCCATGGCCGCAATCGAGTGCGCCTTGGGGCCGATGAAGGCAATGCCTTCGTCCTCGCAGCGCTTGGCAAAGGCTTCGTTTTCGGAGAGGAAGCCATAACCAGGGTGCACGGCCTGTGCACCAGTCTGCTTGCAGGCCGCAATGATCTTGTCGGCCAGCAGGTAGGACTCGCGCGAGGGCGCGGCGCCAATGTGCACGGCCTCGTCGGCCAGCTTGACGTGGCGGGCTTCCTTGTCGGCGTCGGAATAGACGGCCACTGTCTTGATGCCCATCTTGCGGGCAGTAGCGATGACCCTACACGCAATTTCGCCCCGGTTCGCAATCAGGATTTTTGTAAACATTCTCTTATCTCCTCAGGCGATGGGGTGGCGTGTAGCAGCCCGCTGCGCGGTCTGCGTCAGGCGATTTGTCGAAACGTCCGCTGCGCGGCCGTTTTCGCCACGGTTGGCGATCAGGATTTTCGTAAACATGTTCTTATGCTCCTTGTCCGCTCACAGTGGGATGTTGCCGTGCTTGCGCCATGGGTTTTCGAGTTTCTTGTCGCGCAGCATGACCAGACTGCGGCAGATGCGCTTGCGTGTCTCGTGCGGCAGGATCACGTCGTCAATAAACCCCCGTGCCCCCGCCACAAACGGGTTGGCAAAGCGTTCCTTGTATTCCGCCTCACGCGCGGCCAGCTTCACCGGGTCGTTCTTGTCTTCGCGGAAGATGATTTCCACCGCGCCCTTGGCGCCCATCACCGCAATTTCGGCGTTGGGCCAGGCCAGGTTCACGTCGCCGCGCAGGTGTTTGGAGCTCATCACGTCGTACGCGCCACCGTAGGCCTTGCGGGTGATGACGGTGATCTTGGGCACCGTGCACTCGGCGTATGCGTACAGCAGCTTGGCACCGTGCTTGATGATGCCGCCGTACTCCTGGCTGGTGCCGGGCATGAAGCCGGGCACGTCCACAAAAGTGACCACGGGGATGTTGAACGCATCGCAGAAGCGCACAAAACGCGCAGCCTTGATGCTCGACTTGATGTCCAGGCAACCGGCCAGCACCAGCGGCTGGTTGGCCACGATGCCCACGGTCTGGCCTTCCATGCGGGCAAAGCCGATGATGATGTTCTTGGCGTACTCGGGCTGCAGCTCGAAGAAGTCCCCGTCGTCCACCGTCTTGAGGATCAGCTCCTTCATGTCGTAGGGCTTGTTGGGGTTCTCGGGCACCAGGGTGTCCAGGCTCAGGTCCATGCGGTCGGCCGGGTCGTTGCTGGGACGCACCGGGGCTTTTTCGCGGTTGTTGAGCGGCAGGTAGTTGTACAGGCGGCGCAGCATCATCAGCGCCTCCACGTCGTTCTCAAACGCCATGTCGGCCACACCGCTCTTGGTGGTGTGCGTCACGGCGCCGCCCAGTTCTTCGGCCGTGACTTCTTCGTGCGTCACGGTCTTCACCACTTCGGGACCGGTCACGAACATGTAGCTCGAATCCTTAACCATGAAGATGAAGTCCGTCATGGCGGGCGAGTACACGGCGCCACCGGCGCTGGGGCCCATGATCATGCTGATCTGCGGGATCACGCCGCTGGCAAGCACATTTTTCTGGAACACGTCGGCATAGCCGCCGAGGGACGCCACACCTTCCTGGATGCGCGCGCCGCCCGAGTCATTGAGGCCGATGACCGGTGCGCCGACCTTCATGGCCTGGTCCATCACCTTGCAGATCTTCTCGGCGTGGGTTTCGCTGAGTGCGCCGCCGAACACCGTGAAGTCCTGGCTGAACACGAACACCAAGCGGCCGTTGATCATGCCGTAGCCCGTCACCACACCGTCGCCGGGGATCTTGTTGTCCTCCATGCCAAAGTCGGTGCAGCGGTGCTCGACAAACATGTCCCATTCCTCGAACGTGCCGTCATCCAGCAGCAGCTCGATGCGCTCGCGCGCCGTGAGCTTGCCCTTGGCGTGCTGCGCATCGATGCGCTTTTGCCCGCCGCCCAGGCGTGCCAGCGCACGCTTTTTCTCCAGTTGATCCAGGATGTCTTGCATGGTCGTCCTTTGGTGAATGGGTTGGTGTCTACTATTTATTTGATAGCTGCCAGCGCATGATTTGATTGCGCTTGGAGCAGATTTCGTGCTGCAGTGGATGCCGCAATGCGCCCCGCGGCCACATCGGCCTGCATCTGGGGCAGCAGCTCCTTGACCTGCGGGTGCTGGCGAAACGCGAGCTTGAGGCCCGCGTCGATGCGCTCCCACATCCAGGCCAGCGCCTGCTTCTCGCGCCGCGTGGCCAGACGGCCGTTGGCGGTTTGCAGCTGGCGGAACTGCGTGACGGCGGCCCAGAAAGCATCCACGCCCTGCCCCAGCAGCGCGCTGATCTGCACGACCTTGGGGTGCCACAGCGTCTCGTCGTGGTGTGCGTTCTCGGGGTTGCCGTGTTGGCTGAGCAGGCGCAGGCTCGACGTGATCTGCGCCTCGGCCCGCGTGGCGGCGTTCTTGTCGATGTCGGCCTTGTTGATGACCACCAGGTCGGCAATCTCCATCACGCCCTTCTTGATCGCCTGGAGGTCGTCGCCCGCATTGGGCAGCTGCATCAGCACAAACATGTCCGTCATGCCCGCCACCGCAATCTCGCTCTGGCCCACGCCCACGGTCTCGACGATGACCACGTCGTAGCCTGCGGCCTCGCAGACCAGCATGGCCTCGCGCGTCTTCTCTGCCACGCCGCCCAGCGTGCCGCTGCTGGGGCTGGGGCGGATGTAGGCCTTTTCGTGCACCGAGAGGTGTTCCATGCGCGTCTTGTCGCCCAGGATGGAGCCGCCCGAGACGGTGCTGGACGGGTCAATGGTGAGCACAGCCACGCGGTGGCCCTGGCTGATGAGGTACAGGCCCAGGGCTTCGATGAAGGTGGATTTGCCCACGCCCGGCACGCCGCTGATGCCCAGGCGGAAGGCCTTGCCGGTGTGCGGGAGCAGCTGGGTCAGCAGCTCGTCGGCCTGGGCGCGGTGGTCCACCCGCGTCGATTCAAGCAGGGTGATGGCTTTGGACATGGCGCGGCGTTGCACTGCCGCCGTGCCCTGCACCACCCCCTCCAAAAGCGCCGCAGGGGTCACGCCACCGCCTTGCGAATCTGCTCCAGCACATCCTTGGCGCTGGCCGGAATCGGCGTACCGGGGCCGTACACGCCCTTTACGCCGGATTCGTACAAAAAGTCATAGTCCTGCGCCGGGATCACCCCGCCCACAAACACGATGATGTCGTCCGCGCCCTGGTCCTTGAGCGACTGGATGATGGCGGGCACCAGCGTCTTGTGGCCCGCAGCCAGCGTGCTCACGCCCACGGCGTGCACGTCGTTTTCGATGGCCTGGCGGGCGCATTCTTCGGGCGTCTGGAACAGTGGGCCCATGTCCACGTCAAAGCCCAAATCGGCAAACGCAGTGGCCACCACTTTGGCGCCCCGGTCGTGGCCGTCCTGGCCTAATTTTGCGATCATGACCCGTGGGCGGCGCCCCTGCTCTTCGGCAAAAGCGTTGATTTCGGTCTTGAGTTTGTCCCAGCCCTCGGCCGAGTCATAAGCAGCTGCGTACACGCCGGTCACCTTTTGTGTGTCGGCGCGGTGGCGCCCGTAAACCTTTTCCAGGGCATCGCTCACCTCGCCCACCGTCGCGCGCAGGCGCACGGCCTGGATCGACAGGTCGAGCAGGTTGCCCTCGCCACTCTCTGCGGCGGAGGTCAGCGCATCCAGCGCGGCCTGCACCTTGGCCGCGTCGCGGGTGGCCTTGATCTTTTGCAGGCGGGCGATCTGGCCGTCGCGTACCTTCATGTTGTCGATCTGCAGGATATCGACCGGGTCTTCCTTGGCCAGCTTGTATTTGTTGACGCCGACGATCACGTCCTTGCCACTGTCGATGCGCGCCTGCTTCTCTGCCGCAGCCGCCTCGATCTTGAGCTTGGCCCAGCCGCTGTCCACGGCCTGGGTCATGCCGCCCATGGCTTCGACCTCTTCGATGATCTTCCAGGCGGCGTCGGCCATGTCCTGGGTCAGCTTTTCCATCATGTAGCTGCCGGCCCAGGGGTCGATCACGTTGGTGATGTGGGTCTCTTCCTGGATGATGAGCTGCGTGTTGCGCGCAATGCGGGCAGAAAACTCGGTGGGCAGGGCAATGGCTTCGTCAAAGCTGTTGGTGTGCAGGCTTTGTGTGCCGCCAAACACGGCGGCCATGGCCTCGATGGTGGTACGTACCACGTTGTTGTAGGGGTCCTGCTCGGTCAGGCTCCAGCCACTGGTCTGGCAGTGGGTGCGCAGCATCAGGCTCTTGGGGTTCTTGGCGCCTGTGGCCTTCATGATGCGACACCACAGCAGGCGCGCGGCGCGCATCTTGGCGACTTCGAGGTAGAAGTTCATGCCAATCGCCCAGAAGAAGCTCAGGCGCCCGGCGAATTCGTCCACATCCATGCCCTTGGCGATGGCGGTCTTCACGTATTCCTTGCCGTCGGCCAGTGTGAAGGCCAGTTCCAGTGCTTGGTTGGCCCCGGCCTCCTGCATGTGGTAGCCGCTGATCGAGATCGAGTTGAACTTCGGCATGTTCTTGGCCGTGTACTCGATGATGTCGCCAATGATCTTCATCGACGGCTTGGGCGGGTAGATGTAGGTGTTGCGCACCATGAACTCTTTCAGAATGTCGTTCTGAATGGTTCCGCTGAGCTTGTCTTGCGAGACGCCCTGCTCTTCCGCCGCCACCACGTAGCCAGCCAGCACGGGCAGCACGGCGCCGTTCATGGTCATCGACACGGACACCTTGTCGAGCGGAATCTGGTCGAACAGGATCTTCATGTCCTCGACCGAATCAATCGCCACACCGGCCTTGCCCACATCGCCCGTCACGCGGGGATGGTCACTGTCGTAGCCCCGGTGGGTGGCCAGGTCAAACGCCACCGACACGCCCTGCCCACCTGCGGCCAGCGCCTTGCGGTAGAAGGCGTTGGATTCTTCAGCGGTCGAAAAGCCTGCGTATTGGCGAATGGTCCACGGCCGCACGGCATACATGGTGGCCTGGGGGCCGCGCAGGTAGGGTTCAAAACCGGGCAGCGTGTTGGCATACGGCAGGCTGGCCGTGTCTTCGGCGGTGTACAGCGGCTTGACGGTGATGCCATCGGGCGTGACCCAGTTGAGGGCGCTGACATCGCCCCCCGGTGCCGACTTGGCTGCGGCCTTGGCCCAGGCTTCCAGCGAAGACGCGGCGAACTCTGGGGCGTTGTTGGTGGGTTTGTCACTCATGGCAAAAGCTACTCCGAAGATGGCATGGGGGCGTCCAACACGGCGCACAGGCGGTGACCGCACAGGTGCTGTGGTGTGGCGGCGAGTTTACATCATTCATAATTATTGATTCAAAATATTCCGTGCAGCTTACAATCCACGCCATGTCTGCCCTCACCCTCACTCCCCGCGCGCTCTATGAAGAAGTGGCCGAGCAATTGCGCCAGCGCATCTTCCGCCGCGAACTGGAGCCCGGCAGCTGGATCGACGAGCTCAAGATTGCCGAGGAATTCGGCATCAGCCGCACGCCACTGCGCGAAGCGCTGAAGGTGCTGGCCGCCGAAGGCCTGGTCACGATGAAGGTGCGCCGTGGCGCCTATGTGACCGAGATGAGCGAGAAAGACCTGCGCGACGTGTACCACCTGCTCAGCCTGCTGGAGAGCGACGCCGCAGGCGTGGTGGCCGAGCGCGCCACCGACGCCCAGCTAAAGACCCTGCAGGACCTGCACGCCGAGCTGGAAGCCGCCGTGGCCGACCGCGAAAAGTTCTTTGCCATCAACGAGCGCTTTCACATGCACCTGCTGGAGATGGCCGACAACCGCTGGCGCAGCCAGATGGTGGCCGACCTGCGCAAGGTGATGAAGCTCAACCGCCACAACTCGCTGTTCAAACAGGGGCGCATTGAAGATTCGCTGGGCGAGCACCGCGCCATCCTGGCCGCCATGGTGGTGCGCGACGCCAAGGCCACGGTCAAGGCCATGCAGGCGCACTTTGCGCAGGGGCTGGAAGCGGCGACCTGAGGTGCTGCGGGCCGTGCTGGCATGCACCCACGCAGCCACGATCATTCCGCAAACAGGAACGCACCATTTGCAACACATGGGGTGATCGCACACGGCCCGGCCCAGGTTGCGCTCGTTATCATCCCCCGGGTTTCCACCGAGGCCGTGGCGCCGCACGCCACAGCAGCCTCCACCGCCGAGTTTGATGACCTCTACCCCCGCCGATATCGCCAGCGTGCAAACGCTGCCCCAGCTCCTGGCCTACCGCGCCGCCCGCACCCCCCAGGCCGAGGCCTACCGTGCGTTTGACTCCTCCCGCCAAGCCTGGGCCAGCCTGACCTGGGCGCAGACCGCAGAGCGCGTGAACACCTGGGCCCAGGCCCTCGCCGCCATGCAGCTGCCACCGGCCGCGCGCGTGGCCATCTTGCTGCCCAACGGCCTGCATGCCATGTGCGCCGACCAGGCCACGCTGGCCACTGGTGGCGTGCCCGTGCCGCTGCACGCCATCGACAACCCGGGCAGCATCGCCTACATCCTGGCCGACTGCGAGGCCTCAATGCTCATCGTGAGCCAGGCCGAGCAGTGGGAAAAGATCCGCGCCGTGGGCACGCCGTTCCCAGCCCTGCGCGCCGTGGTCATTACCGATGACGACGACGCCTTCAAACCCACCCCGGCGTCTATCGACAGCCCGGCCGTGGGCTCGCTCGCGCAGTGGCTGACGGGGGCGGGGCAAAGGGGCGCTCCTACGACCGGCATGGGCCCGCAGGCCGATGACCTGGCCGCCATCGTCTACACATCTGGCACCACCGGCAAACCCAAGGGCGTGATGCTGACCCATCGCAACGTGGTCAGCGAC
>Ga0209960_1003480_pt1 | contig 13474 bp, 15 predicted proteins | sample ThiBiot_500_plan_2_FD_183947 | JGI IMG/M metagenome (GOLD analysis project Ga0209960, IMG submission 183947) | Wastewater bioreactor microbial communities from Cape Town, South Africa - Thiocy_expt_500_plan (SPAdes) | ecosystem: Engineered > Bioreactor > Thiocyanate-remediating >... | reverse complement strand
AAGGAGGTTTTGATTAGTTGTAGGATTTTGATTGTTTTTTAAACTTGGAACATTCATTTTATGTCGACCGTCTGGAATTTTAACCACATTAAATCTAGCTCGGCTTATGGTGTCAATTGTTTTTAAGCGAGATTTCAATTCAAGATCCTCATCCATGATCATATATTCATTTCTGTAATTATATATGTATATAAGATTTTTAAAATTTTGGTTGAGCAACAATTTTCCGTCACTGTCAAATACTCCGTCAATTTGTTTTTGAAGAATATCTGGATTCAATACAACTTTTGGATTTCGATTTAAATCAAGGCTACCCAAAGTGTATTGCTGTGTACTTTTACTCTGCGTTCTTAGTGCAAATCTAGCCGAATCTAAAACGGATAATTGAGTAAAGTATGCGTTCTGATAACTTATTGTTTCTGCATATTGGTCACCAATTTTACCTCTGTAAATTATTGGGACACTTCCATCGTAAAGAAAATAATCGTTTTTAAAGGTCTGAAGCCATAGATTTTTAAAGGAATAGTCTTTCTCATCCAGCTCTATCCTTTGTTGGCTTAAATTTGATAAATCATAATTAATTTCAGAAAATAATAATGGAGCTGTTATATTTCCAAGATATATTTTTTTACTATCTGAGCCTGCAATATAGTATGAATCCAGCTTTAAATCTATTGATTTATCTTCTAGTACTGGATGTATTAGAAATCTTCTAACAAAATTATTCTCTTTTTTTATAATGTATTCTGAAGAATAAAATAGATAAACAACAAGAGAAGTACTCGCGACAAAGACTACAAAAATTTTCACAAAATAGATGATGAATTTTTGTCTATTAATAACCTCAACTAGAATTACGGAAATAAAAGAAAGTAAAATACATCCAAGATTAAATAATAGATGTTCTGTCCAATCCATTTTCTCAAGTATCCCGCCGCAAGAACAGGGAACAAAGTCGCTAAAATTTAGGATAAGATAAATATAGATTGTAAAGGCTATCATAATTCCCATAGAGCTATAAAGCCCAATTAATCGAAATTTGGGAACTATAAGAGTAACTACAATAAGAAGCTCAACAATTATTGTTGCATAAGAAATAAATCCAGCATAAGCACTTAAAAGTGGTGATTGTGCGATCTGAACCTGGAAATTTCCAAAATCCATTATTTTGCTTGCGCTAGCGTAGCAGAATAAAAGAATAAAAAAACAGGCCGTTATTAGCGGCACTTGAAGGAAGACTGATTTTTTCATGGCTAAAAAATTTATTAAAAAACTTTAAAATCAAAATCTGCCCTTTCATTATTATCTTCTTCGTCAATTTTTGAAAGATTTCCCTATACCCGATCTAACGTCGTTGGCTGGATATTATATTTTTGAGGTATAGGGAATCTTTATATCATTTCATTTAGTGTTTCCAATCTTGACCATCCTTTACAGGGGGATCTTTTTCTAATTCAATTTTCATTCTAGTTGAATCAGATGTTTTATTACTTTCCTTTGCAACTCTAGATAGTGCAAAATCATTATCTACTTGCTCATCAACTTGTCTGCAACTTTGCGCACATAAACCCACAATAAGAATTAAAAATGGGATAACTTTTTTCATAATAGTAAAATTTATTAAGGATTATCCCGGCCGGTTTTTCTCAGAATTCTTGGAGTCAAAGGTATTGTCGAAAAGACCGTCCAAACAAGCATATGTGGGTGTGCTTTACAAAGCACGACGTCGTGTTTTATAAAGCACGACAACAAAAAACAATGAAACCGCTTCATTATCAATTGTTTTTAATAATAATTAAATATCTTAATAGAATATTGGGAAAAGCCCTGTTTTATGGAGATTTTACATAAATTTGGCGGTTCTTAATTGAAGCCTACTAACCATGCTTAAAGGATTTTCATTCATTTTGATATTATTCCCCTTTTTTCTGCTGTTAAATGCGCAGAAGATGAGCGAATATGAGATTATCCGAAAAAATTATGAGAATCTTCCTAAAAATGATAAAAGAGCAATTCCTTATGTAAAGACTTATATTCAAAAATCGAAAAATGAAAATGATTTTGAACATTTAACCCAAGGATATCGGGATGCCGTTTTCTTTACTAAAAATGAAAAGCAAAAATTAGTATATTCCGATAGTATGATCTATGCCGCTTTAAAATCACGAGATAAAGATTTGATAGGTTTAGCTTATTTGGGAAAAGGGATTATCTATTACTTTAACTATAAAAAATTTGATCCGGCTTTAGATGAATAAATAAATCCTGTTTCTCAAGTGCTTCTGCCAAACTGCAACTTGGAGTATCATCTACTGTTTCTGACTGTCTCAATAAATCACCGTATTCATCGGTTATAAAAGCAAGATTGGAAACCGTTTCATATTTTTGAGAATCAGGCTGTCTAATATCTCCGATTGTCGAGAGTAATACCTGTCCTGTACATTTACTGTTTCCAAAATCCATCCAATATTTTGCTGTATTACGATGTATATAAGTATCATCCAAAGTTTTTAAAACCTCAGCGATTTCAAATCTTGTTTTCACATTATCGACACAGGAAATAAAAATATTGGCGGTCATATTACTCGTAATCCTGTCCGAAGCGTCTCTTTGAAATTTTCTAGTCTCCGCTTTCCAAGCCGTTCCGAAAAATCGGTTTGTCCTGTTGATTAATGCTGTCGCTTTATTAAGTCCAAGTTCGCTTTCAGCAAAAAGCTGTCTGCCGAGATTTGCTTCTTCTACCCTATCATCATCCCATAACATTACAGAAAGTCCGGGATGATCCATTTCGTTAAGCGCATAATTTATTCTGCCCAAAGCAGTAAGCATCTGCGAACCCGTTCCTCCTGCCCCTATCAGATTTATAGATATTGGGTTTGTCGGCTGAATAAAATTACTATAGGTAAAATGAACTCTTGGCTTATTATTTACAATTGAATTATTTTGAATATTCATTACAGTAGGTTTTTTAATTTAAGATTAGATTTTATAAGCACATCATTTGGAAAATCCTTTCTGTTCTGAACAAGGTCTTTCCAAAGCGAGACACAATTTCCCTTTATAGGATTATGATTGTACATTAAGTGACTGAAATAGGAATTGAAAAAAAAATGCTCCCAAGTAGCCGTAAATTCTTCCAAGGAAGCTGACTTTTTAATTTTAGTATCAACGTTCCCCATACAAACACTCCCGTTATCATAGATGTTAAAAAATGGTGCGTGATATAGCGAAGTCTCTTCTGTTGGTCGCTGATTGTAATCAACAGCAAATATCTTCAAATGCAGTTTATCAGCACACCAAATTAAGGATGGTACTTTCGCTGTACCATTTGGTATTTCCAAATCCTTAGAAAAATATAATTCTCGTTCTGAAAATTCTGTGTACCAAATCACTTTTGCATTTTCTGAATTGTCGATGAGTAAAATATTAGAAGAAATAATTCCCTGTGGTTTAAGAAATTCTTTTTCTCTGCAATTTTGAATTTTAAGTCTTTTTGCTAAATATTTAGCTTCGTTGGTTGTAAGTGGATGTGCATTAATGGGACTGCCATCTTCATCCATATCAAAATATTCAACGTACATATCAGAAAGCTTATCATCACTTTCGTAGAAAACTAATGCTGATTTTGGATGATAAAGATTTTCAAAATCTTCTGTTACATCTTTTGCTTCAATATTATTATTTTTTCGTTTCATAACTAATTCGAGTTAAGATTTATAGACTTGAAAAGTCGCCAAGTATTCCTGCAAGCTGATTAAGAATTTCAAAAACTTCACTTTCAAAATCCAGACTGTTATCTGAAACTTCTTTCCCATCAAAAACTTTGAAAACAATAGGTTCTTGAATTTCAGCATATTCATTGAATTCATTATTTACACTATCGATAATACTTTGATATGCCCATCCTCTATCATCAGCAAAAAATGAAATGTATTTATCCATTGAAATAACGGCTTCATCATTTTCATCGTAATCGAATTCATCATCATTAGAGAAGTCCTTATTATTATTAAAATGTATGTTTCTATAGATGCGTTCTTCGGGAAATTTGCTGTATAAGGAGAAAGCTTTATTAGCAAGATTCAAACATTCAACATCAAAACTATCTTTTGCTTTAAATGAAGTTACACGCTGTTGAAAAAATGACAAATTATTGATAGATGCAATCTTCTGCTCCATAATATCACCAATTAATTCAGCCTGTTGTAATTGCTTTTTATATTCACAATTTTCATCCAATTCTTCATCTTGGTCAATCCAGTCGCTTAGCATTTCATATAACCAAAATAAGTATGAAGCTTCCTGTCTGTAATAAGGAATATCAATAATCCGATACAGATAAGTGCATACAGAAAGTAGCATTTGAGCTGTTTTTCTGTATTTCTTATGATGAAGCATATTATGAAGAGGAACGACAGGAATATAGTAAAGAGTCATTCCTGTACTGATTCTTTCTTCGCTCACAAAATATAGGCAGTTACCTTTGTGCTCCAATTTAATATCCTGCCAATTTTTGATACTCGTTTTCATTTGCTTTCGGCAATGATTCAGAGATAGTGAGATGTTATATGGAAATTCAAAATCTTTATGATCAGATTGAGAAAGATTATAATGCTCTGACATTTGGGAAAGGGATTTATAAAAATCCCTCTCCAATTTTATTGTTTTTGATTTTGACAAATTTGATGTTGTGCTACATTCTTTAAGCTTTGGCAGAAAAGCCGTTTTCAGAAAACCATTGGTATTTGTGCCAATGGGACAGACTTTCTCTGGTCTTTCTGTACTTCCGAACTGTCTTTTTCCTGCTTCATCCATTTCATAAAATCGCCTACCTGCTGATGAACCTGTTTTTGTTTTTTTTCTTCCGGAATTACTATTTTTCCTTTTATAATATTTTGTTGCATTCATCTTAATTTTGATTTAATTCATAAACTGTTATCCTTTAGTTCCCATTACACTTTCAAATTGATATTGAATAGTGTCATCTTTAATCAGAGGAGCGGAAACCTTTGCAGTGGTAAGAATTGGATAATTATTAGCATAAAAATTCATCACTGCTTCTACACTCCATTTTGGTTCGGGGTCTGTCAGGCGAATATCCTGTCCATTATCTTTCAGAATGAAAACCCGTTCTAATTGTGTTGCGAGTAACATAATCTATATTTAAATGTTGGAAATTTCTTGTGGTTCTTGTGGCTCGGAAAAAAGACTTGGAGCAAGATGGACTTCATATTGTTCCTGCTTTTTCCTGATGTTATCTGCCTTATCGGGATAATCTGAAATTTTAGGTAGAGCAGACCACGCATCTTTATATTTGCCCTCCTTTTCAAATTGCACTGCCTTTTGTAAGGATTCAGTAAATTTTTTATCCTTTGTTTCCTTTTCTTTTTTCTCCTTATCACTTTTCTCCTTTTCCATTGCAGATTTCTTCTTGGCTTCTTCCATCTGTTTCATAAAGCTTTCCATATTTACCATTAAACCCGAAGCAGTCTGTAATGGTGTGCCTACCGTTTCAAAGAATCCGTTATCAAGCTCTTCTGCTGTTCCCTTTAAATTAACAGGTGGAATCAATTTTCTTGCTTCGTCTCCACACTGCTCATTATTGAGCAATATGGATAGAACAAAGCCATTTTCTTCTGTTGGTCGAAGTATCAACTGCAAGTCACCTTTTAAATTAAGTTTGGCGAGTTGTCTAAAAAAATTGGTCTGCATAGCTTTCAATTAAGTTGTCTGTGTTAATTCGTTCAGAGAAAATTGGAGAGTCCAATATTCAGTACCCAAATGCTTTTCAAAAGCATTATAAATGGCAGTACCATCAGTAAAAACCTGCATCTGATAACAGTTTAATACAAAATCCAATGGTTTCAATTGACTGATTTCTTCTTCATTAGTTTCCACGAAAAACATATCATTGTTTTGAAACCAATCTTTAATTTCAGAGAAGCTTTCATCCGTAAACCTAAAAAAATCAACTGCTTCATCTTTATAATTAAGCCATTTGAAAAAAGTATCATTTTCAAAAGGTTTTACAGAGTCCAATCTTTCAGTACATAATTCTCTCCATTGTTCAGTAGTATGAATGATTGCAAAATCACTAAATTCATTTGAATCGATGGATTTGATAAAAAGATAATCTGTAGGAATTTTTGATATTTTCATTGTTTAAATTTTAAATTAAAATGGTAAATCATCATCCTTATCTCCGACTAAAGCACTTGCTGTTTGTGGTTTGGCTTCGATGGTTGAATTAGTATTAACATCCGCCTTACCTCCTCCTCCGTGAACTTTAATAAATGATGTGAGAAAATTTAGACCCGAACGAATCTCTCCATCTTTTCCTATCCAAGCACTTGCACTTGGTTTTCCTGTCAGCTCTACCAAAGTACCTTTGGTAAGAATTTTAGCTACATTAGAACTAATCCAGTATGAACAGTTATAAAATGTGGTCTGTTCTACTCTATCTCCTTGTTTATTTTTAAAGCTATCATTTATAGCTACTGAAAAATTAACAACTTGTCTGTCATTTGCTAATGCGTTAACTTCCGCATTCTTTGTAATTCTGCCTACGATGTTCATAATAATTGAATTTAAATTGTTTAAAATTATTTTCGTTTTCTAAAAATTTCTTGAGTGAATTGATTTGGTATCGAGGACACTCGGTTTTCTCTATTGTTTTTCCTAATTGGAAATGATTATTTATATATTTTTTTGATATTTCCGAAGATGTCAAAGAGCATAAGTTGAATTGATTTGTATAACTGAGGTTCCGGTTTTTCTTTGCTTATGACCATAGAAAAAGAGCAGGCGCATAAAACCCAAGGAAAAAGAGTCACTAATTATATTTATTTTCAGGGCTTGAAATATTTTTGTCCGAAGGATTTAGGAGTTTCTGACAAATTATCGGAACTGGTGTAGAAAATTTTTTAGATACCCAAAAAGATTTTTTTGTGAGAAAGCCTCTTTTCTACATTTGCAATTGTAAAAACAAAAACACAGTTATTAAATCAACTTATCAATTTACACTGGTGAATAATATCAAACTAATTGCAATACATATTGTTTACAATCGGTTTATTTGTAAAGATGTAAAGACATAATTTTTGTACTAAAAGATTATATTTTTTCTTTAAAAGCAAAAGCTTAAATTCCTTTTAGAGAAAAAAGAACTTTTATATATTTTTAGAAATACTTTTACTGTACTCCACTATTATCCTGCAGCAGCTGTTTGAGAGGATTTTAAGAATGAGTGTGTTTCCGAAAGATAGATGATCGCTTTTCCGAAAAAGAGATCAGTGCTTTTCCGAACATCAATCAAAATACGAATGAGTGCGTTTCCGAATTTTTCAATCCAACATTCAGTATTTATCCACAATTATCAAAATTTCGACAATGTAAAGAGTTCGTTTCCGAATCTAATAGTATAAAAGAGATAATTTTCGTCCGACTAGTTGGGTTTAGGAGCGCTTTTCCGAAATATCCAGAGTGCTTTTCCGAAATAAAATGAGCGCCTTTCCGAATTGAAGAATTTGCTTAAACCGATTATACTTTTAAATGACATAGTCATAGGCGACAAAATAAACTCAATGGTCACATATGTTCAATTCTTAATCATAGATCGCCTTGAATAAAACTTTTGAATATTCAATTATGACTTTTTACAATCATAAAAGTTCACTCCGCCATTTATAACAATTAGTTTAATAGCAGTAATACGGTTAAATATGAATTTTGTAAAATAATTTAACAAAAGAATTACTGATGAAAAACAACTTTTTTATGCTGCTTTGTTTCTGTGTTAATTCATTTCTGTTTTCTCAGGTAGGAATCAACACCTCATCTCCTGAGACTACTTTTGAAGTTGTAGGAAAAGCAGAAGACATCAATCATTATGATGGAATTCTCCCCCCACGCATTACGGGAGATCAGTTGCAGAAAAAAACATACAATTATTCAAAGAAAGGTGCTGTTATATTTGTCACCACTGCACCATCAAACTTATCAGGTCAGGTAGCTGATATTACAGAGCCAGGGCTATATTACTTTAGCGGATATTCGTGGAAATCTATATCCAATCAAAAGGAACCAATAGAATATAGAATTATTCTGTCATTTGATAACAGCAATGATGATGTTCTGACAGAATCATCAAAGTGGTCTGAGCCTCTTAATCTTTCGTCTGACAAAAATGTTTACTTAACATCCTCAAAACATTATTCGATAGGAACAAAAAAATATGGAGGCTTTAAAGGCTCGGTAACTTTAAGGAAATTAGAAGGGATAGTGAATATAAAATTTGAAATTAGCAGAGCATCTGATGCACCTAATGTTTTAGATGATGTTTTATTTGATATTTCGGGAATATGCAACGAAATCGGATACTTTCCTAAAGATATAGTTTTTATGCAAAATGAAAATTCAACTTATGTAATTCCGGTACTGCTTCAAAATAATACCATATATATTATTGCAGGAAACTTAAATATGATAAACTCAAACGCCACTGGTGAAGTGCAAGGCTACTCAAATTGGATCAAACCTCACTCCAAATAGCTATACCACAAAAGTAGATTCTAAAAACATAGTGAACTATAATCAAATAACAAAATGAAAAACAACTTTCTAAAACTATTTTTTTTATTGATAAGTGCCAACTTTTTCTCACAAGTCGGTATCAATACTCAAACGCCTAAAGCTACCTTAGAAGTAGTAGGCAAACCAGATGATGCCAATCATTTCGATGGGATCATTCTACCAAGAATTAGTGGAGATCAATTGGCAACAAAAACTTACACTACAGCACAGAAGGGAGCAATAGTTTTCGTTCTATCACCTGCCACCAATTTATCAGGGCAATCTGTTCATCTTGAAAAGTCAGGTCTATATTATTTCGACGGTCAAAAATGGGTTCCATTACTTCAAAGTGATCCATTGGAAGTTGTCTCTCAAACAGGTAATACTTCCACGCTGGAACTTATTGTAAAAAATAATCTGAAGCTTGATTTTGATCAAAAAGAAAATTATATCATCGGTAAATCTAGAAGCACTATCGCCGGTGAATACAACTCAATTTTTGCAACGGACTCAAACATAACTTCCGGAAAAGGGAATTCGGCCAGTGCCTATGCAATGTCTCAAGGAGAAATTACTGGAAAACTAAATTATGGAGCGGGGGTATCAGCACTAAATGGTATTATTAATGGAACAATTTCCGGAAACAGGAATATTGGAATCGGTGCAGGAGCAATGTCATATATCACATCAGGCAATGATAATATTTCTATAGGATATCTGTCGGGTACAGGCAATAGAACTGGATCTAATAATGTTTTTATTGGTGTCGGTGCAGGAAGCCCCGCATCTGGAAATAGAAGTATTAGTAATAAGCTGGCAATTCATTCAACACCAGTAACCACCAGTTCAACAAATTTTTGGGATAGCATTACAAACAATTATACAGACTATAAGTTTGCGCTAATCTCTGGAGATTTTTCTGAAAGATGGCTCAATATCAATGGAAAACTGAGTGTTACACCTTCACAAATGCCCGATGCAGACGGAGATCCAGCTTACACCAAAAAAGTTGTAGCCAAAGCGGATGGCAGCTTTGGTTTTGCAACTGAAGTAATTCCTATTCCCCCATCAAATGGAACCTTTATATTAAAAAGTGTGAACGGAGTGCCAGGATGGGTTACTCAATAAGATTAATTTCAAAATGAAACCGCTACTATTAAGTAGCGGTTTTGTCTTTACTGAAAACATCATCACCTTATCAGCCACTGATTCAAATCTTTATAATGTTGGTACATCCAGGAAAAATCTTCAACATTTTTATAGCTGTTGCGGATCTGCTCTACGACAGTTTTTCCCGTTTTATCATTATCAAGAAATAGAGATATTTTTTTGTATTTCTTTAGTATTTTATCTCCCGCTAAGAGCATCGATGTTGAATTAAAGACTAAATAATCTGCATCTGAAGAAAATTTATCATCTTCTATCGTTTTATATGACAAATAATCAAAAAAGCCCTCAAATACAACAATTTCATTATTTTGCTGATTTCCCTTCTTTATTAACGTCACATCTTTTGGTCCGAGGCAGATTTTAGAATATTTATTACGGACTTCAATACCTCCTGAATTATTAAAAAAAGCAATCGCAAAATAATATTTATCTTCTATTTTGTAATGGATCTCTTTGATAAGACTTTTACAATTCAAAACTCCCCTTGACTTAAGATACTCTAGCAACGCAGGATGCTCGACATCGATTGTTTTTAAAACATTATAAGTAAAGCCATCATTTGTTTCAACCACATTATCTATTGTAGGCGAAAAATCAAGCTTATTTAAATATTCAAGCGCTGTTGAAACATTACATTTATTAATAGCTTGAACTATTGATATAACATCATATATTTTACCTGTTCCAAAATCAAAAGCTGTATTCTTAATGAAATCTACAGACAGGCTGGCTGTTTTCTCTTGTCTATCTAATGCAAAATAAAATGCTGTTCTTTTGTTTTCTTTTACAGGGAATAGACCATAGGATTCCATAACCGTCCTGATACTGACGTTTTGTTTTATTTGCTCACAATTCATTGTAAATAAAATATTAGATTAATTAAAAAATGACGGGATATCCATCCGGAAGAAATTTTCCCATTCTTGTGTCCCGGTAAAGTTCTATCATAAGTTGTTGTATCTCCTTTAAAAATACCTTACCACTAAAATCAGAGGATCGTAGTTTTAATTTTCTATTTTTTTTGATAAAGTAATTGTAAGATTTCTCTATCAGCTCTCTTGTCTGTAATATATTTCGATAATGATATGCGAACTGCAGCATTTCCTGCTCCTGCAATCTGTACCTTTTTTTAAAATAATTAATTCGATAGGTGATGAACAAGTGTTCGCTATCTATATTCAAATCTGCTTCCTGAATTTTTTCAGTGGAATATGGATGAATTGCAATGTTTTCTCCTTTGCATTTGAAATTAAATGACACTGTACTGTATTTATCGAGACTGCCCTTAACCTGTTTTAAAAATTTAAAACAAAAATCATTTGCTGTTCGATAATTTAAGTCAAACTTCGAATTAAATGTTGACAGTTTCAATACAGTGCCAGTTGATGGAAGTTTAGCCAGCCAAATTGCAAATATGATATGTTTATTATTTTTAATATTATACACCAACTGATAAAGCATATAATTATATTCCGGTATTACAATTAATTTCTTCAGCCAATAACTGCTGATAAGAAAAGATGTGTAGCCTCTTTCATCGTAGGTTGGTGTTGATATAAGTCCTGCAAAAGTTTTGATTTCCTTACCTTTTCTATTCTGGGACTTATACCATCCCATCTTAAATTTTGCTAAAAACTCATAGGCATTAATTACCTGCTTTGTTGAGCCACTGGGAGAAATTTTGCTATTCTTAATTTTAAGCAGGGCGAAAGTATTATTTTCAGTCTCAAAATCATCATCGAACAAAGAGAGTTGCTTCGGACGATCTTCAGGTCTGAATTGTTCATTACTTATAATAGAGATTATATTAAATATAACCCTTAGCGCATTGATGGGAATGTTGGCGGCTTGACTATTTTCATCAAAGATAAAATCATCAACAAAATGGTTGCCTATTCTTATACTCTCAGGAATTCTTTCATTTTTAAATTCCTTGCGAATGATTTTCTGACTGCTATCTTGTAACGACATCATCTTTTTCTTTATTGCAGTTTATTAGTTCATATTCATTGTTAATTAGAACTAAAGCTCTCTCAACGTCCAGGACAATTTTTCGCCCCTCCTGAGTGATCGCATCTTTAATTTTACCGCTCTTTTTTAATCTCATAGCAGATGAAATACTGCAATTAAATAACTTGGCTATACCTTTAAGACCATACACATACTTTTCATCAATTATTTTATTTTGCTGCAAGGATCTCTTTGTACGATTTGTTATATAAATATTTTCATATTTAAATAAACTTACTAATTCCTCCCCGGTCATTTGCCAAATAAGCTTTTGCTTTAGTTTATTAATTTCGTTAGACATCGATCGCATTTTTATTAGTTATGTTGTCTTCTGCGATTTTTCTTAAAATCCGCTTCACATTCCTCGGTAATTTCCTGCAAGGTCTTTTTCTTGCCTTTAGAAATCCAGTTCAGTATTTCTTCTTCAAAAAAATATAGTTTCTTACCGTTTTTGTAGCATGGGATTTTTCTTTCTCTAACAAGAGTGTAAATGGTTGGTTTCGCTTTACCGATTAAGGATGCTACTTCATCTATTCCGATTGGAATTTTTTTGAGAGGTATAACAACATCTTCTTTTGATACCAGATGCTTTATCTCAGCAAGTTCACGAATTAAGAAGGCGACTGCTTGTGGTAAATTTTCAAATGAAATATTTTGCAAATCCATAATACTTGATTTTAATTATTATGGTGCAAATGAAAAAAGTGTTTTCGCTGTGTTTGAAAAACACGACGAAAACACTTAAAACACTGTGTTTTTGTAATCGATATTAAGCAATAAGTTTTTACCTACTGTTGAAACTTAATTTTTATAGCTCATTCTAAACGTATTAATCAATTAAAATTTATTTACTAAGATTATTTTAAAAGATTAATTTTCAAATGGTAAAAATGCAGATCTCATACGCTCTTGTTCAGATCTGGGTATTCCAATCTCGCTAGCAATACTTTCCCATCCTCTTACAACCGAAATGACTTTTTCAATGATTTCATCCATTTCATTTTCGTTCAGTCTAAATTGAGCGCCCACTTCCTTAGCAAGTTCAAGATCCAAAGCATTATTATCTGTATCAATATTTAGAGCAAGTCCTTCTTTATCCACAGACGGATTAATGTCATAGGCTGGTGAAAGTATCCATCCTTTTGGGGTTAAAATAAATCCGTGATTTCTAAGGTGATCATCTGTGTTTGATATACAAATACTAAACACGATTCTTCTCCATAATTCCTTCAAATTATTGTTAACATCAATACCGTAGTTCGTAATAAAATCAACGATATCAAGGTAACTTGCAGTTGAATCTCTTAATTTTTCTTCATTGTTTCCTGTCATAGTCATAGCTGACGAAAAATGAATTCTTCCGGAGTTTGTTCTATCAAATCTTTTGGTGAAAAATGTATGATAGCTGTTACTTAATTTTTGAATCTTTGTTTCTGACATATTAATTCCGGCATCAGTAGCTAATCGGTATGCCAGATATTCCCACGCTGCCTTATCAATTGTATCATTTTTTGAAGGAAATTTAGCAATCCATAAATTTTTTTCCTGATCCATAACATTAGCTTTCGGTCTTGCACCCCCTAATGAAGATCCTGGAACTACAAGCAGTGCTAATAACCTTTTCATTTTAGGCTCATCTTCATTTTCAAAACTTTTCACGGCTGCCTCCAACTCTCTTAATGATGACCAGGGTGGTGTAGGGTTATTCTCATCATCATCTAAA
>Ga0209960_1003479_pt1 | contig 13476 bp, 14 predicted proteins | sample ThiBiot_500_plan_2_FD_183947 | JGI IMG/M metagenome (GOLD analysis project Ga0209960, IMG submission 183947) | Wastewater bioreactor microbial communities from Cape Town, South Africa - Thiocy_expt_500_plan (SPAdes) | ecosystem: Engineered > Bioreactor > Thiocyanate-remediating >... | reverse complement strand
CAAAAATATAATAAAAAAGAAAAAAATGAAGAAGAAAAGAAAAAAAAAAAGAAAAATAATGATAGGATTTTTTTAAAGATAAGTAAAGAAAATAAATTTAAACAAGAGAGTTAAGCCAAAATGACATCCAAGTGCTACTGCGGCCAAAACAAGTGCAAGAAATTTGTTTTCTTCTTTTCCTGCCTGAAAAATATTCTTTGAAATAAAAATTCCTTTTTTTTTTGAATTGTTAATTTAATGTTCAGAAAAAAAAAAAAATCAAGAGAAAAACCTGAAAGAAGGAAAGCAATAAGTGAGAATGACCATTTTACAGCTGGTACTGGAGCCACACAAATAATCTTTTTTAAAAAAAAAGAAAAGAAAATTAGATAATTCAAAATTAAATAGTAAATCGTAATAACAATAATTATTACCGAGACAGGAATGAAGATTGTCAATGAATAGCCATATAAACAGATTAATTCTAATAATGTACTTGGCATTTTATAATACCGACAAATTCCCCAAAGAATCAATGGCATAAGAAAAACATAACAATAAATAGTGGTTGCAGAAATAGAAAGCATTTCAAAGTCAGGTGAGAATGTTGTCTATCATCAAAGTTTAAGTTTGATTGAGAGATATAAAATAAAATAATATATTTTTTTAAAAAATAACAAAAAGTACCCCATCATTTCTAGGAAGAAGTGAAGCAGAAATGTTTGCACACACAAATATAACAAAAACTAAAGTTGATGAAATCCAAAAAGGACCATATAAATCGGGTGATGAAGAGAGGAAAGTGAAAAAGGACGATACAAATGAATAAGGAGGGAATGTTCTTAAACAACGATTAAGTACCTAAACATTTTTTTTTTTTTTTCATTTGATAATTCAATTGACTTTAAATGTAAAATCCAAACCTGTGAGGTATCAACATCAAAAAAATTCATATAATATTCAAGAGAATAAAATGGATGATTAGGTGCTGTATGTTCAGTTGTAGGAGCTGATTCCCATTCTAAATTATTCAAAAATTAACAAAATTTAGAGTTTCTTTTTTTTTCTTAGGTTTTGTTGAAATACCTGGGGGTTGATTTAAAGAGACAGGTTTATACTTTCCTTTTGAACTTTCAGTGAATGAGAAATCTAAGGGTAATAGTTTTAAAATCGAAGAAAAAGAAAAAATAAGTAAAAAAATAAATGAATACTTTGAAACTCAAGTTCTCCATCATCATTCGTAGCGTCTATAACCTATTATTCAAATTATTATTATTTTAAAAAAAACACCCATCTAATAAATGAGATCATTTCATAAAATAAAGATTGAAATTGAAATGCTTTGTTGAATGAAAAGAAACAAGGACAAGTAAGAAGTAAAAGAATGAAGGAAAAGAATACATACTTTTCCAAAAAATTACAAAAGTTATCAAAAATTAAATATTGAAAGAGTTGAAAACAAAGAGAGAGAAATAGATATTTGAAATTAAAATTTTAAAGAAATAAAATAAGTTATTGAATTATGAAAAGAGAGAGAAGTTAACTGCTTTATCATCCATTGCAATTGGGAAGGGTCAAGTAAAAGGTTTGTTGCAGAAAAATTTTTTTTTTTTTTTTTTTCTTTTAGCTTGCTCCTTTTATGGCTCGACTTCCTGATTTCCTCTTCTTCAAATTGAGTATTACTCTGCATCAACTAACTCTACTCTTACAACTTCAAATCATAAAATCTAATATCTAAGATCTATCGAATAGACTTTCATGATGTTATTAGATATTTGAGTCAAAGATTTTTTGGGAGGTTTTGCTTTTTCTTCTGATTAAAATTTGGAAACATTAAATTTGGAAAAATGAAAGCTCTTTTAATAAACCCATTTGATGTTGGAGTAAAATTTTAGAATAATTGTGAAAGAAAAGGTTTATTGAAGTTTGAGGAAGTAATTAGATTCAGAGCATGTTATTGAATGTTGGATTGGATTTGAAAAGTGATTGATTTTCAAATTAGAGAAAGAATTGAGAAATGAATCTTCGAACAATTTGTGTTTGCTCAAACTCACATTGAATTGATTGTTGAAACAGAGAAAATTGATTGAAATTTTATACTGAGAGTCTAATAATATTTTGAAAAGCAATTGTTTGTAGAAGAGTTACTTTTGCCAAACTTTCAGTTCAATAAATTTTATTTTTTATTTTTTGGGGAAGGCTAAATAAAATTTTAAAAAAACCAATGGATAAGGTACCAATTCTTCCTTTTCACAATCACTTTGTAAATTCACTTTGTAATTTAATCAATATGATACAAGTTAACTAATTAACTAACTGAATTTAATCAACAAACAATCAAACTCAAGAAAGAAGGAGTTCCTCTTCCACCACAAATCAATGACTGTGACTCATGCCGACTTGTTGGGACCATAACATTAGGAGGAGTTGGACTCTATGTTCTATTTGAAAGACGTTATGCAACTCAAAAGCTACATAAGAATTTCCTTGCAGTTATTGGAACAGGTTCAATTTTTAAACTTTATAGATATCTTCATCTTAGAATCATAATTGAAATTGGATTGGATTAATAGGTTTCCTTTTAGCAAGTGGTTATAGATATTTCTCTGGGAAGAGTAGTAATAATAGTAATAGTACTCAATTCAAATAATGATTTCAAAATGAAATGAAATGTACTTGTATGATATCAATAAAATAATAAAAATCTATTTTGTAATTCGTTATTTTTTGGGTTCAATTCAAGGTTCAATTAATTACAAAATAGATAATTATAAAAAAAATGATTGAAGCCCTCGAGTTTTTCAGTGGACTTGGTGGACTTGTAAGTCTATAATTCAACTCTAACTCAACTCCAATTCAACTTTATCACTAATATAATATTCTCAATATAATATTCAGCATTATGGTCTTCAAGGAAGTGGATTTGAAGGTAAAGTTATCTCAAGCTATGATATTAATGAACATGCTAATAGTTGTTACGAACAAAATTTTGGTTTGAAACCAAACCAAGTATGAATTCATTTGAATTTTTGTTTATTTAGTTTAATTGTATTTTTGAATTTGAAAAATTTTCAATTAGAAATCAATAGAATATTTGACAAAGAATGATATTTGTAAACTTAAAGCAAATTGTTGGTTACTTTCTCCACCTTGTCAGCCATATACTTATGGAGGTAATTTTAATTCATTCTATTCTATCCATTCATTTTTCTTTCTTAATTTTCTTTCTTTCTTTTCTTTCATTTTAATTTCAATTTGATATTCACTCCAGTGGAATGGTTTGCAACTAATTCTAATTTTTAAATTCAATTGAAATATTCTATTAGGATCAAAAAAAGACCATTTAGATGGAAGAGCAAAAGGTTTACTTCATTTATTTGAAATCTTTCCTTCATTTGAAAGAGATGAACAACCAAATTTTGTATTCTTGGAAAATGTTCCTGGTTTTGAGGTTCCTCTTTTTTTTTTTCTTTCTTTCTGACATCAAGCTATCTCTCAAATAAAATAAAATAAAATAAAATCTTCTCTTATTCAATGTTCTTAAAGGTTTCAGTATCTAGGAATCACGTTGTAAAAACATTATTAGATTGTAATTTTGAAGTTTATGAATTTATTATTTCACCATCACAATTTGGATTTCCTTATGAAAGAAAAAGATACTTCCTTGGGGTTTCCTTTTCTTTTTTTTTTTTTTGGAAATGAAAATGAAAATTAATCAAATTAATCAAAAGGCTCATAAAAGAGAATTATTTGAATCTCGTTCAAGTTATGCTATTGATGATGTTGATCAACAAAAATTAATTACAACACCATTTTGGATTAAAGAACCAATTCAAAAGTTTCCACTTTCAATGTTTTTAGACGACTTTGAAAATGAACAAGAAGAAGAAAGACATTTAGTTCCAAATGCTTATATTGAAACACCTGTTAATTTTCGTTTTGGTATCAATCTATCTTTCAATTTTTTTTTTTTCATTTTTTAAAAAAATTTTCTTTTTTTTTAAATACAAGATATTGTCAGACCTTCTAGTCCAAAATGTGCATGTTTCACTAAAGTTTTTCTTCTTTTTCTTTTCTTTTTTTTCTTTTCTTTTTTTCTTTTCTTTTTTCTTTTGATTAAATCTGAATCTAAAAAGGCTTATGGAACTAAACATGTCTTTGGAAGTGGTCCTTTTCTTCAAACAAAAAATTTTGAGGTTAGGATTATTTTTATTTTAAATTTTTTATAATTTGATGACCAGAATAATAATTATATAATGAAAGGTTGAACATGATTACATTCAATCTGATGTTCTTTTGACGCTAGGTTTACGATTTTTCACTCCAAATGAAATTGCAAAGCTTCATGGATTTCCAGTTGGTAAAAAAAAAAAAAAAAAACTATTTTCAATTTCAAAAAGATCTAAACATTTCCACTAATCATCAATTTAGATCCAAAGATAAATCAACATTTTGGATTAAGTCAAGATGAACTTTTTTCATTTGCTCCTGAGATTACAACCATTCAAAAATATAGATTACTAGGAAATAGTTTAAATTGCTATGTTGTTTCACAATTGTTAAATGCATTATTCTCTGGAAAATTAATTGAAGATGTATAAAAAAAAATTGTTTAGAGTTAGAATGAAGAATAAAATTGAAAATTGAAAATTTATCTTTGGATTTGAAATTGGAATGGAATAGAATTAATGAACACTTTAAAAGAGAAAATTAAAATCAAAAAAGAAACTATTGAAAAACTGCAACCTTCATAATTGGAATTGTGAGATATAGGACCCTTAGCTCAGCGGTAGAGCGGCAGATTGCAGATCTGTAGGTCTCCGGTTCAATCCCGGAAGAGTCCTTTCGTTTTTTTTTTTGTGTTTTTTTATTTTTTTTTACTTTTTTCAATTTTTATTATTTTTCGAGATTTTATTTTTTATTTATTTTTTACTTTAGAATTTATTTTAAATTGGTTGAGTAATTTATTCAAGTGTTATTACAATTTAATTAGTTTGATTAATAGCAAAAACGAAAATCTTTTAAGCAAAATTATTGCATTCGGAAAAGTTGTTCTTTTGAAGGCATTTATTATTACAATTACACAATGACAAAAAGCGAAGTGGAAATTCTAAATTAATTATTGCATTTGGAAAAGTTGTTCTTTTGAAGGTTGATAAAAATTTCCACTTCCACTAATCATTTCATTAAATTTAACTTTGAGATAATCAAATTCATGAGTGAATGGGAAAGTAACAATCGTTATAAAACATGATAAAGCTGAATTTGCTAATGATAATGTTACAACTGGATTTGCTTTTCCTAATTGGCTTTGAAATATTCCTTGAATAATTAATTGAGGGAAATCTTCAATAAATGTCTTGATAATAAAATAAATTGTTAAATATCCTGCATAATCTGAAACTTGAATGACTTTTCCTTCTTTCAAAAATAAATATTTTGAAACCAAATGAAATGTTTCAACTCCATTTGCTGATAATAATGATACAACTGTGAAAAATGAAAAGATCACAAAATTATTATGAGAGGAATCACTTAAATCTAATTTCTTTTTCCAAGCAACTAAAAAGACTCCAGTACAAATTGCTGCTAAACTCCATGGTACAACTGTAAAAACTAAACTTGACCAAAAAAATCCAAAATTATTTTCTTCAATTCCATAATCAAAAGATTGAATAATAAAGAATATATCAGTTAATAAATCAAATATTCCTAAACATGACATCAAAAATCTTAATAAAAAGAATATCCAACTTTTTTTCGTTTCTCTATCACCTCTTCTTGCTTGAAGAAAGATTCCAAGACAAACTAATAAATAAATTACAAAGATTGGTCCTAAAAAATAATAAACTGTTAATTGATCAACTGTTGAATATTTTTCCATTTCACAAATATCTCCTTTATATTCATCTTCACAAATACATTTTGCTGAGTCTTCCTCATAATCAATTCTACATTCTCCATTATTTAAACATTTTTTTGATCGACAATCCTTCTGAAGTTCACAAGAATCACCTTTATATCCAGTCCCAAAACAATTACAATAAGCTGTATCATTTTGAGAAATAGTAATACATCTTCCTAATCCACATCCATTGACTCTACAATCTTCTTTTTGAATTTCACAAAAATCACCTTCATAACCAGTTCCAAAACAATTACAAGATGAAATTCCATTTTGGATAATACATTTTCCATTATTTGAACATGTATCAGGTGTACATAATTCACATTGTTTTCCAATAAATCCAAGAGGACAAAGACAAACTGTTAAACCTACACCAACATCATAACATGTTCCACCATTTAAACATGTTACATTAGCTACACAATCATTGATATCGGTTTCACAAAATCTCCCAGTGAATCCTCTACCAGTACAATTACAATATGCTGCAGTTGTATCAGTTTTATTAACGCAGCTTCCATCATTTAAACAACTTAGTGTATCGCATCCTAATAAAGAAATAAAGAAATAAAGAAATAAAGAAATTAAAGAAATAAATTAAAGAAATAAAAACAAATAAATAAATAAAAAATCAAAAATAATAATCTTTTTTTAATATTGAATATATTGAATATATTGAATCTAGAAAAAAAAAAAACCTTGAGGATCAATATTTTCACAATATTTTCCAATGTAACCAGCACAAATACATCTGTCAAAGGATTCTCCAGTTGGTTTTGCACAAACTTGTTGATTATCACATTTCCCATCTCTAACTGTACATATTGGTTCACATTCTTTAGAAATATTCCAGGAAGCTGTTACACCATCATTATTTAATGAACAAATTGCTTCTCCTTTTTGACCTTGAAGAGGTGAATAAGGTGGAGTATTTTGAAATACATAATAATTTTGGTAACAATTCGAGTAAGATTTTTCAAAAACTTCAGCTGATTGAAAGATCCCTCCTTCTAAAGCCAATGTTGGGCATATAATTTCTATTTAATTTAATTTTTATCTTGGCTCAATATCAAACAAAAATAAATAAATTAAATTAAATTCAAAAAAAAGTTACTTTTGCAAGTATTTGACTCATTATCCAAAAGAGATCCCAAAGGACATGGAAGGCAAGTTAATGTTTGAATATCGGGGTAATAATTCAAGGAAGTACAATTACAATCAGCGATTGATCTCCATTTAAGCATCACTGTTGAATCAACAGGGCATGGGAGACATTCTGTTTCATTAAAAGGGAAGTGATGCACAGGACATATCGAACAACTGTAACCATCTCCTGAATATCCAGGTCTACATTCACATGAAAAATTTCCTGGAGTATTGGTACAAATTGCATCAATATGACATCCCCCATTATTTGTTGAACATTCATCAATATCTTTTTAATTATTTATTCATTTTTCAGAAATTGATCATCATGATGGAGGAAAAAAAAAAAAAAATTACCTTCACAAATATTATTTAAAGGACTCCAATCAAAATGGTCGACACCACCACAAGTTCTTGAAACATTACCCTCAAAACCATCTAAACATCTTCCATTAATAGTTTCTGAAAGATCGAATATTGTACGGTTCCATTCTGCATTTCCTTCAATAATATATGGGCAAAAGGCTAGAAAGAAAATAAAATATTCCATTGAATTTTTATTGAATAAATGAACGAGAGAAAACCTATTTCACAACTAACTCCTTCAAAGTTAGGTGTACAAAGACATAAATATTTCCCTCCTCCTCCATCTCCATCTGCAACAGGTTTTGCTACACAGGTTCCTCCATTATTACAGAAATTTATTCCACAAGCCACTTCTATTTAATTAATTTAATTTAATTTAATTTAATTTAATTTGAAGGAAGATTAAAGACGAACCACAATCTGAGTTTACAGAGTCGAAGTCATTGTTTTGAATTGAAGAATAATTAATGGGAAAACAGTCCCAGTAATTTTTAACAAGATATCTAAGAATTTGATTGATTTCTTTTTTTTTTTTTCTTTTTTTTTTTAAAAAAAAATTGATATCTCTTACAAGTCATTAAGATGAGCCATACTCAACAAAAAAGTTGGAATTGGCCCTGAAAGTTGATTAGAGTCAAGGTACCTTTTTTTTTGAAATAAAGAAATAAATGAATGAAATATTCCAATGAAGAAATTTACAATTTAGATAAAGATGGTAAACTTTGGAGTTGAGTTGGAATTGTCCCTGTCAATTGATTTTGTCGAAGATCCCTAAACTAAAATTTAGAAAGGAAAAGAAAACAAAAAGAACAGAAAAAAAAAAAACGGAAAGTCGAAAAAGAAAGTTATATTTACAGAGTTTGTAAAACTGTGAGATTTTTAGGATTTGGGATAGTTCCTGAGAGTTGATTGTAACTTAAGCTACTATTTGAAAGAATGAACTTAATATTTCCAAGTTTTATTTTTGAAATGAAAAAAAAAAAGAAATTTACATTGTTTGTAAACGTATTGCATTCTTAAACTCGGGAATTGTTCCTGAAAGCTGATTACTATCCAATCCTCTAATTTAGTGGGTTTAATGAAATTTAATTAAAAGTAAAAATAACTTGAATGAAAGGAGTCTAACAAGTATATCACACCAGTCAAATTTTGAAAAATATCCGGAATGGTTCCATTGATTAGGTTGGTGGTCAATATCCTATGTTTTTTTTTTTTTGTGGGTATGTGTGTGTAACAAAATTATAAGTGAATTAAATTTACAGATAGAGGAGATTTGTCAATCTTCCTAAGCTCTCTGGAAGAGTTCCCGATAGTGTATTATACCCTAGATTTCTATATCATTGGGGTATTGAGATTTTTTTTTTTTTTTTCCAAAAAATCTAAGAAATCAACACTTACAATTCAAATAAGAAATGTAAATTTCCAAGCTCTGTTGGAATAGTTCCTGTGAGTTGATTACTCTGAATATGTCTATGTAATTTTTATTTTTATTTAAAAAACAAACAAACAAAATCAATGGAAGAAAGTAATGATGCAAAAAGAGGTTACAAGTATTCTAGTTTACTTAAATTCCCAAGCTCAGTTGGAATGGATGTAGCAAAATTATTACTATCAAGTTTTCTATTTTGTTTAATTTATTGTTGTTATCGAAAGGAAACAAAATAGAAAACAAAAGCTGAGTTGTTTTACAAAGTTTTAAGCTCAGCTAAATTTCCTAATTCAGTGGGAATATTTCCTGCGAAAAGGTTAGAGCTTAGTTGTCTAAATATTTAATATTCAATAAAAGAAAAAAAAAAAAAAAAATGAATGAATTCATTAAATGAAAGAAAAAAGGTATCGTTTTACAGAGTCGTTAATTTAGTTAAACTTCCAAGATCAGGTGCAAGAGATCCGGTTAATCCTTTCGAGCTTAGGTCTCTATTATAATGATAAGTCAAATATCAAGAAGAAGAAGAAAAAGAGATTACAATGATGTGACTCTTTGATGGGGACTTGAAGAATCACAAGTGACTCCAGTTTGCCCACAAAGATCTAAAGAAATATCCCAACCCAAATTGCCAAGATTATCCAACCACTCACGAAAATTTTGTAAAGCTATTTGATCATTAGGGTCGATAGCACCTATTAGAAATAAAGAAATCAATAAATAAAGGTTCATTTAGAAGTCTATTTTTTTTAAAAAAAAAAGTATAAATCAAAATGCAAAAGTTTCACTCGAATACCTTGACATATTTGAAAGCATAACACAGAGGTTAGAAGTAATCTAAAGAGAAGCATCATTGAAAACCTCGTTTGTGAACTAAACCAAGGAGGAATCTTATCAATATATCTCTATTTAAAAAAAAAGAGAAAAGTTATTAGTACATCAACTTTAAGTTTAAACATAGAAAACAGGAAATTGACAAAAACAAAAGCTTTTCAATATATATGATTGAGTATTATAAACATAAACAATGACTTACATGATTCTATTCTATTTTATCATAGTCAAAAAAGCTTTTCATTCAACATTATATAATAAAGAATTGAATCAAGGTCTTTCAAAAAAAGTTTGGTAATTAATTAATTAATTTTTTTTTCTTTCTTGGGGACTTTTGGTTAATTATAAAATTTTCATAGATTTTTGATGCATTGAATATGAACTATTACTTAAGAATAAGATAGAATAAAGAGAGGTTAGAATCAATTCAATCTCATGTCTATTTATTGTTGAATGAATTGAAGTTATTCTAAACAACAAGAAGGAGCCGAAAAAAATAAACAAATGGTTCTAGAAATTAATTAATTAATTTTAGGAGTCCTATTTGACCCTTTTTTATTTTCCGAAAACTCAAAGGACAACCACGACTTGAATCACCAACAGTGAATAACATCAAAGTTTAAACTTTTCTATTATTTGAATTTTGTTTTATTTCTTTATTCATTTTTATTTTTTGTTTGTTCACAAATTTGAAAAATTGAAAATAAAGAAATTTTTGTTAAACACTTCCAAAACCTGCAAGTGAAAGAATTCGAGAAACTTCAAAAAATGTTGCGAATGAAGTAAATGATTTCGATCAATCAAATGAAAAAACAAAAAAAAAAGGTGTTGAAAAATATAAAACCTTTATTTCTTTTTTCTTTGGAGAAAAAAAAAAAAATCATAAAACACAAGAGCTATTTTTTTTAAACATTTGTTTCTCCCACCTATTTTTCATTTGAAATTGGGTAAGAAAAATATGAAATAAAATTTTTTTTTTTAAAAAAAAAAAGTCTTACTTTTTGAACAACTTTTTCATCTTGTGGGAGTGAAGTGTATTGAGCGGAATAAGCTTTGAGATTGTCCTTATAGCTTCCCTTTCCAAAACATGAAAGGAAACAATTGAAGATAGAAAGTAAAACAATTCCAATAATAAGTCCAAGAAGGGTACCAACTAAAACTTTCAAAGCTGGGGACAATCCATGATACCTTATTTATTTATTTTATTGAATATGTTAAGCAGGAAAAAAAAAAGAAAAAGAAAAAAAAAAAAAAGAAAAAGCTAAACCATTGTGTAACATTTGAAAAGAAATTTTTCATTTTTTGAATGCAGGTGTTAGCGAAGTTTTTGATTTCATTTTGATCTTCTGGTTCTTCTTGTTCTAAAAGATCCCATTGTTCTTCTTCTGGAGTTGATGAAGAGTGTCCATGTCCATGACCGTATCCATGATGTCCATGGTGTCCGTGATGTGGACGATACCATTGTCCAGGAACACGATTTCCCTCAGTATTTTCAGAACCTTGGGCATGTGGGCGAGAGAATTGTGGATATGAATTTGAATTTTGGTTTTGATGATGTTTCCAATGTCCATGTGAATATCTTCCGTTTTGATGACTAACAGTATCTTCAGCATCATTATTATTTGAATGACTCCATTTTCCATGTGAATATTTACCATGTCCATGACCCCATTTACCATGGCTCCATTTTCCGTGGCCCCATTTTCCGTGATCCCATTTAGGTTGTTCATCTTCTTTATCATCATCATCTTCATCGTCGTCTTCTTCTTTTTCTTTGTTAACATCGGAGCGATCATGTTCATCTTCATCATCATCTTCACCTTCATCTTCTACAAATTCTTCTTCTTCTTCTTCTTCATCTTCATCATCTTCTTCTTCTTTGACTATATCAATATCTTCTTCTTCATCTTCACCTTCATCTTCATAGTCTACTTTAATTTGACTAGGATCAATAACTTCCAAATGTGGGGTTTCTTTTGGCAATTGTTCTTTAACAAGCTCAAGTTGTTGTTCAAATTCATGAAGCTCATCCTACAAAAAAGAATAACATTTGAGTTTAAGAAAATCTTGACTCAAAAATAAATCATGTAAAAAAAATCCTACCTCATTGTTCTCTTCACGAACTTGTGGTCTTTGATGAGCCTGAACAACTATATTTTCCATAAATTAATATTACATTCAAAAAATAAAGAAATTATAATGGAGTAAGTACCTAAGAGAAAGGCAAGACAAAGGAGAAAAAACGCAGAGAATTTCATTTGTTACAAATAAATTCTATATTTGATTTTTTTAAAAATAAGAATTAGTTAAAATATTCATTGTTCTTTATATTTCAATTATTAAGTCAATTTTTTAAGATATCTCTATTGTTTCAAAGTCAATTTTTCAATCTTTTATCAAAAAGGAGATGAACAAAAAATCTTCAAAAAGCCAAACTAATCCTTAAATCATTAAATCATTAAATCGCTCAATCATTCAAAAATCTAAATAGAAATACAATAACAAATAATCAATAAATTTATAAATTAGAAAGAAAGAATCTGATTATAAAACTAAACTTTGAAGAATTGTAACGATTTAATCAGGGTTTTCACTAATTGATTAGCAAAAAAAAAAAAAAATTTAACTGAACCTTTAAAGAAATTGATTTGATATCTCAAATAAAATACAAATATTATGAGATTGAGATTATAATGATGAAATTTTTGATATTTTTATTATTAAATTGTTGTTAAAAGTTGTGAGTTTATGAGTTTTTAGAGATTATTTAATTGCGAATTGCTTTTTGTTCGGCTAAGGAAATTTCGCCTTTTTCAATTTTTTTTTTTTTTTTTGATTTTGACTTTCTTTTAGAAGAAGAATTTCAATTTGCATCAGCAACTAACTAACTAACTAACGATAACTTCAATCTTCTTCCTCAAAATCAATCCAAAACTCTCAATAATTGATCAATGAGAAGGTTTTTTTTTTAAAGATTCTTGAATTTTCAGAAAATAAATAATTCAAGATTTGAATTGTTAATCATTAAAATTCAATGAAATTTTTTTTGTTTTTGTTTGGTTGTTTGATGAAAATTTTGGGATTTGGGACGGTGAATATCAAAAGCGAACGTACCCGCCATAGGATTTGGCTGGGGTCTGATTTAATCTTATGCATTCGGTGATGACTTTTCTTCTTTTGGTCACTTTGAAAACAAAATAATAGTCATTGACTTTTTTTTTTTTTTGAAATTAGAAAGAGTATTTGGAATGATTCGTTCATCACAATTTGAAGAAAATATTTGACTTTGATTAGATTGACAGGAAATAGGAATGTGTAATTATTATTATGGAATGAATCAGGTTTCTTTCTCTCGAGATTCATTGTTTTATAGATCAAAAATAGTTTTTTAAAAAAACAACCAAGTAAATTCAAGAGATTAAAAAAAAATTATATTTCGAATGTATACTTTTTGAATTAATTTTTTTAAACAAAACTATCTTCTTCTGTTTTAGTTTTTGGAAATCCATAGATCAAAAACATTGAGATTTGAATAAGTGAAAGGAAAACACCAACCATATTTGGAATAGTGATGAAGGAATCATCCAATTTCATTCCAAAAGCTGTCCATAAAAATGAAACAATTAAATTCATAACACATAAAGGAAATGACATTGTTGAAGTATCTTTGTCTTTAACTACAGTTGCCTAAAAAGAAAAAAAAAAAAAAAAAAAAAAAAAAAAATTAAAAAAATTACAAAAAAAAAAAAAAAAAAAAAAAAAATAAAAAAAAAAAAAAAAAAAAAAAAAAAAAAAAAAAAAAAAAAAAAAAAAAAAA
>Ga0209960_1003477_pt1 | contig 13488 bp, 14 predicted proteins | sample ThiBiot_500_plan_2_FD_183947 | JGI IMG/M metagenome (GOLD analysis project Ga0209960, IMG submission 183947) | Wastewater bioreactor microbial communities from Cape Town, South Africa - Thiocy_expt_500_plan (SPAdes) | ecosystem: Engineered > Bioreactor > Thiocyanate-remediating >... | reverse complement strand
AAAAAAAAAAAAAAAAAAAAAAAAAAAAAAAAAAAAAAAAAAAAAAAAAAAAAAAAAAAAAAAAAAAAAAAAAAAAAAAAAAAAAAAAAAATAAAAAAATAAAAAAATGAGGAAATGAAGTCAAGCAAAGTCACAAAAAAATCGAATCCAGAAAAAGTAAAAAAGTAATTCCCTCATTTGGTACTTACAAGACGATTGCCATTGGTCAGCTTCTTTTGGATTTCATTATTTGGTATTTATTTTTCTTAATTTTTTTTTTGATTTTTTTTTTTTTTTTATTTTTTTTTTTTTTTTTTTTTTTTTTTTTTGTTTTTTTTTTTTTTTTTAATTTTTATATTTATTTTTTTTTGATTTTTTGATTTTAATTTTGATTTTAAATAATTATCATTTCTTTTTTGATTTTTATGATTTTTATACATTTATTCTTTCATGAATTAAATGATTTTTCTCTATTGATTCGAAAAAATTAAATAAAAAAACCACCACTTTTTTTATTTTCCCTGATTTTTTCTTTTTCTTTTTCTTATTGGCGTGCAACTCAAAACTCAAAATTCAAAACAATAAACTTGATTGAAATTACAAAAGGAAACAAAAATGAAGACAATAAAGAACAATAAATAGTATTGAACAGAATTTTATTTTAATAATAAAACAAACATTGAAAAAAAAAAAACAATTTTTTTTTTCGTTAATAGGCAGCGTATTTCTTTGAGTTAGTTTGAGCAACTTGATTTTTGGAAACATGGAATTGAATATAAGATTGAATTAAATCAGCAATTTCAAATCCCTATTTATTTATTTATTTATTTGAATAAATACGTTGACTTTCAAAAAAATAAATAATAAAAATCAAAAAAAAAAAAAATTACTTGTTTTGTTTGTAAACGAAGCATAGACTTGTTCATTAAATCACCAGTTTTCATTACAAATTCAGATTCATCAAAACGGAAATTAACAATTGAATCAAATGAGGTTGTAAGTAAAGGAGTCTAGAGTAAAGATAAGAAAAAAAATGAGAATTAAATAATTAAATATCAAAATTTTGAAAAAAAAAAAAAAAAAGAATCAATCAAACCTTTGAAGAACGATCAAAAATTGAAATGCCCTTCAAACTTATTCCCATTAAACCACCATTTGGAAGTCGAGGATCAGTTGAATTCTTAATATCAAAGAAAGAATTTCCAAATAATGAAAAATTTTGGAATATATCCAAAATTTTCTTCTTAAATGTAAGTTCATTGGTTCCATTGAGTTTTAAGAATGCTGACATAACTGAATTTCTCCAATAATTTGGATCATGAAGAGCATACAATTTTTCTGGAATCATTGTCATAAAGAATTCATGACTAAAATTTAAAAGTTTGAATATTAGAAAAAGATAAAATAAAGAAGAAGAAAAAAATAAAATAAATCATACTCATTTAACATATTTTGATCAAAACCAGAATCTGCTTTCATAATAAGTGCTGCTAATTCAATTGCTTTTGGTACAAAGTCTGTTTGAAGTTCTTTAGGAGAAAGAATATTTCCATTTAGATAATCTACAACGGCCTTTATTTATTTATTTATTTATTTATTTTTGGAATTAATTTATTAAATCTTTTTAAAAAAAAGAAGAAAAGAGAAAAGAGAAGAAAACAAAAAAAAAAATACTTGATGATAGATCATAACTGCGATCATATCAGTTTCCATATCTTTTTTGGTATCAACCCAAAGCTTTTTTTTTAAAATTTGAATTGTTAAAATTAAAAAATTGAATAGGTTTGAAAAAAAAAAAAAAAATTACTTTCTTTTTACATAAAATTGTGAAAGGAGGTGAATTTGGATCTCTTTTCTTTGATTGAGGATTAGTTGCAGTAGTTCTATTATAATTTTATTTGTTTAAAAAAATAAAATAAAAATTATGATAGGGAAATGATAATGAGAGAAAGAAAGAAAAAAAATACTTTTCTGCCATACTAAGGACATCAAGAATGAAATCAGATGGGACAATTGGAACACCTTTTATTTTCTTTGATCAGAGAAGAAGGGAAAAAAAAAAAAAAAAAAAAAAAAAAAAAAAAGAAGGAAAAAAAAGTACAATCTCCAATAGTAGTTACAACAAATAGTCCGAATTCATCAGGATTCTTTAAATGAATTTTACTTGTTACTTTTTGCATTACTTCTTCAGCATTTGAACATGAATCAATCATTAACATACGACTAGTATCTCCAGGGAAATGAACTCTCATAGACATTGGAGTATTTGTCTATTAATTCGAAAAAAAATAAAATAAAAATAAGATATCGACTTTTTTAAAAAAAAATTAAAATAATAAAAAATAGTACTTCAACTGAAATGATTTCTGCTGGACCTGGGGGTAATTTCCTACATCCAAGTTTTTTCATTTTGAGTAATCTCTTAATACTTTCACTTGCTCGTGCTAGGTGAAAATTAATTTAGAATTAATATTAATTTAAGAAGATTCTTTTTTTTAAAAAAAAAAGAAAAAGAAATACCATTAAATTCTTTATCTTTATTATTTTCATATGCAGTTAAAGATGCAGTTAGATAAGGACCAAGAACATCACTTGGAGGGAAACAACTTGAAACAATTAACATTAAATCCCAACCTCTACGCGCACTATCCCTAAAAGAGAAAGAAAAGAAAATATTGATTCATTTTTTTAGAGGGGAAAAAAAAAATTTTTTTTTTCAAAAAAAAAAAAAATTACTTCTTTGAACTCTTGTTATTTGATAATTGTTTGAGAATTTGACAATAGATCTCATCTCTTAAAATATCTTTTTTTAATCCAACATTAACAATAAGTTGAATAATTTGTGAATGACTATTTTTGCTTGGATAATCTCCCATATATGACATAATTGCGAAAAATAAATCAATAGCCATTTTGTTTTCATTAACATCTAAATTCTTATGAAGTGACATTTTGATTGGTTCCTTTGAAAATTTGAGTTTTGCAACAATTTCTTTATATTCACTATCATCCTTTTTCTTTTTATCACTTTTAATAGTTCCACCTTGAATTTTTAGTTTTTTCAATGTTCCTTTCATTGTTCCACGAGATGAGAAATCATCCTCTTGTTTAATATCAACTCTAAAATACAATTTCGCATATTCAAGCATGGTAAAGTTAGTAGTATCAATAGCACTTAAATCAAGCATTGAATCTGTTGAACCAAGCCTATCTCTTAAAGGTTCATTCATATCAAAAGATGTAGATGAGTCCTCTTTCAAATTAATACTACCAGCTGAAGAGGTTCGGTTGTGTACTTTGGGTGGAGATTGGGGTTGTTGTTGCTGTAGTTGTTGTTGTGGTTGTTGTTCTGGTTTACGAGTTTGAGCTGTTGGTTTTCCAAGTACGATTTCAACAGCTTCTTTTGGGAACCTAAATTTTTTTTTTTTGAAGATAAAAAAGTAAATAAATTTGAAAGAAAGGGAAAGAGTTTGGGAAATATAATCTTACCATCCAGATCGTTCCCCAAGTTCTCCTCTAAACCAACCAGATTCATCTTCTTTTTCAATTAACTCAATAATATCACCTAAGGAAAAAAAAAAATTAAAAACAAATAAAGAAAAAAGAAAAAAGAAAAAAGAAAAAAAAAGTTAAAATACCTTTTTTAAATGGTAACAAACTCCAGTCATTAACCTCATGATCACGAATTGCAATTGCCCATTTAGAAGCTTTTCTTAAATCAGACATTAAAGCACGAACTTTTGATTCCACAGCAAATCCCTAAATTTCATAAAAAAATAAATAGAAAATAAATAGAAAATAAACAAATAATCAACAAAATCAATAAAAAGGGAATAAGTACTGCAGTTTCTAAATTGTAATTTGTTTGTCCTAGAATTAATTCAATAGATTTTGGATTAGCTCCAGCAATTTCTAAATCTTGAAGTTGACAGGTTTTAATTATTTCCTTTTTTTTTTTAAAAAAAAAGGAGTAATATTTAATTTTATGGACTTTATGGATGAATAAAAAAATTTTTTTATTTTTACCTTTGGTTTTTTGTTTGCATTAATCAAATAACAAGCTTTATGATCAATGGCAAATTCATTTGCTGATGTTAATGTATCCTAATTTTGAAGATTAAATTCAGATTAAAGAAAGAAAAAAAATTAATAAAATAAAATCAGTACTTTACAAGGGAAGGTTTGTGAGAAATAAAGTGGCCACTCTAAAGCTAAATCTAAAATTTGTTTATATTTCTTTGCAGCTTGTAATTCTTGAAGTCTCTTCACCCCAGAATTCTTTGCTTCAGAAGAATTAATAATTTGGAGGACAACTAAATTTAAATCATTTGGATCATCATATTTCTTTAGAGGAGGAACCCATGTCTTTTTGATTGAAAATGACCAAGGATATCCTAGAGTATTTTCACTTGGGTTTCCAGGTGCAGGTGGACCAGGAGGAGGTGGGGGTGGAGGGGGTGGAGGTCCACCCATTCCTGATGGTGGAGGTGGAGGTGGGATATCATCTGATGGTGGTGGTGGAGGAGGAGGCCCACCCATTCCTGATGGTGGTGGTGGAGGTGGAGGTCCACCCATTCCTGATGGAGGAGGAGGTGGTGGAATATCATCAGATGGTGGTGGAGGTGGAATATCATCTGATGGTGGCGGTGGAGGTCCTCCCATTCCTGGTGGAGGAGGTGGGAGTGGATCTTTTGGAGGAGTAATTGTTGACTTTTTCAAATCTTTAGAAGGTACAGGTGGTACATCTGAAGCATTATCAGAAGGAGGGGGTGGAGGTGGGATATCATCAGAAGGAGGTGGAGGTGGGGGAGGTCCACCCATTCCTGATGGAGGAGGTGGTGGTGGAATACCTTCATCTGATGGTGGAGGGGGTGGTGGAATACCTTCATCAGAAGGAGGAGGTGGAGGAGGGGGAGTATCGTCTGATGGTGGAGGTGGTGGAGGTCCACCCATTCCTGATGGAGGTGGTGGTGGTGGAGTATCATCATCAGATGGTGGAGGTGGGGGAGGCCCATTATTTGTAGATGGTGGTGGAGGAGGAGATGAAATTGAATCATCTTGACCAGCTTTAACGATTGGTTTTTGAATTCCAATATGTTCAGGTTCAACTAAGTTTCCTTTTTCAGTTGCAAGTTGTTGTTCGAAATTTTGAATAACATCAAAAATGTGAGCATCAACTTCAAATTGGGTTTCTGAATCAGAACCATCTAGAGTTCCAAGAAGAGTATATCCATCAGTATTTGTAATTCCTTTATTCACAAGTAAGAGTCCAACAATTTCTTTAACTGTTGATGCAGAGTCAACTTCGAAATCTGAATAACTTCCATCTGCAAAACTAGTATTGAGAACCATTGGGGTTGAGGATTTTATGGCCATAAATTCAAGGTAAGTTAATGACATTTTTCTAGAACCATTCATTTTAATTCTCCAAAGTCTCATTTGTAAAGTTGCAGACTTGTCAGCAGGTGAAGAGGTAACAATGTGATTTAAGAGGTAAGGTAAAAGTTTATCAGAGGGAGTAAAAAGACAGAGGAAAAGTCCAAGGAGATCCCAAGCTCTTTTTTCTAAATAGGTGTTTGGACATAAATAAGTCATTCTCAAAACTTGAATATAAACTTCATCTCTTAATTCCAAATGAGTTTGAACTTGTTGAGCAATATAATTAATATGACGAAGTGCCCAGGAATCACTCAAAACTGATTCATGAATATATTTAACAACAATTTTCAAACAATCAACTGCCATTTTGACTTGATCTGGAGGTAATTTTGTTAATGGTTCATTTCCAGCAACTTCACAATAATCAAATTGAGCATCATCATGGAAACACATTGAAGCATATTTTTCATAAGTAAATTGAGAAATATCTTGACCAATAGCTCTACAAGCATTTCTTAAAGATGAAGTAGAGTGTTCTGAACCAAGAGTTGCCAAAAGGTTTCCATAATTTTGAGAAGCTGCAGAGAGTTGATCTGGATCCAAGATTGGGAACTCATTAGAGATTTTGAGATAGTTAGAAGATTTTCCTGGTTGAATTGAATAAACTTGAATTTTTTCGAGTTTTGCATGAAGATCATCTGAGAGGGAGTGAAGAATTAAATCGGCTTCAGTGACTTTACGAACTTCACCCTTTGATTTTTCCATTTTTTTCAAATGGGCTTCTTGTCGTTTTTTAGCATTTTCTTCTCTTTCTTCAGCACTCTTTTCTAAGTATCTTAAAAGTTCTTCTTCTTTTGCAATTCTCTCTCTCTCTTCTGCTTCTTGTTCTGCAGTCATTTGATCTCCTGATTGTTGTCTTGCCTTTTCAGCTTCCTCTTGTTCTTTTCTCAATCTCTCAAGTTCTTGTTCTGCTGCAATACGAGCAGCTTCTTCCTCTTGAGCTTTCTTTTGACGATATTCATCTAACATCACAGCAAAGACTTTGCGATCCCTATAACCACGAATCATTGATTGAAGTCGAACAATTCCTCTCTTCTTTTGTTGATATCTTATCCTTGCAAGTTTTCCTCTGATATATTTTTGACCTCTAATAACAAGAACTCTGAGTTTTCTGAATCTGATTTTACATAACAACATACGAACATATCTTTGAATTAACAAAACATATTTTACAAGCATTTCCGCACGTTGCGCTTCTAAAAGTGTTTCAACTTGGGATCTCATAAATACTTTAGTTTTTCCAATTTGATAATCATCACCTTTCCAAACTCTTTTAATTTATTTATTTTCGTTATTGTATAAATTAGATTGTCATTTTTAAAAAAGAAAAGAACAAGAAGGAATAAACAAAGAAAAAGAAAGAAAAGAGAAAGAAAGTGGAAGAAACTACTTGGCCATGATAGTTGTTGATGCTTTAACAAGATCAGAATCACTAATACCAGGAACCAAGACACGATACCTTGAAACAAATTCTTTAAATGGTAATCGAATTGGGTAACCAGCAGAACGAATTCGAATTGTTTCCAACATTCCTGAATATCGGAGTTGAGCAAGAACTAATTTATGATCAAAGAGATTTGATTTCTTTTCTGTATTTGGTTTAACACAACGAACAAAATATGGGTTGCAATTAGAGAGTGTTGCAATTAAATCATTTAAAGATTGCTATTATGATTTTATTAGTATTAGAAATAAAATAAAAGAAAAGAAAAAGAATATAAAAAAAAAATAAAAGAAAAAAGAAAAATAAATCATTACAGCAAAGTTAAATCCAACAGTTAATAATTTTGAACTTTTTGTACTTCTCATTGTTTTAACAGTACCAGTTGCCTCTTCTTGAGATGCTTTTTCTTTAAAGAGTTCTGCAACAAAATTATTTGAACTTGCTTGAAGTGCTTCAACTAGATCAGCACGAAGTGTATCTCTATTCTTCTCCAAAAATCCATCAATTTTATAAGTAACAGTTCCAGCATAGTGAACAACTCCAAAACTAACTTTAGAAAACTTATCCTTTTCAAAAAATTTATCCTTTTCATGATTATCAACAAATTTTTGAAGTAATGAGGAATCACTTGCTTTTGGGAAATTACTTTCTTCATCAAGTAATAATAATAAACCAACTGGTTTCTATTTATTTTATTTTATTATTTATTATTTTTAATATTGAATTTTTTTTATAAAAAAAAGAGAAAAAAGGGGAGAAAAAAAAAACCTTTGAAATAAGATCAATACAAGGTTGATTATCAACAAAATCAATTTTTGTCCAATTAATTCCTTCTTTATCATACTCTTCTTGTTCCAATTTAAAGATATGTTGATTGAAATAAAATTGAAGTTTTTCATTGGCAAAGTTAATACAAAATTGTTCAAAGCTATTTTTTTTTTTAAAAAAAAAAAAAAATCAGAAAATAAGATAAAAATAAATAAAAATAAAAATAAAAAACCTATTTTCCTTAAAATCTTCAAAACCAAAAATATCTAAAACTCCAACAAATGGGAGTCCTTGTTTCTTACAAATTGTTCCATTAATATACTCAAGAATCCAAGAAAACATTCTTCCGTATAAAGCTTTTGCTAAAGCATCTTGTGAATCACGAGCCTTAATAAATTGAAAGTAAGTTTTTTTTTTTAAAAAAAAACAATATGAAAAAAAGAAATCAAAAAAAAAAAAAAAGAATAAAATAAACTTGAGTCATATCCAATGGAGTATGGAAAGTTTCTCCTCTTTGAGTCATACTTCTTGTTACTAATTGCCCTGGTAAAGTGCTAGGATCGACTCCAATTAATTCAGCAACAAAACTAACAACTATTTTTAAAAAAAATTAAAATTTTGTTTTTTTTCCTTGAAATAGTAATTATTTTTTTTAAAAAAAATTCACCATCCAAATTAGAAATATCAACTCCTTCTCCAGATGAAGATTCAGCTTTTTTCACAAATTGAACATTTCCTAAATGAAGTACAGCAGCAAGAACTCCAAATATTGTTTGTTCCATTGCACCAAAATTTAAAACATGCATGGCAGCCTTAATTTTTTCATATTCATCAGCATCATTAATTTTTGGAACTTGAATACATCCACTTTGATTTAAATATCTATAATCTTTTGCATTTGACAATCTGAATTTCTCTATTTTATTGAATTTTTTTTTTTTTTTTCAGTTTTTTTTTTAAAGTTGAAATTAAATTTGAAAATTCTTGCCTTTTTCAGAAGAGTTTGCTCCACTTAGGAAACAGTAAAAAACATGATAATTTCTTTCATCTTGAGATTGATGAACAATTCGAGACTAGAAAAAAAAAATTTTTTTTTTAAAAAAAAGAAAGTAAGGAAGAAAAAAATGAAAGAAAATTCTGATGAATAAAGTACCCTTTCTAATAAATCTAAATTTTATTGAAGATTAAAATTGAGATTAGTAACTAATTAATGAAGATCTGAGAAAGAAAGAAAAAAAAAAAGAAAAGTTACAATCTGAAATTTTGGCACCATGGATGGCTCCATCATCGCCGAATTGAATTTCAACAAATTTACCCTTTTTCATTTAAAAGAAAATTAAGAAAGAAAATTAAAATGAAATTAAGAAAGAAGAAAATATCAAAAAAAAAAAAAATTACAAAGCGACTAGAATTGTCATTTCGAACAGTTTTTGCATTTCCAAAAGCTTCCAAGATTGGACTTGCTTCAAGAATTTGTTCTTGAATTAAAGATTGTTTACTTGACATAGCAGCAAAATTTTGAATAATTAATTTTGTTGATTCTGTTTTTCCAGCACCACTTTCACCACTAGTTATAAGTTATAATTATTAGTTGAAAGTAATTTCGAAAAAAAAAAAGTAAGAGTAAAAATAAAGAAAATAAAATAAATAAAATAAAATAAAATAAAAATTCCAACCTGATAACAACACATTGATTTTTTCTTGTTCTTCTCAATGAATAATAGGTTGCATTACCAATAGCAAAAATATGAGGAGGTAATTCTCCAATAGGGACTCCTTCATATTGTCTCACAGTTTTTAAATCATAAAGCCCTGGAAGATCTTTATAAGGATTAACTGCAACTAAAATATTTCCAGTGTATGTCTAATTTTTTTTTTTTTTGAAAAGAATTAATTATTTTTTTGTTTGGAAAAAAAAAATGGATCAAAAAAGGGAGGATACATAAATTTGTTCTTTAAAGTATCTTAAACGAAGGTTATGAAGTAAAGAAGATTCTTGAAGTTGACTCAACAAAATCATATCATCAACTCCTGAAACACTTGATTGATGCATTACTCGAACATCTGATATTTTTACATCATGAATCTAGAAAAATTGATTATTTTTAATACAGATCTCAATAAATAATAAATAAAATAAAATCAAAAATAAAAATCAAAAATACCTCTCCTTCATAATCTTCAACTTGAACTTGTGTATCATGAACTGTAACTGAATGTGCAATTTTTCCTGCACTTGTTTCTCCATTTAATGTGTAGAACACCCAACCACCCTATTAAATTATAAAATTGGAGCAACATTTTTTTTATTTTCTTGAGTAAAATTTAAATTTTCAAAAGAAGAACCTGTTGGATGTCCATTGTGTCTTAATTATAAATATATTTAACTTCTAACCCTAAACTCAATTTGATCTCAACTTCTTAAGACAATATTTTCAAGGGAAAAAACAATATATTTAGAAAATCTATAAGTGAAAAATAAAAAAAGTTAATTAGTATTTATTATTTAAAAAAAAAAAATTAAATTTCAAATTGTTTATATAATATTTTGTTCTTGTTTTATAATTGTTTTTAATGAGAGATCTCTTGTTTGTTTACTTAATTGTGCACAATTATTATTATTGTTTTCTTTTATGTTTTTCAGGTGTTTATCCTTTCCTTTTTGAATCATTGGAACATAATAAAAAGATAGAATTTGTTGAATAGATATATAATGAATTTAACAGTTGTAGAGATCAATTAACAAACAAATAAAGCTGTTATTGAACTTTCTAATCATTTTTAATTGTTCCTAAAAATTTTAATATTTTGTAATTTTTTCCAATAATAATTATAATTTTTTGTTTGAAATTGAACTATGAAACAAATTATTGAATCTATCACAGTTAATTTTTTGAATCTAATCTAATATTCTTTTATTTAGTTTCAATTTAAAAGTATAAAAATAAATGAGTAAATGTTGAAGATTATTATACTTGTTTCCTGAAATTTCATTATTTTTTCAATCTTATTTAACTGAAAATTGAACTTTTTCCAATATGTTAGTCATTTTCAAGTCGTAATCTAAAACTAACTCAAACATCAACAAATTAATCAAATAAGATAATAAGATAATAAGATAATCAATCATAAAGTAAGTATAATAATCCTAATAATTGATGGTAACAATGGTTATAAACAAAAAAAAACAATGAAAATAGAATAATTTCTCCTCCTAATAATATTAATTTTCCTATTTCAATTCAATTAAAGAAGAATAGTAGAGGCTTCCTGAAGGTTAAAGCTTTTTTTTAATTTTGAAATTTTGCAAATAACATTTGAATAATTCTAAATTACTAGAATTTCTAATAATCAATCAATGAAAATGAAAAAAATCATAATAATAAAAGTGATTTTATTGTTATTTTTATTGGAATTACAAGGAATCAAGGAAATAAAATAACAAAAACAATCAAAGAAATAACAAATCAGCGAAATCCTCCATTTCCACAACAGGCAACAAAGTTCATCAACGAAATTTTCTTTTTTCTCTTCTCTTGATCTCATGGGTCAAAAAGAAGATAAGTTGGTTAAGGTTTTATAGTTAGTTTGTTCTCTTTTTGAAAGTTTTGTTTTTGGGAACTGATTTTTTTTTTTTTTTTTTTTTTTTTTTTTTTTTTTTTTTTGTTTTTTTTTTTTAAAAATATTTTTTTTTTTTTTTTTTTTTTTTTTTTTTTTTTTTTTTTTTTTTTTTTGTTTTTTTTTTTTTTTTTTTTTTTTTTTTTCTTTTTTTTTTCTTTTTGGTGTTTTCCACAGAAAGAAAGAGCTTTTTGTTTTTCTTTCACTTTGTTTTTGATTGTTTTTTTTTTGCGCACGACTTTTTATTTTATTGATTTTTTTACACTTTCACTTTCCCTTCGCTTTACCTTTACAATTTTATGATTCACATTTTTTTAAAAAAAAGTTTTGAAATACCTTAGAAACAAATGAGAACAAAAAAAAAATGTGGGGAGATAAAAATAATTTTGAAACAAAAATAACTTTTTGGAATTTATTTACCCACCTTTCATTATTCCAAAAATAAATTGTGAAAAAAAAAAAAAGAGATTGTTCAAGAAAAAAAGAAAGAATTTTTTTTTTCACTGTTTATTATTCAGTGTGGTTATCTTCAAAAAATAAAATCAAAAAAGACAAAAAGGGAGGTTTTGACAATTATATCAGGGATTTTTTAAATAGTTTCTGATAACGAGGCAGTGTATTTTGCAATTCTTCTAACCTTGATATATTCCATAATTGAGAGGAAAAAGATGAAAGAACCTAAAAAATAGTTATATGTTAAAAACAAGAAGAAAAAGAAAAGAAAGAAAAGAAAGAAAAAGAAAGAAAAAGAAAGAAAAAGATAGAATAAAAAGAATTTTACCTGTAAACATAAAAATGTATGATAATAGTGATGAGAGATCTTTTGCATCAATACTATCTGAATCAATGTAATCCTCTAATATCAAAAAAAAAGAAAATTAGAAACTCATAATTTGGTAATAGTGAAAATAACAAAAGTAATAATTCAAACCTGCAAGAGAAGGTGCATAATGACGAAGGTAATAAGCAAAATTCATGGAAACGAGACCAATTCCAGCTTTTGCTCCAATTCGACCAGCATGAGAGCGTGACATACAATAAACACAAAAAAATCCAATAATTCCAAAAAACCATGAAACTATAAAGTTAATAATGTTATTAAAAAAAAAAAAGAAAAGAAAAAATAAAAGTAAGGAAGAAGAAAAAAATGGTACAAATCATTGAAAAGATGAATACTCCAATACTTCCAACAGGTAAATCTCCATATACAAGAAGTTCAGAGTGAGAAGTTATTGTTGCAGTTGTTTCACCATAAGTCTGTTTTGTTTTTGTTTTTGTTTTTGTTTTTTCATGAGATTACAGAAAACAAAAGAAAAAAACAAAATCAAAAAGAAAAAGAAATCAAACAGGTAAACGTTCATCTTCATATTTAGGAGGAGCATCATTATGTACAGGAATAGTATTTGAAAAAACACCATCATTTGAAGTAGGAGTTGGGTTGGAGAGATCACCAGAAGGTTCTTTAGGTGCTGAAGGTTCATTGATATTTGAATTTGTAGTTTCATGATTTTCATTTTCATTTTGATTTTGATTTTCATTTAATGGAAGTTCTGTCATTTCAGTCTCATCTATTGAAGCCATTTAAATATTTATATTCTTTGCCTCCTTTTAATTCAGTTTTTTTAAAAAATAAACTATTACCTTCATTTTGTGTAGTTTGAACCTCAACATTTTCATGTTCTTGAGGATCATCCTCTGTTTCAATCTAGAATGAGAAATAAATTGAGAATGAGAAAGAAAAGAAAAGGGTTGAGAAATTAAAAATTAATAAGCAAGTAATTCGCCCAGAAAAAAAAAGGAAAATAATTGTTATGCAAAATAAAATTGTATGAATGTTCGTCAAATTGGAAAAATAAAAAAGAATTAACTCAAAAGAAACATTTTAAAAGAATTTGAACATATTGGAAAAGAAAAAGAAAAGAAAAAATAAAGAACAAGAAGAGCGCATAAAAGAAAGAAAGGATCCAAAACAAAAGAAATAAATTTCAATAAAAGAAAAACAAAAAAATAAAAAAATAAAAAAATAAAATATAAAATATAAAATATAAAAGAAATATAAAATATAAAATAAGAAAATGATAAAATGATAATAAGAATAAAAGAAAAAGTAACAAATAGAAAGTTGAAGAAGCCAAGAGAAAGAAACCTTTGTGTAAGCGACTCGCATTGCGGAAAGGGAATTTTTTTTTTTTTTTTTTTTTTTTTTCTTTTTTTTTTTTGAACAAAAAAAAAAAAAAAAA
>Ga0209960_1003476_pt1 | contig 13489 bp, 8 predicted proteins | sample ThiBiot_500_plan_2_FD_183947 | JGI IMG/M metagenome (GOLD analysis project Ga0209960, IMG submission 183947) | Wastewater bioreactor microbial communities from Cape Town, South Africa - Thiocy_expt_500_plan (SPAdes) | ecosystem: Engineered > Bioreactor > Thiocyanate-remediating >... | reverse complement strand
TGGTTAATTTTCTCGAGTGCATTTCTCGCTTCTGTACAATACAAGAATAACAATGGATAGCAATGCATGAGATGTTGGCCTTGTTCAAACGTGATGTCAACACCGACTTCACGTGCTTTTGCAAGAACACGTCGAGAATCATCTTCTAGAATTTCAGCTGTACCAACATTGATGTACATCGGAGGAAAATCGGCAAATGAACCGAATAGTGGACTGTAGATTGGACTGTTGGGCGAGAGTTGTGTGTAATTAGGACCGAGTAATTGTTCTAGAAGCCAATCATTATCATCGTCATTCATCTGTATCGCAATATCTACATGACGATTACGAATACGACTTTCACCCGAAAAGGACAAGTCCGTCCAAGGAGAGAGAACAACAACACCACGAGGCGCAGGGAGTTTATGTTCGAGTAAAGTTTGAATTGTTAAAAGACAAAGACCACCACCTGCTGAATCACCCATGAACATCAATTGTAATGGAGAAATATTGTGTTGAAGAAGAGCACGATAGATAGCGACTGTATCTTCAACAGCAGCTGGAAGTGCGTGTTCAGGACTTAAACGATATTCGACATGAAGAATTGTGATATTGAATAATTTTGAAAAATGACATTCAACTCCACTGTAACCTAAAATCTTTTATTTCTTTCTCTCTCTCTTGTTCTAATAGAAAACTCACTTTGAATATCTCCTGAAAGATAAGCTCCACCATGAAAATAGATAATAATATGATCAGCATGTCGTTGAAATTTATTCTGATGATTATCAACCCAAAAAGTATCGACTGAATGACCATTATGTTCGAAAACTTCCTTTGTAATATTGCATAGTTGTGGTTTAGGAACGATGTTCGTCATTGACGAACCGGTTCGAATTCTTTTCAAAATCGCCGTTGGATCTTCTCCGGCAGTTCGTCTTAATAAAGGATTCATTCGAAGAATATCTTCGAAAGCTCGATAGTCCGAACTCAAATTCGGTCGAGCATGATCCTCGATGAAACTGTGTTTGATTGACAATGCTGAATGAAACAAACGGAAGATGATATGATGAGGATTTGTTGATTCATATCGCAAGAATATGCTAATAGTTGAGATGAAAGCGAAAAATGCTAATTTTGCTAATGTTTTATTGATCATCAGGTATTTGTTTCTTCTATGAGAACAGTAACAAAAATACTTGCTTTATTTTTGCCTTTCTTAATTATTGTATTGTGCGCACTGATCTATATCGTGATTTGGACTGAGTTAAGTGCATATCACTGTGGGTCGCTAAATCCATTGAATCCTTTATTCTTGTGTGATTATCTGATGTTCGTTTTTTATCATTAGCAGATTGAAATAAATGCGACTGAACTAATTGTTATTTGAAATTCTGAATAAGTTTTGATTTTTTCTTGAATATGATGAAAGACAATGATATGAAGACATGTTTAGCGTTGTTAATCGAGTTTAGTAAATCGGTTGCACATTTTTTTTCTGGCGATGGTCCATTTGTTTTATTATGTATTCAGCAATTCCATCTCAATTCGATGCCGGTCTAACATTCAAAAATATCTAAGAGAAATGTCCAATCGACCATGAAGAATCTGAGTCTGCTGTCGAATTTTAAAAAATAGAGACTACATACTGTTCATTATAAGATTAGCATTTTAGAGAAATACCAATTTTACCCAAACGTATGATTAAATGCAATCAGATATGATATGATGTTTCGGATCTACTGACGTATTTCTTCTCTCATATCTTTAGCCATTTAGACCTAGCTATTCGATATACGGTAATTCTTGACATTCTATAAGTAGTGTTTCGCCTTAAAACAGCGATAGAAACAAAATATTGCTGAACCAAAATATTCTTAATCAAATTCAACAACTATTAATCAAACTGTATTGTTACGTGTCAAAACTTGATCAAAGAGAAATATCGTCTCAGCATGATGATACTGATATTTCTCTACCACGAGAGACTTTTTCAATTTATTTGTGAACATAACACATTTATCATAACGGTGAGAGTTTAGTCAATGTCAGAAATACACAGACAATGACTGATTGGAATCAAGAAATTAGATATTTATCTAACTTCATTTCTTCGCAATGCTTTCATAATTGCCCATTCATTTTCATCTCTCATACTATTAATGGACACATCGAGTGTGGTGAGTGTCTGACATAAATAGAAAAAAATGACTGATCGAAATGAAGAAATTAAATATTTATCTTACTTGATTTTTTTGTAATGCTTGAGCGATTGCGTGAGCGCCTTCATCTCCAATACTGTTACTGGACAGATTGAGTATGGTGAGTGTCTGACATAAATAGAAAAAATGACTGATCGAAATTAAGGAACTGAATATTTATCTCACTTGATTTCTCTGTAATGCTTGAGCGATTGCTTGAGCGCCTGCAGTTCTGATTTGATTGAATCTAAGATTGAGTGCGGTGAGTGTCTGACATAAATAGAAAAGACGACTGATCGAAATGAAGGAACTGAATATTTATCTCACTTGATTTCTCTGTAATGCTTGAGCGATTGCTTGAGCGCCTGCAGCTCCGATTTCATTACTCTGTAGATTGAGTGCGGTGAGTGTCTGACATAGATAGAAAAGACGACTGATCGAAATGAAGGGACTGAATATTTATCTCACTTGATTTCTCTGTAATGCTTGAGCGATTGCGTGAGCGCCTTCATGTCCCATTTTATTACCGGATAGATCGAGTGTGGTGAGTGTCTGAGATAAATAGAAAAGACGACTGATCGAAATGAAGAAATTAAATATTTATCTCACTTGATTTCTTTGTAATGCTTGAGCGATTATTTGTGCGCCTGCAACTCCGATTTTATTCCTTCCAAGATTGAGTGCGGTGAGTGTCTGACATAATAGAAAAAAATGACTGACCGAAATGAAGGGACTGAATATTTATCTCACTTGATTCCTTTCTAAGACTAGGCAAATTGCTTGAGCGCCTGCATGTCCCATTTCAATATCGCATAGATCGAGTGTGGTGAGCGTCTGACATAAATAGAAAAGACGACTGATCGAAATGAAGGAACTGAATATTTATCTCACTTGATTTCTCTGTAATGCTTGAGCGATTGCTTGAGCGCCTGCAACTCCGATTCGATTCCATTCAAGAGTAAGTGCAGTGAGTGTCTGACATAAATAGAAAAGACGACTGATCGAAACGAAGAAATTAAATATTTATCTCACTTGATTTCTCTGTAATGCTTGAGCGATTATTTGTGCGCCTGCAGCTCCGATTCCATTCAATCCAAGATTGAGTGCGGTGAGTGTCTGACATAAATAGAAAAAAATGACTGATCGAAATGAAGAAATTAAATATTTATCTCACTTGATTCCTTTCTAAGACTAGACAAATTGCTTGCGCGCCTGCAGCTTCGATTTGATTGCATCTAAGATTGAGTGCGGTGAGTGTCTGACATAAATAGAAAAGACGACTGATCGAAATGAAGGAACTGAATATTTATCTCACTTGATTTCTCTGTAATGCTTGAGCGATTGCTTGAGCGCCTGAAACTCCGATTTGATTCCATTCAAGAGTAAGTGCGGTGAGTGTCTGACATAAATAGAAAAGACGACTGATCGAAATGAAGGAGCTGAATATTTATCTCACTTGATTTCTCTGTAATGCTTGAGCGATTGCTTGAGCGCCTTCATGTCCCATTTTATTACCGGATAGATCGAGTGTGGTGAGTGTCTGACATAAATAGAAAAGACGGCTGATCGAAATGAAGGAACTGAATAGTTATCTCACTTGATTTCTTCGTAATACTTGAGCGATTTTTCGTGCGCCTGCATCTCTGATTCGATTCATCCCAAGATCGAGTGCGGTGAGTGTCTGACATAAATGGAAAAGACGACTGATCGAAATGAAGGAACTGAATATTTATCTCACTTGATTTCTCTTTAATGCTTGAGCGATTGCTTGCGCGCCTGCAGTTCTGATTTCATTCCATCCAAGATTGAGTGCGGTGAGTGTCTGACATAAATAGAAAAAAATGACTGATCGAAATGAAGAAATTAAATATTTATCTCACTTGATTTCTCTGTAATGCTTGAGCGATTTTTCGTGCGCCTGCATTTCGGATTTTATTCCTTCCAAGATTGAGTGCGGTGAGTGTCTGACATAAATAGAAAAAAATGACTGATCGAAATGAAGAAATTAAATATTTATCTTACTTGATTTTTTTGTAATGCTTGAGCGATTGCTTGAGCGCCTTCATCTCCAATAATATTTTTGGACAGATCGAGTATGGTGAGTGTCTGACATAAATAGAAAAAAATGACTGATCGAAATGAAGGAACTGAATATGTATCTCACTTGATTTCTTTGTAATGCTTGAGCGATGATTTGTATAACTTCAACTTTGATTCGATTATCAATGTATGGACGGAGTGTGGTGAGTGTCTATTCGCGATCGAGAGATGATTACTTTCGGAAAATGATGATGGCAAATTGAGGCGCACGCGAGTCTTTTAGGATTATATTGTGGAAATGCGTATGGCATAATTTGCATGTAAAAGACGTTAGGATATTATTTTGAGTTTACCTGGAATCGTTGGTAAGAATTCAGAATAGCATTTAGTCGTTGATTGACATTGTTTATGGATATGAATAAGTCCTTTTCATTTAAGTGATCAAATATGCGGTAGACTATGTCGATGGGAAGTGCATGAATTGATAAAGGCATTTGTCTTCGAATCTGGAATAATATTCGTTTTAAATGGTCAGAGAGGTAGTTATATTGTTGGCGAAACGAAAGAATAACTTCGGTAGAGAAATCTATGAAGTGGAAGTTTTGTTTGTGAATTCGTAAAATGCAAAAAATTTCTTCTGACACACAAATTGAAAGAGTGTTATATTCGCTGGTAGTGAGTCCGGGATTTTAGTTGATGAAATTTGAAAAAAATGTAGATCTCAAGGTGAAACTGAGTGCGATGAATGATGAATTGCTAGGAAGAAGCGAAGAAGAATGAATGAAGCATATAGTAGACGAGTAGCGAAACGAATGCGATTCATTGCCATGGCATTAGCATGATGAAATGTTGTTTTTTGGTGATGTCGCGTTTTTCAACGTATTTTATGGTAGAAAACGTATGGATGAGAAACAGCAAATTAAAATATTTGGGATCATTCTCACGTAAGTTCAGAAATATTTTCTGCATCGATTGTATATCGTAGTCTAGAGAAACCAACGACCGAGCAGTACATTAATACATTCAATCGAGAACCAAAAATTGAATCGACTCTCAATGAACTTTAATTGTTTCTATTCTATTTTGTATTATTCGCGAATTATTTCTTTTCAATAGCATCGAGGTGTGCTTGAAACACAGCGTCTGAATCCTACAGATACAATTCAATTCAACATGTAACCATTCGCAATATCTCATCAAAAGAAAATCAAAGATGTAAGGATAATAAAGCTAATTTTTATTTATGTGTGACAATTGGTTTTTATCCAATGATGAATATGATCAAGTGCTTGTCGAGCTTCGGGATAGTAGAGAAAATAAATTGGATAGACATGAAGCATGTGTAAACCGATTTCAAATGTAACATTGACTCCTGATTGTTCAGCTTTTGTAACTACTGCTCGTGCATCATCTTCGAGCACTTCAGCAGTTCCGACATTGACATACGTCGGTGGAAATCCTTCGAAAGAGCCGAATAGAGCACTGAAAATTGAATTGTTCGCTGATAATTGCGAAGAATTCGAGCCAAGAATTTGCTTGACAAGCCATTTAAAATCATCACGAGAGAACTGAAGTTCGGTCAATGCATTCCGAGTGAAACTATCAGCTGAAAGAGACAAATCAGCCCATGGCGAAAGAACAATAACACCGATTGGAACCGATAATTTCTGTTGAATAATTGATTGAATTGTTAATAACGCCAGACCACCTCCAGCTGAATCACCCATGAATATAAATTGAAATGAATTCTTGTTCAGAAGTGCTCGATAGACAGTCAGACTATCTTGAACAGCTGCAGGTGCCGCATGTTCCGGACTAAGTCGGTATTCGATATGAAGAACAACGAGATTGAAAAGACGTGACAAATGGCATTCAATACCCGCATAAACTATGCAAACAAACAAACAAACACGTTTCAAATCAACTAGATTTCATATAAGAATTGTTCATTTACAATCGATATCACCAAGGATGTATCCTCCACCATGAAAGTAAACTAAAATTTTGTTTGATTTATCATCATTTCGACGATGATCAACCCAAAATGAATCGACTTTCTGTCCATTATATTCCAGAATTTCCTTTTCAATTCGACAATCTTTCGATTTAGGAATAAGATCAGCAAATGAAATACTCGATCGAATATCTTTAACGATAACAAGCGGATCTTTGAGTGGATCGAGTTGAAATTTAGAATTGAATTTTAATAAATGTTCAAATGCTCGATAATCAGCACTTAATTCCGGTCGAATTGGATCGGAAATCACCGAATATTTTATCGAAAATAACGAATGTAAACAACGAACAAACAGATATTTCGAATTCGTCGATTCATATCGAATCGATACGGCGATAGCGCCGATCAAAATCAACAAACTTAAACATTTAACCGTTCGTAACAACGACATCATTTATGTTTATTTTCAAAAAGAAACAACCTTTGACATATTACTTTTGCCTCTCGAAAGCCACTTTCGACTCCACTAACAACGTAACCAATGCATCCATTAAAATTCGTATGTTCACCAGCCCAACGAACTTTCCCATCGTGTGTTTCTCGAGCTAGATCTCGAACTGTTTGAGTGTCATTTCCCACGTGATAAGTCGAATAAGATCCGTTGGCAAATGGATCTCGACTCCATCGTGTCACCAACCATTTGATTGGATAACTCGAATTCGAATAGATTCGTTTCAAAGATTTCATAACATCATCGATGATTTCTTCATCGGATAATTGTTCGATTTCGTTTGCAAATGAACCCGAAATGTACAGCGCTAACATTGAATATTCAGGAAAACAATAGAATGAATGCCATCGATCGTTGACGATTGTTATTCGTTGTAAATGTTCTTCCCAGAAAATAGTCGAAAATTGAAGATAAATTTTATCTAACAAACCGAAACCCATCGTTTCAATGGCATTTTCTTTCCATTGAGGTAGCGGCGGATGAAATTCAATCGATTTTCTCTTCAAACAACCAAGTGGAACTGTGAGTAGGACAAATTGAGATTGATACGATCGATTGTCCGTGGTTTTTACATTGACAAATTCGTTGTCGACGTCAATCGATGAGACAATCGAATTCAATTCAATTCGTAGTTGATATTTATCAGCTATTTGTTTAATTAAATTTCCGTATCCATTTGCAATAGCTAAATGTGTATATTCGAGATTTCCTTCGGCTTTGCCGTTGAATAACGTCGAAAGTTGATTGAGATCAGAACCTTCGTGTCGTTCTGTGTAGCTGAGGAATAATCGAACGAGTTCTTGAATTTGTCTATCGGATATATTCGAGATTTCTGAATGAATCAAATCGAATATTGATCGATCTTTGTTGCTTTCGATTTTCGAATAATTCGAAATCATTTCGAATAGATGATCGACAAATTTCGTCGATTGATTTATTAAATCTTCGGATATTGAATGTCCATTTCGATCGACGAGTTTAACAGTCGATGGATGATATTCATCGGTTTGAATGACATCCTTGTCGGATTTAATATAATTTTGAAATAGAAAATTATCTTCTTGATGATGACTGAGATAATGTGCACCTAAATCAACGGGACATTCGCGTCCAAATGTAATTTCATCGGTAAATGCTCGTCCACCGATTCGATTACGTCCTTCTAATATTAAATAATTAATTTTCGATTTTTCAAATTCAATTCCAGCAGCAATTCCGGCTGGACCACAACCAATCACTAAAACATCTATTGACATGTCAAACAAACGCAAAAAAGATAATAAATTTTTTTTTGTTCTCTTATCTTATCCTATATTTCTATCGAATCAACAAAGAGGAAATCAGATGGCACATAGAGAGAACGTATAATTTATTTATTACTTTGCAAAAAAAAAATTTATTAGAAGTTGTTGTCGTAAATATTTTCATTCTCGAGTTTTTTTTTGTAAAAAAGAAATGGCAGATCATTCTTTAATGTGGTTGCTTGTATTGGGCGTTGTTGCTTTAATAATCGGATGGATAATAATAGAAAACCAACGTATAAAAGTTAAAATACCGTTGAACGGAGAACATGCTCAAGAGTCGCTTGAATTATTTCAAAAAATACGTTTTCGTTCGAGTGCTGAACAAATATTTGCATCATTTGAAGTTATTGATAACGCACAATTTTCCGATTATATTGATAAATTAGCCGTTCAATATAGTCAATTTAACGGAGAAATCTCTAATTATATTCAGCGTATTCCGTATACAAGACAAGGTCAACAGTTTTTTTCGGCAAGTCGTGTAGGATGGCATAATAAATTCACACTTACTCTCATTGTACACAAACAGTACGAACATCATCACGAAATTATCATAGCTAACACGACTCGAGAAGCAACGATGTCTCTTCTATTGCAACTTAAATCTTCAATAAAATCATTATTCGGTTACAAACTGAATGAATTGGAACAACTCGAACGAATCATGACAAATTTAAACGTAGAAAAAAACAAACAAATCGTACAGAATTTGATGATGTTTGCTATTGGAGACAGACTTGAAAAACAGTATGGCAACCAATTATCAATTAGTTACGTAGCAAAATGATTAACGACACATTTTTTTTTATTATAAAATAAATTTATATTTTCTCTATTAGATGAGCATAAATTCTTCGGGATAATCTCGCGAATAATTGTCCAACCATAATGGTATCGATGTATTGAATTGTAGATGTTTTTGTTCCCAAACATATTGAATTCGTCGTTGAATTAAAATTAATTTCTCAGAAGTCAAATCAAATTTCGTATGATTATGATCGATATCTAAACTAAGGAAATTCCTCATGCCATGAACACGAGCACGATTATGCGCAGGACCTATTTTCAATTGTCGACTATTGAATATTCCCGTTGATAAACTAAATGTGCTATGCGCACTGATAATCACATCGTCGCGTAATAAACGATTGAATGTCTCCGATGTTCGACCATTGAGAAAGAAACTAATACGACAACGTGATGATGATGGCAACGATCTTTTCAAACTGACAAGTATATCAAGAAAATCCTCAGGAATTCCTTCGCTATAAATTGTTATTAAATATCGATGTTGTATTTCAACTGGTAAACGACTAATAATCGATATTATCAATGGTATATAAGCTGAATGAGAAATAAAACGATAGAAATTCGGAGTATTTGACACGATTTTTCCGTGTTGATCACGTTTGACAACGTCACCATGACGAATATGAATACCGATGAGAAGAGTTCTTTGAATGTCAATCGAAGGACAATCGATTGGTTTTAGTTTGAAATATTGAAAGTAATCTTTAGGTTTATAATTCGATTCAATTGAAAGACCTGACCAAACACCGTTGATTGGATTGTAGAGTTTTCGATGCTGTAACCACCAACGTGTTTCAAAAACAACACCAACGTCCATCAATGACGAAGTTGTTGTAAATGTTTTACTCGAATAAAACGTAAAACCTGTACTAGAATTCGGTAATTGCGATAGAAATTCATCGAATTTCTCTTTAAAACTCGACATAAGTGTATACGATTGTTTGCCTTGATGATGTTGTTCGAATGTTTGTTGAGGCAATAGATCGTATCGAAAAATATTTCGTTTAATCGATGAATTCTTTGGACATGATGCATATGCTGCATACGGGATTTCCCAATCGGCAAATTGCCAATATCTATCACGTTCTTGATTACTTTCATCATCGGCATGTTCAGCTGTCCATGTCCAATGAATCAACGTTAAATTCAATGCATACGCAACATTCAATACGCCTAAATACCACATCAACTGTGAACCTGTACCGTGATAAATAAGTGAGCCACGAATGTTATTCAAAAGCAAATATCGACCTTGATTACAGTCGATTGTTGGATGGTAAGTTAATAACATTGAATAACGTGTTTGTATTTCATAAAAATATCGATCTAAACTTTGAGTGATGTCAGGTAAACAAGGTGTTTCGTCTAACATACAATCATCGAGAAGTCTATCGATTGATAATGAACAATCAATAGAAGTTGGCTTTGGAAAAAAATAAAGAAATAAAATGAATATAAAAATCAAGTAACATTTGATAGGATTCTTGTGATACAATCTCATATTTGATTTAACATGAAATAATATTATTTAGATGGTTCGAATTTGAATTACAAAGTCAATAATGTTTCAGCAGTAATAATTATTTCCATGGATTCCAATAACATCGAAAAAGAAAATGAAAAGAGAGAAAAGAAAAATCATAAATAAATCCCATTCATATTAAATCAACAATACAGTACTGGACAAAATTATAAGAAGAACGTTTTTTCTTTTTATTTTATCGTTCACATAAATTATATTTAAATCGAATGCATTTTTAATCATAGATTTCTATTTACTCTTTCAGAATATAGTGTAGTATATTCTAAAAGACCACATTGACACCTACATTTGAGAATGAATTCGATTGAAATATATCTTATGTGGAGAAAAAAGCAAAAAGAAATAAAGAAAAACACGTTTGTTCTTATAATTTTGTCCAGTACCCTCACTCCCACCCTCGTTTCTCGATTTCTAGACGCACTCGATGATTTCTCTCTTTTTTCTCGTCTGTCTGTGTTACAATCACACTTGGGAATTCCAAAATTATAGGATACTCTTTATATTTGTACGGAAGTAATTATTTCTTGAAGAAAGAAGGTTTTATTTTGAATTTAATAACATACCTATACTCATGTCGTCAAAATCACAATGATTTTGGTGATTATCAGAAAAACGAGTGATTAATCAAAATAAATCGTTCTCTATCACATAGATGTGTATATAGGACGTAATTTATCGAAACCGCAAAAAATCATCACGATTAATCGAAAAAAATCACCGATTAATCAGATTTCAAAATAGATGAGTATTAACATTTTTCACCGAAAAAAAAATATTTGAGTGTGACTTTACTTAAAAAGTCATATTTTGAAAGTAAACACATTAATTATTAGACTTTTAGAGTAGCGACAACGTAATCTGAAAGAGTGCCAAATTCTGCACAATATGTGCCATTTGTTCAGTTGATGACGGTTGTTTTTTGAGAAATTGATGCGTAGTGTGACGCAACGGTCTATGTATATTTAATAGTTCTTGAAATAATTCTCTGAAGAAAACTCTTATCGAAAACGTGTCGCATATCTTTTTATGGTACGGTTGCCGGTGAATGTCGTTCTTTGATACTATGCCCTAATCTTACAGGAAACAACTTTCACCAACACAACAAATGGTCTATCTTGTTATAGAGTACTTACTATGTACGTATAGGTATGCCATTATATTTAAAATAAAATCTTTCTTTCTTCAAGAAATAACTACTTCCGTAAAAATATAAAGGGTATTCTATAATTTTGAGACTCCCTGTATAATCCTTTTCTTTTTCTTTCTTTCTTTCTCCTTTTTTTTTTATTTTTCAAGTATACCAAGATCGTAATGGGATATCGCTCTTATTTTTTTTACACCTCTTTCTTACGTTTCACCAGTGAAATTTATAACATATAAAGAAAAAGAGAAGCGACGAAAAACATGACATTGCACTGTTGGAAAGCAGTTTGCAATCTTAAGTACAATCAATGGAATTAATATATAAAAACAAACGGTATATCATGTTTCCTCAGCAGATTATCCGTCTCAATCTCTACAGATTTTGAATGTGCTTTGAAATAATTTGCTTATATTTTTGTAAAATATTATCTATCTGTTCGATTCGAAAATGACAATGTTAATGCGTTCTTCCCTTCATGAATTTAACAAACACGAAAAACTAAGAACTTAAAAACGAATTTTACATTTATTAATAAATCAAAAACAGATTCATTTCGGTTTGTAAGCTTGTAATTTTACTGTTCGTTCGTGAACTTTATTCATTTCTTCGGATTTCATTATAAAATCAACTGTAGCCGCAGTTGTAGCACAAACAATTCCGTAAACTTGAGACAAACGTATCAACGCGTTCACATCAGCTTCATGTGCATGAGCATCCAAAGGATCGACGAAAAAAATCAAAATATCCAATTCTCGTCGGGTGATTTTCGCACCTAACTGTTGATCACCACCTAACGGACCACTTTCAAATTTAGTCACCGATATTTGTAATTCTTTTTCGACTATTGAACCCGTTGTACCTGTACCATAGAGTTTATGTTTAGCAAGAATATCTCGATGTTTACGAAGACATTCAACAAGTTCCGTTTTTTTATTATTATGTGCAGCAATACCGATTCGTTTGATATCGCCCATGATGATCTTCTGAGGAATACTCTACGATGAAATAGATCACCGTTTTTTAAAACGAGATATATTTCGATTTTTGAATTGACTTACTGGATCAACTCGTATACCATTTGTAGGAGGAAGATTACGCTCTATTCGATATTGTTCATTTCTTTCATTGATCATTATAGTCGTAAAATTCATTGCACCACTATTTTGAAGAGGGTTATTATTATTAGGCTCGGGAAATAATTTTTCGATTGCTTTCTAAGAAAATAAAACGAATTTATAGTTCACTTTTTCGAATCGAATCTCTTGTGTTACTTACATCGATATTCCATTTACATTCATCAAGAAAACGAAGTGTTTTATCAAAATCAAAACCACTTACAGCCTAAATAGTAGATAAATTATTATACAAAATATTGAACTAATCGAAATAGTGTTACTTGAAAATAATCAAGAATTTGTCCACGTGATTGAAATTCTCCTTCCATTTTGACTATTTTGAATATGAAATAAAATTTCGAATATTTCACTCGTTATTTATACTTGAAAACGAGTCATTAGTATGGATTTTTCCATTACAATGTCAACAAAACAAAAGAAAAAACCACTCATCAACGATGTGAAATGAGAATGATGTCATAGGTGAAAACAAAACATTTGCATATATGCCTTTTGTTGTGTTTTGTCACTGTGTGCAAATGAATTTCACAACGTTAGTCACATTGACAGCATTAATCACTACAATAGAGTCTCAGTTAAAATCCTCAATCATAAATATGTTAATTTTAAGATGAAAAGATAAATGGAATGAACAAAATTTTGAACATTAATTCGCATAAAAAACACGTTTTTTTATTTGTAAACGAATAATATCAAATCAATTATTGATTCAGTTACTTCTGAAAAAATTGAATGCCTTTTGTTGACATCCAACTGTCTGAGCAGAAAGCCAGTTCAATTGATTGACTTTCTGAGAATGATTGTATGGGATTAGTGGATCGGGCAGCAACAGTCGAACGATGAAATTTCGAACGTTTCTTATGT
>Ga0209960_1003474_pt1 | contig 13497 bp, 10 predicted proteins | sample ThiBiot_500_plan_2_FD_183947 | JGI IMG/M metagenome (GOLD analysis project Ga0209960, IMG submission 183947) | Wastewater bioreactor microbial communities from Cape Town, South Africa - Thiocy_expt_500_plan (SPAdes) | ecosystem: Engineered > Bioreactor > Thiocyanate-remediating >... | reverse complement strand
GTTGCTTCAATTGTATCAATTAGTTTTATGCCGAAACGTTCTATTAGACTAAATGTAACATAATAATTACTATCTAAATATTCGCCACCCCATTCTGATGTTTGATTATCAGGCGACCAAAATTTTGATTGAACACGACCACCAATCTTTGTATCTGCTTCATAAATAACAATTTTATCATTTGAAAACATGTTCGAGTCTAGTAATGTTACTCCAGCGGTAAGTCCACTAAGTCCTGCGCCAATGATTGCAATACGAGCTGATTTAGCATTATGAACTGGTGTAATAGAACGAGTTGGCAAATAAACTGGAATTAATGATAGAACAATGACCATTGCACCTGAGAGAAGGGCTATAGCAACAACAATAGGTAATATAATTGCTGGGTTCCTATAAGAAATAAATGTTGTAGAACAAGTTCATTGATGTCTAATTTTTACTTACACCATTATTTCTTTAAATAAATCGATGAACGTTAAATATTATAATTTCGTTTCTTCGTAATACTTCAATAAAACCACTGTTAATCTTTATTCCCTAATTTATATAGAATATAAATAGCCGCGTATGTCCTTGTCTATAATACTTAGTGATTTAAATTTTCTTTCAGTACACAATGTTTACCTGTATGAATTAAGAGTGCTGTTTTACCTGAAGATATTTTGATCCTATGTCTTTCGTTTTGTGTACAATATATATGCTTATTGTATGCTTCAGTTGTTTTCCAAAATGCACGCGTGTCGAACCTTGACAATCATATTATTTGTCTTTCTTTTCGCAAGGTCCCTCGCGATATGATTTTCGATATCTTATCAAATCAAATTGTTCGTGCTAGATATAAACGTGAGTTAGCAAGGAAAAACGTCGATTACTGGCAAAAAATAATGCAACCATGCGTTTCAATCGTTTATATAGTAAACCTACCCCCCCCCCCGCAATTAAAGATCCCGGACTTTCAAAACTGGAGAAACCGATGCGGTTTTTAGAGGGGGCTTCTAATCCGGGAGGTCCTACTAATTGAAAATCAAATACACATTGAGCGATTATTTGTCACAGTAAATATGTACATAATATAAAGCTCGGGCATTTTATTCCGTCAATAATTTGTAACCTTTTAAGGGGTCTTCTATTCAGGGAGGGAGTTTAGGACAAAATTGAAAGGTTTATTTTTAAGCAAATTTCTTAATTGAGTGAAAACAGATCTATTAGATGCGGGATAATTATCATTTTCTATTTAATATGAATGTGGAATTAATTAGATTTAAAAAAATATTAACCAATAATATTTGCATTTTTGAACTTAAATGTGATTTTTGCACAATGTTTCATGGATTTAATAAGGATTCTCTATCATATTTTATTTTAAAACTCGGCATTTTCAAAGATTTACGCTCGTATTTATTTCAATTTATTCGCAATTTGCTCAAATCTTTGTCGCCTACACATCCAGCTCTCTTTTACGCGTTATTAGATTTACCTGTATTGTATACACAATATTAAAAAAATATGTTTTTTTCTTCTTCCTTTTTTGTTTTTAATTTGCCTTCACCAATCATGTTTTTATCTTGTTTTCTCTGCTTGAATTGGCTTTTTGTTTATCGTTTCGATTCATTCATTTGATTTTATTTTTATGATATTTAAAAAAACAATTGAGAAGTCAATATTTCAAGAGAAAAGATATTAGTTACATTGATTTAAAAAAATAGAAATTTCTCTAGAAGCAGTATGAATTACTGCGAGATCCACTTTCTTGTCATCGTCAAAGTCATCTGCTAGCAAAAATGAAGGGAAAGCGTCAGTTTCAAATGTTATTGGACTTTCAAACATTCCATTTCCAATACCAAACAATATACTAATAGTATTCTCATCGGCGTTAATTATAGCTAGATCGAACTTGGTGTCATTGTTGAAATCATCTGTCACTATAGATAGAGGATTATAACCAATTTTATATGTCGTCCAATTTTGAAATGTTCCATCTCCATTACCAAGTAGTATGTAGATGTCATTACGATCGCCGACTACTGCAAGATCTAATGTATTGTCGTTGTTAAAGTCACCTGATGTTAGAAACATTGGAAACAAATGAGTTATATTAATTTTCTGAGTTTGAAATGTTCCATTACCATTTCCAAGTAGTATGTAGACGTCATCAGGAGAGCCGACTACTATAAGATCTAATTTATTATCGTTGTTAAAATCACCTGATGTTAAAGATCGTAATGCACTATCTATGTCATATCTCGTTCGATTTCGAAATGTTCCGTTACCATTACCAAGAAATACACTGACTGATGAACTTAAATAATTACATAATGCTATATCTGCATTACCATCACCGTTAAAATCGTTTGATATAATTGATGTTGGGGAACCATCAGTTTGATATGTCTTATATATTTGAAATGTTCCATCCGTATTTCCAAGAAATATACTGACACTAGCTTTACGTTCAGTAGTGACTGCTAAATCTAATATTTGATCATTATTAAAATCATTTGATACTATTGATGATGGAAAATTATCAGTCAAATAATTCATTTGTGTTCGAAAGGTCTTATCTTCGGTACCAAGAAGTATATTGACAATATTCTCTAAACTACTAGTTATTGCTAAGTCTAGTCGATTATCATTATTAAAATCTCCAGATATCATGAAAGTAGGACCATTGCCAACTCCATATGCAATCTGACAGCCAAAGGTACCATTTCCATTGCCTGGCAATAGACTGATCATATCATTGCCAGTGTCCATTACCACTAGATCTAACATGTTATCATTGTTAATGTCAACGGATATTACAGACCGAAGATCTTTGCCCAGGTTATATGTCGCATAAAGCTCAAAGCCTCCTGTTCCATTTCCAAGTAGCACCTTCACAGAGGCACCGATGTCATTAATGATTGCAAGATCTAAATTCTTATCATTGTTAAAGTCACCTGACGTTAAATATACTAGCCTATCATTAGAGAAATATATTTCTTCAGTTTGAAATGTCCCATTACCATTTCCAAATAGTATGATAATATAAAAGTCCATGGCTACTGCAAGATCTAATTTATTGTCGTTGTTGAAATCACCTGATACAATACACAATGAAGGGTCAGTTCCATATCTCGTTTCATTTTGAAATGTCCCATCTCCATTACCAAGTAGTATGTGCACACCGCTTGAATCTGCCACTGCAAGATCTAAATTATTATCATTGTTAAAATCACCTGTTGTTGCAAACGTTGGATTAAAGATATTAGGCTCATACAATAATGTCTCATTCTGAAATGCTCCATCTCCGCTGCCAAATAATATACCGATTTTATAGAGAACAATGTGAAATACTACAAGATCCAACATCTGATCATTATTTAAATCTCCTGAAATAATAAACGTAACACCAATACGAAGCTTATATATGACTTGAATTTGAAAGATGCCATCCCCATTACCAAGTAGTACGCTAATACTATGATCTTTACTATTAATTACAGCAAGATCTAATTTGCTGTCATTGTTAAAGTAACCGGATGTGACACACACTGGATTACGACCTGTAGGATATTTGTACTCTGTCTGAAAGTTCCCATTTCCATAATTAAAATAAACACCCACAGAACCACCGTTCTGATTGACTACTGCTAGATCGCGATATGTACTGTTTCGAAAATATCCCGATGTTGCCCAAACAGGAGAATTACCAGTTTGATATATTTTTGCCGTACTATAAGGAGTTTTACATACCTTCACTAAAATATACTCAATTCGCATTCAATGAACAAACAAAATTGAAAGATATGTACCTGCCGATTCTTTTGGCCAGATAGTACTCATCACAGCTGCCATTACAACTATTGTAATTGTCAGCAAGCTAATTGGAATAGTGAATTTCTTTTTTTGATACCAATGATCTCTTATCAATTTGAGAAAATTATCAACATAGAATTTAATTAGAAAATAGCCCAGTTGAACTTACTTGATTGTAGGATAAAGAAGTGCTCCTAAATTTAAAAAAAAACAATAGTTTTTTACGTACTAAATCATTGATATTGCTTGAAAGTACCTTTGAAAGGAAGTTCTAATAGAGTTTCTTTCGGAATGATTTGTTTCAAATGAATAATGTGAAGATCAGGCGCTGGATTTAATTGCGATTGAACAATCATTTGAGTACCAGGTAAAAGAAGAATTTCTTCTTCGCCTTCATAATGAGAATGAGCACGTACTGTTCGACCGTTGATAGTTTCGACGGAGAAGAGTGTTCGTGGACCTGTATTACCCAAATACATATTATTCTCGAGTATAGTCATGCTCGTTGTCGTTGATGAAAAAGCCCACCATGTTACTAGAGTACCAGGTGGAAAATTCGTGCTCAAATCTTTAGTTACACCTCGCCAAACTGTCTGCGATTGAGCACATTGTAGTTTGGCCAAAGCAGTCATGAACAGTTTGAGATATTTGAAATAGGGACGAAGATTTTCACGATTCGTTGTCTGAAGTGTTTGATTAAGCATTGAATAAAGACTTCGATGGGGTCTTGGCCATTCTATTGTATAGAGACGTATAGCAGCACTCTCATCAATCGTCAATCCATCTGAAGGTTGTTCCGGCGTACCATCGATTGCCAGTTGAACATAAAACCAAAGATTATAGATTATATTGTTAAGTGGAGCGCATGCTTTCGTAAGAGGTAACAAAGGTTCTTGGGCATAGCCCACAATTGGATCAAGATCTGTTTCATAATTAATATTCGCATCTGTTGTTATCTCATCAATCTCCACAGTACCATATGAAGTTTCTTAGAAGAAAAAAAACGCACGAACATATTTTAAAACCAAAACGAAGTTTGATCTCTTACGAGAGTGCGTTGAATCAACACCGAATAAAGGTATTTCATCGATAGGTTTAGACTTAGATTTCAAAGACATGCTTTGCTTTTCTACTTCGACTTCAATTATATGTCGATGTATTTTAAAAACGTGTTCTTATCTTTATTATATATTCTCTCGTTCTTATCGAAAATTCTTGAGTGCGCAAGAGAAAAGAGCTACATGTTTTATTCTGGCATTGTTATTGAAAGTCCTAATTGTTTTTGTTGCAAATGACATTTGATTTGACTCAATATAGTAATTGTTGAAGATTTTTTATCATTATCGTAATAAACTCGATAGATATAATAATTATTTTGATTGGCAAGTAGACATTCGACTTCATTAACTGATATTTGAAATGTATTTTGTTTACGTATTCGAGTCGTTTTCACTTCAATCAATTCTCGTTGATTTCCTGTTTCTTGACGAATCATTTCAATATCGAACGGTTGACCGTATTCCGCTTGTTGATTTATCCATCGAATTTGAGCTTTAGGATATTTCCAAAGTAGATATTGATAAACAAATTCTTCACCATGACGACCAATCGCAATGTCTGTTTCCTTCTCGCTAGAATTATTATTGTTCTTAGTCGGTGGATTAACAGATATATTGGAAGAGGAAGAGAGAACAAGATCAGCAAAATTCGAAATAGGAATTTGTTCGAAGTTGACTTGTGGAGGTGTCGACGTAAAGTCAGATAATTTCAATGGAGTTACATTCGGCTCTGACTTGTGTTCGTTTGTTGTACTATTCTGTTTAACATTTTTCTTTTCATCGATCGATGATACTGTTGTTGTTGTTGTTGTTGTTGTTGTTGCTGTTGTTTCTACTGTCGGTGCGGATGAACTTGAATTATTTTTATTTGGTACAACTGTTGATGATGGTTGTATTTCTATATCATTCGATTTGATACTCGGAGTTGCTCCAGCATTAGCTGGAAACGAAACAAGTGGTTTGGGTTGATTTGGATCCGTTTGCAGCTGAGTATTGCGTTTCGGTAATTCCCAACCAGGTTCATTTTTCTTCTTTTCTATCATTTCAGCTGTAACAACAACTGATTCTTCTTCTTCTTCTTCTTTGATTTCTTCGACTATCGGTAACTGAATAATTGGTTCTTTTTGTATGACTTGTGGAATGAACCATTTTGTTATTTTTAGTTCAGGTAGTTTCTCTCGTTGTTTTACTAATTCTTGTGTACCTTCCGTTAGATAAACTTTAAAAAGAATTTTTATATACTGTGAAAGTTTTAAACGAGCCGATGGATCGAAAAGAATGTAATTAACAAATGCATCGATACGATAACTATCAGCTTGTAAACATTTTTCTAATATATAAAAAGTTCGCTTTGATTCGTCGACATAAGTGGCTAGATTCAATGATGGTTGAGGAATAAGATTTTCTTTGTATTGATATGATAAATGAATGCACTCAACTGAAATAAAACTCATCTTGGCAAAAATCGTTTGTAAATAAATAGATCGACTTTCGGATAGTAATCTATTCATAAGTAAGAAATATTGAATAATTTCAATTGTATGACTATAGAAATTAAGTAGATCTTCAGCTAATTTAGGATTATCAACATTAACTACGATTTTGATGACATTCGATAAATTTTCAATATTAAATAGTGAACAAAATTGTTCTTTGAATTCATATGAACTCATTAAATCATCTATACAAAAAACAAAACAGAAAACATTTGCCTTTGAAAAAACAAATATATTTCTTTTTGTTGAAATAGCATACTTGGCAGATTTAGAATTGGAATACAATCTGCAAATAGACTGGCAATGTTCATATCATGTGGAAAATATGGTTGATCGGTATATTGAACTAATTTCTTATTCGAATTAGTCAAACAAGGAATAAACGAATATTTTTTACATTGTTCTATAAAAAAAAGCACAAAGATAGAATTTTTTTATATTTATGTTTTCGTTAATTTCTTATCATAAATACCTTTGACAAACGATTGTTTATTTTGTACAAATGCAAGTTTTGTAATGACTTTAATAAATTTCCAAATACATTCAATGGTTTGATTTTCAAGAGTAGACAATAATAAAAGATAATCATCTAATGTTGGTTCTACTCTAACTTGAAGCAAAAGAGTAAAGAATTGTTTTGCAAAATTATCATTTTTATAGTATGCTTGTAAAACAATGTATCCATTAATATTAGTTATCAATGATTCATTATCTTGCCAAAATGTTTCATGAGCATATACAAATTCTCCTAGATCATTCGTTCGTGGAACGAATATAATTGGCCAAAGGCGAAATCGACGGATAAGAGTACGAGTGTCATTACTAGAATACATAAAACCATAGATTTTATGAATATTTTGAATTGTATCAGAACATAATTGACGTGTTTTTGATGAAATTGTACAAGAAATTCTAAAGGAAAAAAGTATTTACTCAACAGAAATTGCAATATGTTACTATACATACGTATCTGATACTGCATCCTGATTTGTATCGATTAATTGCTGTAATGTTTGTTGATCAAGATTACATGACCATTTCATAAATAATTCGAACATAGTCATAGGTACAATTTCTTGTTTAAATCCAAGTAGTTGAATAAAATCACGATTTTTTAATGGACATTTTTTTTGATCAAAACAAGGAACATATCGATGAAAAGGATGATCTGCTCGTAAGATATAAACATCAGTTGATTGAAATAATTGTCCAGTACCAATTGGTATCCAAGAATGTTTTCTCAATGATAAACAAAATGATGATTCAATACCTTGTACAGGAACTGTTTTTCCTAAATGTCGTTCTCGAGATTTGATCACTATTGCTGCAAAATACGATGCAATTGATGAGAAATAATGATCTAAATAAAGTAAAATTTCAAAATATTGATTCGAATTGGCGACGTCCATGGATGTCACAAGTGCATCGAATTCTTCACAAGAATAATCTTGTATGATAAATGGTTCGAAAACGGATGCAGATAATGCTCCTATAAGATGACTCCATTGAGTACCAGCGAGTTGTTCAGCATTAATAAATCCATTATCGATTCTTTTTACAAGAAAAAAATCTTGAATATTAAGTTCATTGAGAAAACTAAGAAATCGAAAGCGTTCTCTATCTTGATAGAATAATTCTGCTCGATATTCATTTAAATAATCATCCGAAATGAATTGAAATCGATGTTTAGATAAATTTAAAAGATCTAACGATTGTTTACAACCGTATGATGATGGCAAATGAAGAATATTATTCGAATTAATTTGAGTAAATTTTCCTTCACGTGTTTTTACAATTAATTTCGTTTTTAATTTTTCCATTTCACTTGCAAAATGTTCAGGTTTTGCCGAATATAATTCTTTATAAATAAAAATCAAATAAGCAATCAGTGTCGAATCAGATTTGGTTGACCATTGGACATCATTGGAAATGATGGGTAAAATATGATTCGAATAGATTCGTTGAACATTACGTGATTCACTTATACCTAAGTCTCTTAATAGATGTTTTATAGATTCGAGACGTCGTGGAAATTTCTTCTCAATATATTCAATTAATCGTTCATCGATGGTTGGCAAATCTTCGAGAATAATTTTCAAATGTTTCTCATATTTAATCGATTTATCTAATGGAAATAGAATCGTTCGTTGATTGAATTCTTCAATTGAAACCAATCGTGTTTGATCTTTCAATGGAATGATTTTCATTTGTTTCAATTGATCCATAGTCGTTGTTTCAGTTTGTTCATTATCATCGAAATTAAATCCTGGTCTTTCTCTTTCCTGTTGTAAACTATAATCAATACATAAAAACCATTGTGCTATCTGTTCAATAGTTGTTGTTTTCGTTGAATATTCTTGTTGATTTTGTGTATACAATGTTCGAATAAGTTTAATAATAGTTGAAAAATCTAATCGTCGACAACCTAATTTAATTAAAATCGATTCACTACATTCATTGATAAATTGTTCATTTAAATAATAATTATTAAAATGTGATAGAAGTAATTCTTGTGAAAAGATTTGTTTGATAAATGCATCTCGAACGATGACGCATTGCGTTGGTGAAATCCATTGAATATGTTCACCATCGATAATTGGTAATTGAACGATGCCCATAAGATTTACAATTGTTTTATCAATAAATGAATTGAAATATGGATCGATATCATTTCGTGTTGGAATCATTTTAATAAAGAATTTCAAAGTATCAATTGTTGTTAATGTTCCAAAATGTTTTTGTAGATCAGCTGAACATAATGAAATTAGATTTGGTAACTTTCGAAATGATTCATAGGCTAATGGAAGAAGTCGAACCATTTCTTTTTTCAACCATTCATTCCAAACATTATCCCGCAAGATATCCTGTCGACTTGCAGGTATTTCAAAATCGCCTTGAAGAATAAAATGAAAACCAAATGAACGAAGTGGTAAATAGGCAAAAATCGGTTGTGACGAGAGGATTTCATAGGATGATGAATCATGAATTGCATCTAATGGATAAGCAATTGCGATCGTTGTTGATTCGAAATCAGTTTTAACATCAGTTAATTGTTTCTGAAGAAGAAACAAAAGTCATTTCAATGAATAACGGAAATGTTGTTATTTTTTACTTTGATATTATCTGGTACAGAAATCGATAGAGTTTCGACGAGCCAAAAACTTTGAATAGTTGTCTCGCCCGCTTGTTTCCGTAATTCAATAATTTTGCCTTGAGCATGATCAATTCGACGAAATATTTGAGAATCAATTTCATCAGTTGTCTTTTGACGAACAATTTCAATTTGACGAAGACGATTAAGAAAAAGTAATAATTTTACGTGAATATCATCGAAATTTCTTTTCAATCGATCACCACGTTTATCATTTCGAATTGGCAAACGAATGCATGTTCGCCATTCATCAATCGATGGCAAGATTTCTTCGAATTTTTCTAACCAAATCGGTCGAATATAGCCCATTTTTTCTGTACCATTGACTGTATTGAAACAGAAATGATAGTTTCCTGAATGAATTTCAGGCCGATGAGAAACCATAAATACGGATTTGAAGCCAATACCTATAAAAACCAGAACAAAAACGAAACATTCGTTCGATTGTTTAGATAATTATTTGTTAACCTTTATGTCCCGTATAGCCTTGTTTATGTTTGCCTTTTGTTGAATTACCAATATTACAAATAGCATTGACATTAGCTGGTTGAAAACCAATTTCATTATTACAAACAAGAATACGATCTGATGAAACAACAAAACGTAATGTTGGTAAACAATCGGATGGATATTGATTATCATCGGCATTCTGAATAAGTTCCAAAACGAAATGACCTTGTTCAGAAAAAAGATCATTGGCCAATTTTTCAAGACCTCGTTGAAGTACACCTTGAAGATTATTAATAACTTTTCGTTCAGTTTCATGTTCAGTATCAATACCGAATCCTTCATAAATACTTTTTATATGCTCAAATGCCGCATAATTTGGATCAGTTTCTTCCATTGTTGGTACATTCATTTCGACAGTTGGAGATTTAACTATGAGAGTCGGTGTTGTTGGTACTTTCACTGATGGAACAAAAGGTTCTTCTACAATTTTATTTTCATAAATGATCTGTCTTTTAGGTATTTCAATTCTCTGCAATGGTTGTTCTTCTTCAATATCTTGTACTCCTTTCCATTTATTCTCGTTTTTCCACTCATCAACATCAAGTATATAAGCCCACATTTCTAATTGATTTCTTTGCTTTCTATCAGCTAACATCCAAATTCTTTGTCGAACATTGATTGTTTCATTTTCTTCATCATCATCATCATCATCATCACTAAAAACTTGATCCAATGGTTCGAGTATTAGTTCTTGAACAATTCGTGTTTGTCCAACTAATGATGGCAAATATGTTAGAAATTCTAAAACATATTGCATTGGTTCAATCATATTTTCTTGTAATGTAGCCATTGATCGAAGTTGAATGAACCATGTATGCATGATTTGTCGATAGATTGTAAACGGTACATGATTAACTTGAACATATTCAGTAATAATCAACGCGCAAAGATGACCGACACTTGAACGAATATTTCCTTTTTGAAGTTCTTTTTCAAAGTTTTCAGGAGATGAATCCATTGGAAGACGTAGAAGTTCATGATTCGATGTTTCAAGTAGAAGAAGACGATCGAATTCTTGTGCTTTTCGATGAATAAATGCTTTAAGTGAACCATGTCTTGATTGAAAGAAATGTGACCATTGTAACCATGCCGATAGATCAGTCATAATCGGACATTGAAGAATTACATGACATAGTTGTGATTCATCGACAAGAAGCGAAGGTGGACATCGACTTAATCGATTTAGACTAACTTCATCCAATAAAGATTCTTCATAACTATATAGTGATGCGGAAATATAGAAAACACAATTTGATCAAAATGACACTATAAACAACTTACTGAATAATTGAATGTGTTGTCTGTCGAGAATATTGAGTTTTTGCTTTTTTAATTATTTGTAAAGTACGATTATTTGTCAATGATGCTCCACCAAATTTATATTGAATTGCTTTTTCAACAGCTGATAATTGATCTTTACTGAATGGAATGTCTCTACTATTTGAATATTGATGTTCCTCTTGTTTTTCTCTCCAACTATTAACAACTGTCAATTGATTGACAAACGAATAGATTTCTTGTCGATCATGCATTGATGAACCATGTTCATAGATTGATAGTTCTTTTCTTGGATCAATCATTTCTCGGTATAAATGCAGAAAAGTGACCATATCAAGTGAACAATCATCATCATAAATGCCAAATTCAGCAAAAGTTTTCACTGAATGTTGATTACATAGAGTTTTCTTGATATCAACCAATTGTTTTATCGTAGGGACAGTATCGAAACGTGCTAATAACTTAAAAACATCGACACATAGCTGTTCGAGAAATACAGTATGTATCTCAGCTTTAGGTCCTGAACTGTCGTACGATGTTTCTACCGTTGTATAGACAACGTCAACATTAGGATTGGTAATTGGTACATATTGTATAGGTTTAGATTTGCTTGAGCTTACTGAAGAACTTGCTTGTGAATTTGAATTTTGTTGATAGTGTTTTCTAAATTCAGCAGCGAACTTGTCCGGTTGATCAATTGTACCCAAATAAATGCTTATATTTAATAGACATCGTAATAATTGATCGTCTCGAATTCGAATCAATGCATCGCGTACAGATTTTTGTTGAGCAACAGTTAGATGTTTGTCGACAACGGAAATAAGATGTTCAAAAACAGCCATTGGTGATTTGTTAACATACGAAGAAACATCGAGTTCATCACCTATTTCTTGTTGAATTTCCCATAGTCGAGCTTCGACAGTACTTATAATATGTTTTTGTGCATCTGAATCGGTCTTTTTCTTGTGTTTGTTGCATTCAAAAGCTACTTTTTTGGTTACTTCAGATAAATATTTAAATGATCGACAAAAGATGCCTAATTCTTCACGTTTTTGTAATTTATTTTTTTGAACAAGTTCATCGAGAAATTCTTTATAATCAAATAGTCGTCGTTGTTGTCGTTCTTGAAAATCGAGAAATGCACTTATAATTTGTCCACTTGTTAGTCCAGGAATTGGTTGATCTTGTTTTCTAGGTTGATAATCAAACACTCGTATGACGTCAGGATTGACATGAAGTGGACCGAGATGTGCATCCTCATACTTATTTACTTTGAGAAATTTGGAAAGCAACGGTTCAAGATCATGTAAAGTACATAAGTTAAATATTTCCTTAAAGACTTGCATGTAAAAAGTAACATCTTTAATTCGGTGTGTATGATTTGTCAATGTTTTTAAATTTCGATCATCGACATCTAACTCCCCAAATGAACTAACACCATAGAATTTAAATAGTTCTTGTGCAATACGTTCGACAGATACAAATTCTCGACGTAAATGAATCGTTAAGATAATTTCACATAGCTTCGTATCGATACGTTCTTCGTCAGCAGTCATTTTTCTTTCAGAACGATTGTTTGGTCCATATCCGTGTTTTGTCACTGAAGCAGTATTCGTTTTTGGTGAATTAAATACAAATTGTGGTAGATTCATAGGTTGTGATACAGCTGATAATGGTTTCCATGTTCGATGTTTCTTCCCCGATGCCGATGTATTTGGGTTGACTTCTTCAACAGCCTCCTTTTGCTGTTGTTCTTGCTCGGGAGCTGCAGACGATCCAGACAACGGTGGAAATAATTCGTCATATGTAGGCTGACGTTTTTTACCATCATCTTCTGATTTTCGTGTGTTATTTGATTTGTTATAATTATGATTATTACGCTTCATGAGAATGTTATGATTCAATAGCAGCTATTCTTTTTTCCCCAGTTTATTATTACAGGTAGTATAATGTGCGCAAATACAGCCAAAGTTTATCAATCTGTCGCCGTTAACAAGCAAAAAAAATGCAGAACACAAAAAAGTTGTTGTTAGTCTATTGAATGACACACTCAAGAAGAGAGAAAGAAGAAAAAAATTCCCCCAGTTTATATTCTGTAGGATTTATTTCTTGGAGAATGTAGTTCGGTTATTTTGTACACGTGAGAAATTGACATATGTTTATTATCACATCGAGTTTATATATAAGACAAGATAAAAACATAAGA
>Ga0209960_1003473_pt1 | contig 13498 bp, 16 predicted proteins | sample ThiBiot_500_plan_2_FD_183947 | JGI IMG/M metagenome (GOLD analysis project Ga0209960, IMG submission 183947) | Wastewater bioreactor microbial communities from Cape Town, South Africa - Thiocy_expt_500_plan (SPAdes) | ecosystem: Engineered > Bioreactor > Thiocyanate-remediating >... | reverse complement strand
CTTCTATCCAACACGATGAGTCTGGACCCCCACCGCCATTGCCACCAAAACCTGGAGTGAAAAAAGCACTGCCGTCGATTTCTAACCCTGATCAAATCCCGGCACTTCAGTCAAGCCCAAGGAAGTCACAGTTAATAATTTCTCATCCAGATCAATTGCCAAAACCGCAGTCGAGTACAAAAAAACCTCAGCCATTCTTAGCGAATCCGCCTCAATTACCGCCACTTCAACCAGGCGCAAGAAAGTCGGTGATGGCAATGAATCCTCCTCCAATTCAGCACCTTCAACCAGCCGTGAAAAAGTCAATGGCTGTAGGGACAAATCCAACACCTTTGCAAAATCTACCTCCTGGAGCTAAAAAAGCTGTTACGTTGACTCCTGGTCAGGGACAAAATATTCCCCTTGGTCGTCGGCAGTCTGCTCCACCTCCAGTAGTACCTGGAAAAATCACTGCAGGTCCGTGCAATATTTCTTAATTTGGAAATATCTATACTTACATGTGCTGCTCTTTTAGGACCTGTTATCACGGAGTTTTCTCTGGAGTCTGATCCCTCTGCAACGAGCAATGAGCCGTTGATAGAAATGAACCAGTCACTTATGAATCAAGTTATTTTCAAACCAAAAGTAGGCAAGAGTGAAGTTAAAATCGTAGTGACAATGTTTGGAAATAATTCCATCAAGTTTGACATGGAGTTTGCAGTCGGTGCTGTCACGTGTCAATCAAGCCAAACATATCAATTGCCGAGCATTATCAATACATCGAACATTAAAATGGATGGGTCAAAAATAGTCGTTACTACTCAATAATAATGCCGGGAAGATAATTTATTTATTATTAAAGTTATTATTGTTTATTCGACCAATCAGATTTGATCATATCCGATAGTTTTTCGGCCATAGCAACAGCCAAGTAGAAAGTATTCGCATCGACTGTGAGGAATAAAATGTGAGGATTGGAATACTGCTTGGTCTCTATTATGAAAACTTACTTTGAGTTGCGAAAGCTGAAGCATCAATAACGCGAATATTAGCTGTGCCACGAACGATTAAATTTTCATCCGCACAATCGCCGAGGCGACAGGTGCAAGCAGGATGCCACCCAACCCCAACACTTTTCTCGATATATTCGTCGAGATCTTCGCCAGCAGCTGGAGAAACTATCCCCAAATTGTATTTTTTACCGAAAGGTGTGTTGGTCACGACATTAATCATTTTCGTCAAAAGTTTTCTCATAACAGCTCGATCAGTGTCAGTCAGCTTGGTGATGTTGTAGTCAATAAGAGGCCTATATTTGTAAATACGTTAATACTGCCAAAAAAACTTGTTATTACTTGTGAAAAATGCTGGGGGATGTGATTGTGACTGATCCTTCTTTGGCTTCAGGGAACAAATTGACCAACAAAAAAGATGCACCGGGAATACCAGAGAAAATGCTGGAGGGATTGCCCATAATTGGTTGAATATCGTACAACGCGTATTGTCCTTCCCAAAGGTAAATTTGCATGTCTGTAATGCCCGGTCGGTTAAAACCAGATTCCAAGTGCGCACTGACTCTACGGGAAAACTTAGCCAAAAAATGTTAATACTCAATCGCTGACGTACGGATAAGCACCGTTAACTAGTTCAAGTGTCGGATTGGTGTGCGAAAATTTGTCGAAATCATCTTGCGAAGTGAAGGGGAACCGAACTGACGTGTTGAACAAAAGACGCGCTGAGAAATGTTCCCAAAGGTGTTTGCCTTAAAAAGAAATTTCAATTTATAACTGTTTTTAAAGCAATCTTTTAACTAATTTACCAACGTGAGGATTATGAGCGAAAACTTCGATACCAAGTGGATTCAGCACATTTTTGTCACCAACGCCACTCACTTGAAGCAATTGCGGGGTACCAAAAGCACCGCCAGCAACAATGACTTCCTAAGTATTATATTAATAGTGCTACCATTCAGTTAGGGGATTTATTACCTTGGTTGCAAATGCAGTGATCACGGTGTTCGTGGTCAAATCAAAATATTCAACGCCAATAGCGCGCGTGTTGGAAGAGTTGAAAATAATTTTAAGCACGGGACATCCAGCTTTTAAGAACAAATTGGGTCGTTGTTGGATGACAGGTGTCAAATAAGCGCTTTCAGAACTGACACGTGTCTGAGGAGATAGGCGGTCATTTCGGGATTGTCTGTATCGAAACTTCTGCCACAAAGCGACACCACTACGTCTATTTAAGAAAAGGGATTAAATTTGGCGAGCCAATTCTGAGAATTTGTTATTAAGCGGATGTACCTCGCTGGATCACCATTCTGATCGGGAGAAAATCCGCCAAAGAAAGTGTCATTTACGAGAGTATTCAAATAATCCATCGTAAAATCTTCGAAAGCTTCAACGACCGGTCCGTTGATTTGTACTGGACCACCCCTAATTCATGAACTTTCTTAGAGGCGAAATTTCGAAGGATCGACATTTGTACGTACTTTCCATGCCAAGTGCGGCATTCTTCAGCTGATATTCCAGTAATATTTGAATTGTCGTAATAGCAGTAGTGATCTTCCATCTTCTTAAAGTAAGGAAGAAGATCGGAATACCGCCAGCCATTAGGCCATTGGTCCAAAATTGCAGGGCTTGGTCGTCGTGCGGATGAACCATATATTTGCGAAGTTCCTAATATATAAAAATTATTTTCAATAGCTAAACGCCGTAAATTTACCTCCAAATCCTTCATAGCGGGGAGAATACAACATTCGGTTATTAATACCGGATTGAGGCACGCTTAAATAACCAGGATCATGTATATTAACGAAGTTAAAGTTTTTAGGAAGGAAATTGAAGCTGGAGGCAAAGGGTTGCTGTGCTTTAGGACCTATAAATTCAAGTTTAAGTGCCATCCGACCACTGTCACCTAAGAAAAATATCTTACGTGCCTTTGTCTAACGCCAAAACAGTCCATGATGGATTTTCAGATAGTCTAGATGCTACAACGCCTCCCGCAGTGCCGACGCCTGAAATGAAGCTGATTTTAGAACTGGATGTCCAAATAAATTATTATTATATATTATTAAAATAATAATACAATTATTTCTAGATTTTCCCTCTCCGTACCACAAACAATAAAGTCAAAAGTGTCAGTATCAGATCCTCGTTGATCCGCATTAACGACAAGTACAGCAATTGCCGTCAACACAAGTACTTTTGTCAGCATTGATGGTGTCTATAAACAACAAAAATATGTCCAAAACGGATTTTAGTTGTTGGGAAAGAAAGATGCTTCGCTTTTTCTACCCATAAACAGATAGGAGGATCCAATTAATAATAAGAGTAGTTAATAAAATCTCGTGGACACATACAGCAGATCTTACATTACTTTATTGTAGTTAACTTTTTTTTAGGCGGTCGTGCTCTGAATGGGCTTTCGATTCTGTTTCTTTTTCTTCCTATTATCCCTTCAAAGGCAACACGAAAAGACTTTTGCAAATATTCGCGTCTCATGTGTGCAGATTTGCGTCTGCAATCTGTATTTAGCGACCACTGCGTTGATGGTGCGTCACTTTCGAACGATTGCAACTTGACTGGGAGTCTTCGAGGGGTTAACGGTTGGTCGATTGATTATTAATGTGTGCCGATGCTTCAGTCGTGCCGCTCGATATTGACGTGCTGAGGACAGACGATTTGCCACCGTTTGATCCGCTGAGTGAAGTCTTAGCATTCTTCTTAACCGTCTTAAATAGAGTAATCTCCGCAGCTGCAGTCATCATTGAAAAGAATTGGATCATTCCAAGAATAAAGAACTGCCAATCTGGGATGAAATAGATAGGTGTTTGTGTCAGCAGTGAAACGACCACGAACAACACTAATGATACACCTGATATGACTAGCATCTTCACCAACTATAGGGCGACAAGATTAGCAAACTTCTACTTTGTAAATATTTAATATAAAAAATTTGTAACCGTAGATCTGCCGTTCAATTTACTGGGTAGGGTGGGTTATTATAAATCAGTTTGGACTTACTCTCTGCGGATATCGTTTCTTGTCAGATACAACGTTAATCTTGCGCGAGTTTCGAATGATCTTGGTGATCAGCACGGATCCGACGGTGATGAAGTACAAACCGATAATCTAAAGCGAAAAATAAAATTAAATTGTTTACTTTGGTAATAATAGAGTTGACTTTATACTTACCAACGCAATAACAATGACTATAATCAAAATAATGTCTTGTACCTCGCGGAAAAAAATGCTCGCAAAAATATTTAGTAAGAACAGTAACTAGAATAATAAGATATTAGTTTCTATATAATAAATATAGAAATACTTACGCCTAGCAGCGTAACAACGGCGCCAAACAAATATTTGTTCCAAAAATGTTTTTGTTTTGCGTAAAAAATTAAACCAGACCTAATGTACGTTAATTTAAATAAAATAACACATTATTGAGTGCGCATCATACCAATACAATCCGACGAGAATAGTAGCAATGATTACAAACAGAGGACCTGAGATGTATATTGCAAAGTATGTAGTGTCCGGTACCAAACTGTAGTGAAAGTGACCGATAACGACGATATTGGCGACAACAGAAGCTGTATTTATAATTAGAAATGCACATAATATATTTAGCCGAGCATCATTAGTGATTTGGTGTTAATAAATGCGTAACAATGCGCGAAATTTAACAACTTTTTGACGTTTGTCATCCAAGCTCAGATCAGATATCCCGATAGGTCGAATCTTTGCGATATGAATAGTGTAGTATTATAAACTATGAAGATTACTTACACGCAGCTGATAAGCTGAGTAGACAGAGCGCTACTTGCGCTATCGAAAATTGAGGCCCGAAAAACCGAATGTACAGCGATACTTTGAGAACGCCGTATATACATATGGCAGTTGCGACGACTGCTAGTAGAATATGCAAGACCCAGAATGCCGGCGTGTTTACGGTCGCTGTGTACACGTTGAAATCTACAAATGGAAAAATTAATAAAAGGGAGTTAAATAGCACTGTAAGATCTCTTAACGGTAATACATACCCCCGGATGTTATTTGAACAATAACAGGCTCGTTCGTGCTGTTAAGAATTGATTCAAGTTGTATCCATTGCTAGAAATTAAGTTTCGTTAGATCTTGGTTAATATTGATGTCAAATGATTACAATCAGCAAATGTACAATCTATCAATTAAAATACATACTTCATTATTTACGGAGACGGCTGCAATGCTAATTTTCTCATCGAAAGCCAAAACATGGGTTATATAATATGTAATGAAAGGTTGGTAATCCCCACCATTAATTATGACTCCCTATGTATGGTTGAACTATGTTAGATTCATGCAGTTGTTACGTTTCATAACTCTATCGGAGCAATGTGCGCAAATTTATTAAAAACAAAGTCACTTACCAAAGCATTTGCTGCTATGCTATTCTTCATAATAATATCTGTTAGGCAATCTTCGAATTGAAAGGCAATAATTTTGTTCGTAGCATTATTTGTTGGAATTTCGCAACCGCTGATCGGGTCCGCAACAACCAGTTCCCCAATTAAATCGAAATCTGATCTACCAAATACTACATTGGGTGTTGGGGATAGCACAATAGACGAGTCTTGAGTCGGAGAAACTATAGTGACAGAAGCGCGGATTAACTGGATCTGACAAAGAGAATTAACCGATAATATTGTAAATAAATTGCAACCAGTTGAAATAACTAATTTGAATCTATTATCAAATGGAACGTTTTTTAACTTGTAGATTTGTGATCGAAAATATGCCGATTAATAACGGAGGTCGAATATTATAAATAAATAAATGTGACTATTTAAGCAAAAAAAAAAAAAAACGTGGTAATCAAAATTGTACTCACAGATCCAAGCAAAATAAAAAAATTGATGAGACTTCTCTTTACGCCGTTCATATTAAATTTGCGCCAGTTTATGATAGGATGAATATATGCCACAGTTTGCGACAAATGTTAAAGTTGTTGTGGCCAAGGCGCTCACGTGAAAAGAATATTCCTGACAACTTTTGAAAAATGGCAGTTTGACAATTCACAACAGTATCCAAAGCAGATCGCTACAAAAGTAAAGGTGAGGTATTAATTGCCAGCACTACAGAATATGAATTGCAGCTTTGTACAAAGGAAATTACCATTACAGGGCACTGATTCGTTAACCTCAAACGTAATAGGGACGATTTGCACGTCCCTTTGCTGTATTTCTAGTATTAAAACGCGAATAACTAATTTACTTGAGCTGACAGATAATCAACTCGAAATATTGATAGACATTTGTCTCGCTAAAAGACCATTATTTGTGTTGTCAGTATCAAACCATGTATGATATCCTATTCAGTCGCCTCACTCGTTGACAACGATGCATTGAATGACTACTTCCTCATTGTCACACATTGTCGTTGGGAAATACAGAATCAATTCAGTATTCAGATTCCTTGCCTTTAATCATTATCACACCCGCAAGAAAAGAAACGTTAATTATCCGGGGAAACATTAATAGTTGATAATATGGTCACAGATAAAAAAGTCGCTTAATCTGGCCAGAACTTAAAAGGGGAAGGTCACCTCTGTTGTTTATGTACCACATGAAGCTCAATATGATCATATGACGTGTTGCAGGGATATTCTCGACGAGTACGTCCTCCCGCTCCGTTTAAATTTCGCCGCTGATCTGGTTTGATTTTATGTTCCTATTTATTTTGTACGAGTTACCACATCTCAAGTTTATTCAAGATGCAACAAGTACAAGCCACTACCTATCCATACTATTATTACGTGCCCGTCCCAGTGGAGGGCGATCAGCAAGGCGTACCAATGGCCGCTTTTGCTGTTGAAACTCCTGAGCCCGAAATCGTTCAACCAAAGGAAGAAACTCAAAAGGATGTCAAGAAAGACACCGAAAATCAAAAGAAGAAAGGTAAAACAGAATTTACGGGTAAATCTGAAATACGAAAATAACACTAAAATTTGGTTTTATTGACAGAGAAGCCTAAATTCAAAAAACTTTCTGGCTGTCAAAAATTCTTCTTTATTATCGGATGCTTGGCGACCGTTGGTTTCTTTGTGAAGCTCCTCGGTGTCGGAATTGGATTGGTGCGTCATCATAAGAATTGTAGCTTGAAAGTTAACAAGCAAATTATAGACTGTTCTTAGCCAAATGTATCAGTCTTGCGAGAATCCTGCCAATCACGTAGAAAGACAATGGTAAAGAAATCAGATTTCACCAAAGCGAGATTTGGCTCACATTTTCTTAGGGCCACCAATCCCTCTATTGCCTCCAACATCAAGATAGAAGTAACCTCGGTATGTGACATACTATATCGCAAGAAGAAAATTAACCTAATTAACCTTGCTAGGCTATCATTCATGTTCGCACTTGCCCGCACGCTACATCCATCAACATTCATACAAGCTCGCGTTCAAAGAATGCTGATGACTTGACGAGAATGATTCCTTCATATCAAGTCATGGATGGCACCATTTCTCTGACTGCAAAGGTAATAATTGGAAATCTTGCGCTCTTTCTAATTTTTTAATTTCTTATTATATAGTTCCCAGCCTTTGATTTCGACAATTGCGCCTCTGTTAAAATCGATGTCGTTGTTCCTGAGTCATTAGCCAGCCCCGGTAATTTGTTCATTTCATCGGAGACCGGATTTGTACGTCATTTTTGAATAGAGCTTACTTAATACAGTAATTTACACTTAATATGTACAGGTCTACGTCTTACCCAACAAGTACCACAAGGAGCACAACAAGAACGAGTCTCGTCCTAGTGTCTTCAACAACATTGATATCTCGACCAAGGCTGGTCACGTTGAGGTTGCTAATGTCTACACTAAGGGCAGTATCACCGCTTACAGCAAGATTGGTTGTGTTACATTGAAGAACATTAGAGCCTCATTCTTGACTGGATCCTCTCTCGCTGGTTTTGTTAACGTAGAGTAAGTGCAATTGTGATTAATTAGGTTACTATTCTAGATTTATAATATACTCGAGACATATCACACAATTATTAATCTATCTCGTACTACAGACACGTTAGTGTCGGTCAATTAACTGCGCTCGGTGACACTGCAAGCGTTACCGTCCGTGATGTCGTGTTCGAAGAGAAAGACGAACTTGATTCGTACTTTTTGCACGCCTCTATTGACCTCGGCAACCTCCAGGTCAAGGGCATTCGCAACAAACTGAGCGCGGACAAGACTGCCGTTGTTAACATCAACTCTGGTTCTGGTCGCGCTGAAGTCAAACTCTCCAAAGTAAGTTACAATAATAGTAATTATTATAATAAATGATTTCGAACGCACATTAATGCAAGCTGCGAGATTGGTACTCAGTTCTATTTTTTAGAAAGCCAACTTGAGGCTCACAGCCACCACTCTGAGTGGAGCCGTGGAACTTCATGGCAAAGAATTGCCCACCTTGATCGAGAACACTGAGATGAGCAAGACTGGTCGCATTGAAGGCCATGGCGCGTTGACTGATGTCACTATCGGCACAAGCTCTGGTCGTGCTCATGTAGTCTTCCGCGAAAGCAAAAAGCACCACGATGGCGAAGATCGTCATGACAAGCGTCCCGAACATGACGAAAAGGACGATAAGGATCAGAAGACTGATGAGGATCCGCAGACCACCACTACTGAAGAGGATAAGCCTAAGAAGCATCCTCATCACCACACTAAGCCTGAGAAATCGCACAAGGATGGTGACAAGCACTCCGAACGTCATCACAAAACTCGCGCTTAAGTGAAGATTGATAGATCTTGAAGCACCATTTTAGATCTTTTGTTTCGTAAAGTTTTTATATTAATTTGGCATTGTAGTTAAATATAAACAATCTTAATTGCTGTGCAAAGGTTTAAGGAGAAGATCCGATGCTCTTTCTAAAGAAGAATAATACGTAATTTATCTCTTATATAAGTATGCCCCACGTGCTTATTGACATTGTTTGATCGCTGTATGCAACGTTGTCCCACCCACGTGCCATTCTGTTTACTTTCGAGAATTAGGCAGAAAATTTCTCACTCTTCTTGTCCCTCCCACGTGCTTTAAACCCAAAATACAGGAGCGAGAATAATTATTTTGAATTTGCCTTTTAGAAGTAACAAGACAAGATGAGTAACAAGTGGGTTGAAAGAGATGGATTGCTTTATGACGAACAAGGATCTGTTGTTTCGGTTGATTATAAGTCTTCGTAAGTTTGACACATACAATCGTTTTTTCATGAGAGTTTGGACTGTGGAAAAACGAAATATATCACAAAGGAAAATAATTATTTACTTTCATTGGATGAAGAAAATCAAGATCAGACTTCACTTATTAATAAAATTGTATTCAGCGAACATTCAATCCTGAAGAATAGTATTGCCAAAGAGCAAGAAGAAAATTATCGCCTGTCACCTTCGGATTTAGCATACTTGAGCAGATATCCCCACGCTTTAGACTTTCAATTAACCGAAGACCAACTGATGTTCTTGGAGGAAAACGGCTATTTAGTCATCCCAGTAAGCTAGTTAAAAAAAAAAACCCAAATATTTCCAACAACCCCCCCCCTTATACTATATTTTTAGAACTTTTTCTCCCCCGAACTAACGGATAAAATGGTTCAACAAATTTTCTCTCGTTCCAAAGACTTAATCGGCCTCGTCCGCGATGACATTAGTACTTGGGAACCTAGTGGGGTAAGTTTCTTCTTTTAAAATAAGGACCAATAGTTCTTACATTTTGCTGTTTAGCGTTTCAAAGTCGGTTTTATCGACTTGTGGCATTTACCCGCTTATTATGAGATGCGGCAAGATCCGCGCCTGTACAGCATTTTCGCTCAAATTTTAAAGGATCCTAAATTAACTGTATCCTTGGATCGCATCTCGTTGAAGATACCCGCTTGGGCAGAAACAGAAAAGAATGGAAAAACAGAGGTATGCCAAAAAACAAAATTTTTAGGTGGGTTAACTTGTAAATTCTCAGAAATTAGATTTTTCAATGTACCAGCGAAGCCTGGCCGTACACACCGACATGAACTTGTGGTACTTGCAACATCCTCTCTACCAAGGCAGCGTTTGCCTCGAAGATTGTCCCACCGGCAATGGAGGATTCAATGTCATGCCAGGTACCACTTTCCTTTTACCAAAAGTTATACAGATGTTTATTAACGCCTTTTTTTTTTAATTGCGAAGGTTATCACAAATTGAACAAAGTAAGATCATACCGAGTAAATTTCGAGAGAGGCGTCTACCACGACAATAAGCCAAGACCCCCTCCTTCTGAAGAAGATGTGTTCTTGATGTACAAAGATCATGAGGCCATCAACCGCGATTTGATTGAAATTCCAATGAAAAAGGGCGATTTCCTTATTTGGTCAAATCGATTACCTCACGGCAACGCACTGAACACGTCGAACAAGTGGCGACTACAATGCTTCGTGCGATACGTGGCGAGTGCTGAAGACCGCACTAATGCGTACAGGAGAGAAGTCCGCAAATCCGTCGAGACTGGCATGAAGCCAACCATGTTCTCGACTGGCAACGTAATCTCTCAACAGAACAAGGAATGGGAAATGCCATACCAGAAAGAAATTGCGATTACCGATTTAGGCAAGAAATTGTTAGGTTTCGAGCCTTGGAAATAATCAAAGTGAGGTTGGTTTATTGAAGTCCATGTAGATACATTTTATTTGGTAAATAAAGAAATTATGAATTAGAAATCAAAAAATAATAAAAAGACAAACAAACAAACTCATTTCACAGATCTGTTACGGAAAACACTCCTCGGTGAGGAAATTGTATGCGGCTCGATTTAGCACGCCGTTAGGTCCAGCAGGTACATTAAAGAAGAGTTGACGACCATCATCAAAATAAAATGCAATCCAAAACCCTTTTGATGGCAGGGAGTTGTAGCCTCCAGAAACAGCAGACACTGTCTTGCAACCTGAATCGTCAATATAAATGTCCCTCTGGTTGTACACGTCATTCGGTGGGGTGTCGCTCCAAAAATCAGCGTAGCTTATCGAGACATTAAAACTCAAAGAATTATCCAAGCTACTTCCTGAATGTAACGACATTGATTTAAGTAAGTTGCGTCACAATATAACGTAGTTCTACCTCTCATATCAATGTTAAAGAGGGTCAGCCATTTGAAATCAGGCGAGCCTCGGATTCCGAAAGGTGAAAATTCTCCACTTGCTCGAATAAGGTAACCCGTACCAGTTCGAGTATCATATAGGGTAGCATAAAGACTGGCGTACGTAACTTCGACAGCTATGCAAGATTAGAAAACTCAAACGAGTTTTAAATCCGTACCAAGAGAATCAATTAAATAGGCAGTAAAGCTGTAGGCATTCAACTGCAGAGTCCAACCACGATGTTGATGGTCTGAAACATTGAAAGGAGTATAGTCGGTAGGAAATGAAAAGCCTTCGCTAGTGTAGAAATAGAAGGTACTTTGAGCGGAGATTCCTGGAGGAACGCAGATCTGGGCCTTAACGCCTGATAGTACTATCGATGCTGCAACAAGCACTAGAAGGATGGGGCGATAATGATACAAGTTCATCATGTGTGACCTTAGAGTTGGTTAGGGGATAAAAGAAATTAACGAAACGCATCAGTTTAAATTCTTTGAGCCCTTCCAAATCAAGTAATGTACAACACATGTCGATAGCGGAGCAAAATCGCAGTTGTTTTTCCGCGAATAAGGCATTGCTTATTTGAAATTGCCGGTGATCCGTTATTCGCCAGATTTAACTTGACGTCACTCGCAAAGTATGATAACATTTTCATGGTATGAAACACATTTAATTGAATTGCTTCGACTAAGGAGACAGCTGAAATAAAATTTTAATATGCAGCAGAAATTTAAATTAAAAATACGTTTTACCTTTCATTACTAATCACGTCACTTTTTTTAGAGCACCATAAAGAGTTTTTAGCAATTTTTATGCAAATATTCCAACCCCTCAAGCTTAAAAGCAGGAGCTGATCTTCAATGTTCAATTTATCAGCACCCTTCGTTCACAACAAATCACTGTCCAAAGATGAAATACGCTAGACTTTTATTCGCGCTAGCATTGTTGTATTGTTTGCGGGATTGTTCTTGCAACAATTGGGATCCCTGTTTAAATCCAAACAACCAAAACTTGATTGTACCATTCAGAGAAACCTTCTCAACCTATGGAAGCTTCTTTACGCCGTACAGCGAGGCCATTAACATCACCGATACCACCAACTGTTACGTTTTTCAACTTTTTCAATTGACTGAGAATCAATATCGAACAAGTAAGTTTGTAACTTAATCTAAACAACACTAAACTGCTTCCTTTAGCTGACTATCCTGGTTACTCATTCATATCACTCTATGGCTATTTAACAAATACATGCACGGGTGGTTCGACCTTTACTTTAAGTGCAAGTTTTTATGTGGCTGGATCAAGTTTAATGGATGTCTCTTCGCCTTCAGCAGAATCAGTGACTATCAGTGCGGCACAATTAGAGGGTATATGATTTTATTTATTGTTGGGGGGCCTTTGAAGCGAACTAACTTCAGATCGCAGGAGTGTTGTACAACGAAACATTTTCTGCGAGCGCTAATGTCTCACTCGGTGTATCCACGTTTACTTCTAATCGCACGGATCCAACCTATGAATCTCAACGTGATGAATTTGTAACAAACGACGACTCACCTTGCACGATCCGAATCCGCAGTAATAACGTCGAACGAACATTTCTGTATTCACATACTTTTGCCATCAACATTCGACTTTACTCTGGACAATTGTTGTACTTTACATATCCAGCGGGCATTCGAAGCAGAATCGGAGTTAGCGATTACAAGTACTATAATCAGCAGTGTAATTGCACCCAGTCCTTAACTGGTTCTGGAGCGGCGGTAAATCCTCAGACCGGATTACGAACGGACCCTTCCTCAGCTACAAAGTACCGATTCACTCCGCCAACAATCGCTGGTGTTCCTGCTGCACCGTGCCAGTAATAGTTTAAGCATCCACTGACGACCACCTGGCAGTTAGTTTGATTATTGAGTACAATAAACGTGCTCTTTTTTATTTCATAATTATTCCGTGACAATCGCGTTAAGTCGGGTTGTTGAATTTTATGTCAGAAGAATTAAAAACACTTCATGGGAGAGTGTTGTATTCCAATTTGTTTGAATATCCTAGCATCACGTAATTTTAATGCATTTTTACAACTCATTTCAAGGCCATAATCGGTCAACCATTGAAAACAGCGTGTTCATGTCCGCCGCTGTCAGATTATAAACAAGCAATGTCTTATTCGGGGAAAACACACCGGTAATTTGTTCCGTAATCGATGGGTGTATTTCCATTGAAGTTTGAGCCAGAAAATGTACAAGCGGCATAATTGAGGACCCAACAATAGGCATATATTAATTGCACTAATTTAATAGGGTATATATATATACTCGCAAAGATTTACAAATTAAAAAACAAAAGACTTAAAACAACTCGGCCATCATGCAACGG
>Ga0209960_1003472_pt1 | contig 13498 bp, 14 predicted proteins | sample ThiBiot_500_plan_2_FD_183947 | JGI IMG/M metagenome (GOLD analysis project Ga0209960, IMG submission 183947) | Wastewater bioreactor microbial communities from Cape Town, South Africa - Thiocy_expt_500_plan (SPAdes) | ecosystem: Engineered > Bioreactor > Thiocyanate-remediating >... | reverse complement strand
AAAAAAAAAAAAAAAAAAAAATCAAAACAAAACAAAAAACAAAAAGCGATTTCAGAAAAGAACAAACTCGAAAGAACTCGAAACTTCGAAACAAGCAAGTCTCTAAATTATATAACCAACAAGAAACAAGCAGAGGAAAGCTTAGAAATCAATCCAATATGAAGAAAGACCCTATGATTATTAATTTCTTGGAATGTAAATTTTCTTTTTTTTTTATATATTTTCTTCTATTTATACACTGTATTTTTCTTTGTTTTCTAATTTTTCTAAATAATGTTTCATAAAATGTTAAATTATAATAATTATAATATTATAGCTATTCCAGCTTATGATGATTGGAGCCCAGTTTGGGAAACACCAACTTCTTCCCTTGTCAGAAAACATTTCTTTGAACAACAACAACAGCAACAACCTAATCAAATTCCAGTGGAGAAGAAAAATTATTTTGATTTTAAAGAGGAGGAAAAAATTATTGAATTAACACCACTTCAAGAAATGAATACTTTACTTGGCTTTGAGGATGAAATGACGGAGAATAATTTTTCTGATACAAGTGTTGTTCCTACTATTAAAAATGAAGAAGAAGGAGAAAATAGTTTTCAAATTTCAGAACTAAATGACTACTTAAATGAGGATATTCAATTTGAGGAAGATATTCATTCTTCTGATAGCACTAATCAAACTCCAACTTCCACCCCAACTCCTGGTAATTCTAGTTTTTCTGAAGAATTCTCAACTTTAAGAAGTGACCCACTTCAATATGAAGAGTTTATTACTTTACCAAATGATCTTCAATCTCCCCCTCAATCTAATGACCAAGAACCAAATCAAAAATCTAAAATTGAAACAGTTTTAGATGGAAAAATTATCAAAAAGAAACCAGGAAGAAAACCTCAAGTCCTAACGGCCAAACAAAGAGAAGAAAAAGGAAAGTTAAGGCAAATGAAAAACAGGGAAGCTGCAAAACGATGTCGTGAAAAGAAATCTCAATATTTGGAAGACTTGGAAGTTCAACTTGAAGCTCTCAAGAAAGAAAACCAAGAACTCAAACAACGTTTACAAAATTTTGAAAACTCTCAAACTCAAACTCAATAATTTTGTATTTTTTTGTATTTTTTTGAAAAAACTTCCTTGTATTATAATAACAATAAAATTTTTGTCAAATATAACTTTTTCTTTTTCTTTGCTTCTTTTTTTCTTTTTTCAAATCAAAAATTTAATTTCAAAAAAAAAAAAAGGAGCAGTGCAACCTTGAAGATGATTGAATAATTAAGAAAGATAAATATGCAATAAATGGAATAGGAATAAATGATCAGTGAAGTGACTTAGTGAGGAAAATTAAATGAAAGAGCCTGAACCATCAATATCTGTGCTGTGTGCTCAGTTTCACAAACTGTTGAATTTTTCCATTCACAAACAAAATTTTCACAAAGAAATATTGTTCTGAAGCTTGGTGAAGAATAATAAAAGAACTCAAAAGTGTTAAAGGTCTCAATTAACTGTTAAGTTACATCTTTGGATCATTATTATTTCATCAAGGAAACATTTTGTTGTTGTAGTTAATTCATTGAAGGTTTTTTTTTTTTTTTTTTTTTTTTTTTTTTTTTTTTTTTTTTTTTTTGATTAAATGATTATTTAATAATGATTTTAAATATGTTGATTATTCAATAGAATGACAGAAACAGAGAACTTTATCAAGTTATTAATCTTATTACAGAGAGCTCGTCAATTACTTAGAACAATATTTTTAGAGAAATGGAAAGAAACTCAAGGAAGTGATTGGATTGATTGTAAAGCTTCTGGTGAATTTTTTACATCGGGGAATGGAATAAAAATCTATAACTCTTTACCAAAATCTAAAAAGGCCCTTGAAAATGGAAACTCTTCTGAGTGGGATCTTCAAATCCTTGGAGCCATTTTGAAGGATCCGATCTTTTCATTCCCCAAAGAAACTAAAGCAAGTATTGATAGAATTATTAAAATCAGAAATGAACATGCTCATCATCCTACAATCGAAACTTTTACACTTCAAATTTTTAATCCTTTATGGGATCGTTTAGAAACAGAATTAATTTCTCTTGGTGATTCAAAAATTGAAATCGACAAATTAAAATCAATGGATATTTATTCAGCTCAAAATCAAAAACAAAATGAAGCAGGATTAAAATTAAAAACTCAAGGAAATGAAAAATTCAAACAAAATCAATTTGATGAAGCCTTAAAATTGTACTCTGAAGCACTCAACTTATCAGATTTATCCTCAAAAGAACGATCAATCCTCTATTTAAATTGTTGTTTATGTTATTTTAAAATCTATCAAAACAATAAAACAACCAATAACTTGGATGAATCTGAAAATAATCAACTATTGGATGAAGCATTAAGAAACTCCAAACTCTCAAGTGATTATGATCCCACTTGGCCCAAGCCTTATTTTCGTATTGGACTTATTTATGAAGAAATGAAGTCTTATAAAAAAGCTGTTCACTATTTTGAGATAGCAAAAGTCTTTGATCCAACAAATGAAGAACTTAGTTTCCATTTAGCTGATACGAGAAGAATGCTTGGAATAGAAGAGAGAATGGAGCATTTAGAATTAAGAATGGGACCAAAAACAACTGAAGACCATTTTCAAGAAAGTTTTGAGGAAATGAAGGAAAGAGGGATCTTTAATATTCCTGATCAACACAAAGAATTTATAAATTTCATGAGAAAAAATGATCCTACTCTTGCAGATGTTCACAAAGGACATGAGTATCGAGATGGAGCTAAAGGAATAAAACAAAATTATGAATTAGCTGTACAATATTATCAAAAAGCTGCTGATCAAGGAAATCCTGAAGGAATGTATAATCTTGCACTGTTAATTAAGAAAGGAAGAGGAACAAAGAAAGATTTTAAAAAAGCTTTTGAATTATTGGAGAAAGCTGCTTCTCAAGCTCCAATTGGAAATGAAATACCCAAAGTTGGAGTTGTGGAAGCTGAACATAGTCTTGGTCTGCATTATTTTGAAGGAATTTATGTTGAAAAGGATTATAATATGGCTGTTTATTGGTATGAAAGAGCCTCACAGCATGGATATGGATTGTCTGCAAATAATTTAGGATTAATGTATTGGCTTGGACATGGTGTTTCAATAGATTTAGAGAGAGCTGAAAAGTTATTTCTTTTTGCTCACGAAAAAAATGACCCAAATGCGTCAGTTAATTTGACTCAACTTTATCTCATGAAACTAGATCCAGAACGTGCACTTTTATGGCATGAACGAGCTTTAGAAATGAATCCAATATTTTCAAAATCAAAGGACAATGAAGTTCGCTCTCTAATCAATGATCTCATTCAAGAATTTGATAAATCAGGAGTTTCAAAATGGGAACAAAAACATGGTCTTAGCCCAATCAATTTAAATCAAATCCAGAGAAGATCCAGATTTGTGGAGAAAATGTCAGGATCAAATGTCTCAGGAATAAAAATTGGAACCCCAACTATCAATTTCAAAGTTGTTACCGAATATGCACAGAAAGGTTCTGAAACTGCAAAGATTTACTTGAAAGCATTTGAAGCTTATTATATGGCATTATGTGTTATAGATGAAGATGATGACCAATTTGTTGATCTTTTATCACAAGGTTTCCAAATTGACCCTTTGGTAGTTGCTATCCCCCTCGATTTGAAGCCACAAATGGATGCTATTGTTAATAGAGTGTTAAAGAAAACAAAAGGACAAGTTTGTAAATTAAATGAAGATGCTCGAATCTGTCATGTCTTTCTCAAAGGAATGGTCGAAATGGAGTATGCAATCAAATATTTGACAGAATCTCTTCAAATTTATCCAAAATGTCGAACAATGATTGAAAATAGAGGTTGTCGCTTGAATTTCATCGGGAAAAATCGTGAAGGATTGGTTGATTTGAACAAAGCTATTGAACTCGAACCTAAAAATTATGGTCTCATTTACCTCAAAGCCACAACTTTGAGATTATTGGAGAAACATCCAGAAGCCATCAAAACTTACAAAGAATTTTTAAGTTTGGCCCCAATTTGCAATAGAAAAATTCCTGAAACCTATTACGGTCTGAGTGCTTCTTATATCTCACTTGAACAGCCTGATCAAGTTGAATTATATTATTTAAAAGGATTGGAAGCAGAAAAAGATCAACTCCCATTTTTCTTGCCCTACAAATCAACTATCAAAGGATTAGTAGAAAAGTTTCTACAGGTCAAAGGACAAAATCCTTTAAATTTGAATACAAGATTGAATCCAATAGGAATTCCTGAACAAAACCCCTCTCAATTAGATCCTCTTCGATTTCGAATTCTTCTTTCTCATAGAAATTATATCAAAGGCTTAAGGGAAATGCCAAATGCAACACCTTCGACTAAGATTGCTTCCAAAACACAAAAATTGACCTCTTTGACTGGTTTGAAACCACTTTATTTGAGAGAAATGGATAAATCAAAGGATCATCTCTTAAAAGGTATTCTAACTGTGACAATTGTTGATATGATATGTGTTGGAGGCCCTTCTGTTCATATGATTATTAAAGATGCCAATCATGATATCATAGCCATGTCAGTTTATAATTTTGAAGAGACTTATAAAGAACTTATTAATACCTACAAAATTGGTTGTGAAATGCAAATTATTAACCCTTATATGAGAATACCAATGGATAAAAAACCTCGAATTAGAATTGATGATCCTAGAGCATTGAGACTGACAGGAAAATGTATTGAAAACATGTGTCGATTTTGTTTCAAAGATGGTGCAAAATCCAAATGTGCTAAATGTGATGCATTATATTGTTCAAAACAATGTCAAGTGGATGATTGGAAGTTAGCTGGTCATAAAGATATTTGTTTCAAGTAATTTTCTTTGATTCAATTTGATCTCTTTTTTATTTTCTTTAATGAATTTTCTTTCACTGATTTATTTTCATTATTTTCTTCTTTTTTAGAGATACAACTTCTAACTACACTCCAAAACCTGTGACTAAATACGAGTTTATCTCTGAAACAATCTAAAATACTGTAATCAATGTGATTCAAATTTTGTCATTAATTATTCATAAATTAAAAGAACAAACATCAAACAATATCCCAAATCAATCTATGAAGAAGTTATGAATATATATTTGTATTCTATTTGTATCAATGATTCATTTCAACAAATACAAATCACAACTTCTTCTCAAATAAATCAAAATCAAAATCACTCATCTCCATCATAAACTCTCAAATTCAATCAATCAATCAATTAATCATATTCAAAAATTTTTTGATAATAAAAAGAGAAGTGAAGTTCATCCAAACTAAACTACATTTTAAAGATTTGAATCAAACTTGTTTGAATGAGTTTAAAAGTTTGAGTTTGTTTCAAGTAAAGAGAATCAGTAATCGGTTCTATTGAGATTCGTTTGGTTTGGTTTGGGTTTTCCCAAAAAATTCGAAAAGCAATTCAATTAATAAAAACATAGAGCGTTACAGATATCTGGTCCTTCTAATACCTCCTCCACTTCAGCTTTGAAACGATAACCTTAGAAGCTCTTTACCAATCTCTCTTTCATCATCAATGTGTGTCTGTGAGCCTGCAGAAATTGATGGATATCGGTATATTGAATGGGTTGCACTTGTATTTCGAGATTGGTATGAAACAAATTTCTTTTTTTTTAAAATTTCTATATTGCATTAATATTTTTAAGACAAGAGATAATGTTTTAATGTTATAATTGTAATAATATAGCATCTATTCACCAACTGATATTCTATCATTTTGGCTTGGTTTAGTTCAAATTGGATTGTGGTGTATTTGTTTATTCCCTCAGCTTTGGAAGAATTTTGTTAACAAGCAAGTTGATGCTCTTAGTCCAATATTTTTAATGTTTTGGTAATTTTTAGAATTTGCAATTGAAAAATTTATAAATGAATAAATAAACAAATAAATAATCTGGTATATGATACTTTAGGTTCACTGGAGATGCATTTAATTTATTAGGATGTTTACTAACAGATCAACTCCCAACACAAACTTATACTGCAATATATTTTTGTTTTATTGATGTTTTTACCCTCAGTCAGTACATTTATTATAGAAAGATTAGAAAATTTCTCTTGAAAGAAAAAGAGATTTCTAAAAAAAATCAAGCAGAGAAAATTGAACAAACAGAGAAACTTATTGATCAAGAAGAAAATATTGAAAATAATCAAATTCAAGAAGGAGATGAAACAAATTCCAATAGAAAGAATTCACAAAAGTTGTTGGCAATCCCCTTTGGTTTGATTTTATTTTATTGGCTATTTTTAAGCATTTTTAAAGGTTATCTAAATATTTTTTTAAAAAAAAGTTTTTGTAATTCTATTTTTCACTTCTTTTGGAACAATGACGGAGCAACAATATAATATTGGTAGTTCAGGAAGGCATTTACTTGAATCTTCTGATCCACCTCTTTGTAATGAACCTCATCCACTTCCTCAAGGATTAATTTATTTTGGGTACTTTATTGCTTGGAGTTCAGGATTAATTTATTGGTTAAGTAGGTAAGATATTTGTTGAACATCTATCTAATTTTTTTTATTTAAAACAAAACTATTTCTAGGATTCCACAAATTATTAAGAATTATAAAAGAAAATCAGTTGAAGGCTTAAGTATTTGGATGTTTTTTTTGACGTTAAGTGCAAATCTTTGTTATGGTTTTCAAATTCTTTTAAGACTTCCAACCGTAATGATTATTTTGATTTACTTTTTTTATATATAACTTTAATTTCAATGTTTCAATGTTTCGATGTTTCAATTGCTTCTCAAAAATTTAGATTGATTCATCTTTTTATGGCTCAACTCTCCCTTATATTATGGGATCATTAGGGACTGCAGTTTGGGATTGTACTATTTTTTATCAAGCTCATTACTATTCAAAATATAGAAGTTATTCTTCAGTTGATGATCAATTGTAACAAATTTTGGAAAATCTTATTGTTATAATAATAGAAAGAAGAAAAAAGAAAAAGAAAAGGAGGAAAAAAAGTGTCTTTTTATTTCATTGTTTCAAAAATGATAGATAGTTATTCAAATTTAATTTGGAAAGAGAGGTTGTATCGATTAATTTGTTCTTGTTGACACAAAAGTAGAGCCAAGAACGGACTAAGAAAGTTTTTTTTTTTAAAAAAAAATTAAATTGAAGTAATTTGAAGTAATTTGAAAAGAAAGAAAGACAAAAAAAAGATACTTTTCCTGCTCTTATTTCTTCAACAGTTGGGAATTGATGCCATTTCATTAATACAGAAGAATTTGTACAAGCTGGATCTTTTCCTAAGGAACAAACAGCAGCAATTTTATTTTTCTCTACATAACGAAATTTTGATTATTATTTTCCATTCATATTCAAATTCAAACCTTCATAATAACCAACAAAAGCTTGATCATCTAAACTTCCTTGAATAATTACATCATCAAAATGTGTTGCATGCCCAACATATCGAAGAGATTTTCCATATTGAACAGTCCAAAAGTAAGGAGTTGCAGTGTATTCATTCTATTGTATTTAAAGTATTTAAAGTTTTAAAAAAAAGAAAAGAAAGAAAAGAAAAAAAAAGAAAAAAAAAGAAAAGAAAAAAAAAGAAAAGAAAGAAAAGAAAAAAAAGAAAAGTTTACAAAGGTTCCTAACATATTTCTTGCAGCAACTCGTCCAAGTTGTTCAGCAAGACTCCAATGTCCAATTGATACAGGTTCATCATTATTTAAATGGTATGGAAACTTTGCAATATCACCTTTGAGAAGAAGAAAAAAAAAATTGATTTTTTATCTATAAAAAATAAAATGAAACGATTGAAATCAAAATGAAACCAGCAGCAAAAATATTATCAAATTCTTTGACTTTCATTGTTTTTTCGACCAAGATACATCCATCTTTTTCTAATTTAAAAGTTCCTTTCAAAAATTCAGTTGCAGATGAAACGCCAGTTGCTGCAACCACAAAATCACAAGGAATTTTTTCTCCATTCTTCAAGATTATTGCAGTACATTTTCCATCACCTTTAAATATATATTAGAATTAGAATAATTTTACTTTAATCTTAAAAAAAAAGAAGAAAAAAAAAACTTTTTTCAAATTGTTCAACAACAACTCCCAATTTAAATTTAACATTCTTTGATTCATGAAGTTTTTGCATTACATGACCAATCTTGTCTCCTAAAACTTTTCCAAATGGAACCTTTTGGAAAAAAAAAAGAATTAAATAAATCTATGAAAATAAATGCAAAGAAAAAAATTTATACTTTTCCTGTTCCAACAACAGTTACACTTCTTGCTTTTTCAACAAGAATACAAGCAAGTTCCATTCCAATAAAACTTGATCCAATAAGAACAATATCTCCATCAAGAGTTGCTATAATTAATAATTAAAAGTAAAGGAGATGAATTTAAAAAAGTGTTTGATTAAAAAATCATTAAAATTAAAAACCTTTGCTAATTTTTTGTGAATCTTCTAATGTTCGTAACTGGAAAACATTGGATAAATTTTTATTTTCATCACCCCAGTAAAATGTTGGATCACTACCTTTTTTGTTGTTGAAATATTTTTTTTGAAAAAAATATATTAAAAAGTTTAATATCTATGAGAAGAAACATACCTGTACAAATTAAGAGGGAATCATAAGAAAGACTTTTTGAATCAAAAGTGACTTTTTTCTCTTTGGGATCTACTGATGTGACACTCTAATGTTCATTTATTTTTTTTGATTGAGTTTGAAATATATTAAGGAAAAAGAAATTGAAATTTAATAGTACCTTTCCAAGATGGGTTTCAATTTCGAGTTCATCAAAGAAGCTTTGAGGTTTCAATAAAATCTTTTCTAATTCAACGTTAACTGATTTTGAAAGCTGAACTCTATAAATTGGAAGATGATTTTCTCTTGAAATAAGGATAATCTAAAGTGAAAATTTTAATTTTAATTAAATTTGAAATTATTATTTTTTTAAAAAATAAAAGTAAAAAATCATTTTATGACCTTTCCAGTAAACTTTTCTTCACGAAGTGTTTGAATAGCAGTTAAACCTGCAGCACCTCCTCCAATAACGACAAATACTCTAGGATCTCTTTTTTCAGGCCAAATGAATTTTTCAGGTTTTCTTTTACCTAATTTTGTTTTGATATGCATTAATTAAAAGAATCAAGGATGAAATAAGAATTGATGGAAAAAAAAAAAAAATCAATAGAAAATGTACTTTCAGCTAATTCAGTTCCATTTGCTGTAACAAAAATATCTTCTCCTTCAATTTTAACTTGAAAAACAGGGATTGCTTTTGATAATTTTATTAATTAATTGATTCAATAAAATTGAAATCGAGATTGAAATAGAAATTGAAACCATCAAGAGCAGGTGCATCTTCAATATCTCCGGTTCCAAGATTAAATGATGCACCATGAAGTGGGCATACAACACGACAAACTGATTTTTTATCGACAATCTCTTCAGTCAATGTTCCTTTTGATAGATTCCCTTTCAAATGTGTACAAAGAAGACCGGTTGCAAAGTAATGTCCATTCACCTTTTCAAAAAAGATTTAATTAGTGAATTGGTTCATTTATTGATTTTATATTGTTTTAAAGAATCTAAAGAAAAAAGAAAGAATCTAAAGAATCAAAGAAATTTCACTCTGGCAAGAAGAGCACCTTTATCTCCAATTTTAACTTCTTTCCTAACAATTTAAAAAATAAGAATCATTTATTCTTTAAAATGAGTGAAATAAAATAAAACATAAAGAAACAATATCAAATACAGTTAAAAGTTTAAAAGATTCACAATTAATATCATTAAAAATTTCAGTTATTTTTTTTTTTTTTTTTTTTTTTTTCAATTTCATAATTTGAAACCAAACTTTATTTTCTAATTCTAAACTTTACTATTCTCCAATCTTCAACAAAATATGAAATATAAAATCACAATCTTCTATTTCATCTCATTTTCAATTCAATACAATTCGACATTCAAACTGAAATTGATTCAAAACACAAAACATAAAACATCAAACACAAAATAGAAAATTTTACATTTCCCCATCTTTCAAGTCATGAATACTAGCAACTCTAGCTGTGAGTGACATCCTATTAGAAGATTGATTAAGAGTAACGTTTAAGAATCAGAGATTTGAATAGTTTTAAAGGAATTTCATTTTGGAATTTGGAAACAGACGTCTGTATTTATAGGTTTTTGGTTCACCCCCTGATGCGCGATCTTTGTAAGCAAAGAATCATTTTCCTTTTCCCCACTCTTATTTATTTCGACTCTGAATCATATCAGCATTCACTTATGTAATCATAACTTTGAAATCTACAAAGTTTTCAAAATATGATTTTTTTTTTTTTTTTTTGTAGAATTGTTGAGAATCATCCAAAGTTTGAATAGTTTGATCTATCTTTAATTGATATTTTTGATATTTTTGAATTGTTTTGGTTTGATATTATTGTTGTGGTTTTTCTATTCTTTCATTTTTCTCTTGTTGAAGACTTTCATTTTGCTTAGCTCATCAACAGAAGAAGAAAAAACAAATTCCATTTGAGCTATCTATTTGAGCAAAACTTTGGTTTGTTAGTATATCATATTTGTACTGATCCTTTTTCAAAAAGTTTTTTCTTTCAAATAATTTAATTGAATGTCAAGCTGATTGAATTGAATTTCTTTCTTTGAGATCAATATTTTTAAAAATTCAATATCAATTCTCACTTCAGAATCTCCAACCAATCTATATCACAAGCTAACAATTGATATCAATTTTGTCAATCATCAAATAACTTTTTAGAAAAAAAAAAAAAAAAAAAAAAAAAAAAAAAATGAAAAAAAAACCATGATTCATTGATATTTTTCCTTTATTCTTTTCATTTTTTTGCATATCACTGCATTTCATTGATTTAATTTCTCGTCAAAAAAGATCTCACAACAGTTAATATTTAAAGGATTTTCGAAAGATTTTTTCCATTTCATTGAAGTTTCCAAAAGTACTCTCTTGCGACTGGATCTTGAACAAATGCTAATAGTCCTTGAATTTTGGCTTCTTTAATCTTTTGTTGAGTCTTATTTTTATCTTCTTTTCGAAGATACAAATTACAAAGTTCTTCAATTTCTATAAGTTTCATTTTCTGAGAGAAAGTTATATCTTTGAATAGCTTTCTTTTGTCCTTGTCGAAAGAAATCAACAATATAGCTGTTGAGGGAAAGCTGAGAGAAATCTGTTCTGATAAATGGGATTAATTGTTCATAGAATTGAATTTCAATTGGAAGCACTTGAATAATAAGTCTAATGGTTGATTTAATTTTTTTGGGGGATAACATAAGGAAAAAAAAAAAAATCAGACCTTGTAATTTCAGAAATATCATCTAATTGAGTATCCACACCTTGTTCTGCCTTAAATTCAAAATTATCATTTTGACCTGAAAGAGAGATAAAGGGAGAAGTGGTTGTGGCATTGAAACAATCTGAGATTTGATTATCCATAATTGAAGAGATATTTAAAATTTTAAAGCTTGATAAGGGTAATTTGACTTCAAGTTATTCACCAAGTTGGGAACACATACTTTTAATATAAATGAAAAATGATTCAAAGACTTTGAGATTGTAATCATTTAAGTGCTTGAGAAGCAAATCTGAAGGAGTGGGAGGATAATTTTTGAAGGGGGAGTGTGTAAAAGAGGAATCATCTTGAGTTGATAAGGGGCAAGTTGAATTCGGTTAAAGAGATAACTCAAGAAAGTTAAAATAAACATCATTTGATCCTCTTGATTTGGATCTTTTTTAACTCTTGATGGAGATATTCAAATTTAAGGAGATGGACAAGGGCGAAATTTGCAGGTTCGGTATAGTGAATATGTGAAATGAGACCAGAGAACTCGAGGGGTTCACAATCACATAATAAATACTTATTTCTCATTAAGAAATCCAGAGTAAATTTTAAATAACTAGAAAGTTGGGATTCATAACCAAATTCTTTTCCAAAGGAAAATAATGGAAGTTCAAAGAAAACTTGTAAGGTTTTCTTGATCATGGCATACTCTTGAGAATTAGATTTTTCTGAATTATAAAGAATTAATTGTTGAAGGATAAAACTCATTGTGAGAGGAAAATCTCCAAGAATTTGAGGAAGAGAAGATGAAAAGAGTTGTTTGATCCTTGGGTTTGAGAATCCAAAAAAGTATACTTGACCATTGTCATCAAAGCCTCTTCTTCCAGCTCTTCCAGACATTTGACGAAACATTAAAGGTGTGAGATAAACGCTATCTCCATAAAATACAACACTTTTACATGGCATATTAATTCCCATTGCTAAAGTTCCAGTGGCAAATACAACTTGGAGATGGCCTAATTATTAACATTTTATTATTTTTGAAAGTGAAAAAGGAAAAAAAAAAAAAAAAAAAAAAAAAAAAGAAAAAAAAAAAAAAAAAAAAATAAAAAAAAAAAAAAAAAAAAAAAAAAAAAAAAAAGGAAAAAAAAAAAAAAAAAACCTAAAGAAAAAAGTTTCAACATGTTGTCTATACTTTGTTGGCATTCCACAAATGAGAGAGGATATTGATAATTGAAGAATTTTTTCGTCCTTTCTTTGTAATATTTGGGAAGTAAATCAGTTTGGTTATTCAATTTAGTTAATTCTAACGCTTCATCCTTTGTCATGGGATCCAATTTGGGAACTTGTAAAAGATTATATTCCAAATGAGAATATCTTTCTGAATGACTAATGACATCGAGTTCATATTTCACTCCATCTTGTTCTCCTTTTTTGATCAATATCTTTCTTAACCATCCAGCAAAATCATCAGGATTTCCTATTGTTGCAGATAACCCTAAGAAAGGGCATCGAATTGAGATTAACAGTTGTTCCCAAACAATGCCATCACTTGAGGAAATGGAATGAATTTCATCAAAGATAACATACTTGATTTTCTTTCTCCATTTCACTGTACTTGGAGCAGTTAATAAGATTTTAAATGCCTCTGGAACGGTAATTAAAATTTGACAATCCAATGGATCAACACGAAGATCTCTTGTAAATACACCAGTTAATCTCACATTATTATGTTTATACTTCTTTGTGAACCGAGCATACACATCTGCACGAACTTGATTTCCAATCGCTTTTGTCGGAGCAACATAAACAACAATATCTTCATTAGATTGACGAATAATTTTTTCCATACAATAAAATGATATGAAGGTCTTTCCTGCAGAGGTGGGTGCAATCACTAAGGCTGACTTATTCTCATTAACAACTTGATAAAGCTTTTTTTTGCCAAGGTTCAGGTACAAATCCTTTTGCTTTATCATCAATTGGAAAAAGACTTTGTAACAATTGAGCTTTTTGCTTCTGGTTTGAATGTTTTGAATTTAGCTACAATACAACATAGTTTCATGAAGGAAATGAGTCTAACCAAAGGTTTTGTTCTAACTAATTCGTTGTGGGCTTCATTTTTCCTTTTTTTTTTTTTTATTATTCATTTTTTTTTTTTTT
>Ga0209960_1003470_pt1 | contig 13507 bp, 15 predicted proteins | sample ThiBiot_500_plan_2_FD_183947 | JGI IMG/M metagenome (GOLD analysis project Ga0209960, IMG submission 183947) | Wastewater bioreactor microbial communities from Cape Town, South Africa - Thiocy_expt_500_plan (SPAdes) | ecosystem: Engineered > Bioreactor > Thiocyanate-remediating >... | reverse complement strand
GAAAAACTGCTTTGTTACCCTAAATCCTAAAATCGAAAACTCCATAGACGGCCAAAAAAGCTCCCGGAGCTTCCGTTCAACGGGCTTTCATCTCGTGTCCTGCGGACAAGACGAAAGCTTAGTTATTGTATGCCGTTATTTTTAGAAGTACACAGCTTTAAATACTGCTAATAGTGCTCTTCTCCCCACGTTTAGATTTAAAATATCTCCACTAATCGTATAGTTGTCCGCCAATTTAAAAACCTCCATAAATTCACTTTCTTTGATATCCACATCTGGACAAGTTTTCATTACTAACTTGGTTTTTAACCATTTTAATATCTTTTCCTTTAAGTGTTCTCAGTTTCCAATATTTATTAACAATTTAATTGTCATTTTCACGGGCAAAAATGGATTCACCTTCTTTTATCGTTTCCAATATTTTAATATCCTTAATTTCCATTGGTTTTACATTTAATGGGTTTTTGTCTAAAATCACAAAATCTGCTAATTTACCTTTGGTTAATGTACCTTTTAAATTTTCCTCATAAAATTCATAAGCTGCGTTAATTGTTATCGCCTTGATAGCTTGATATGGCGAAACTCTTTCGGCTGCTCCAATTGTTGCGCCCGAACGAGAAACTCTGGTTACCGCTGTCCAAATGGTAAATATTGGGTCGATTGGTGTAACAGTAGCATCTGAATGGTTAGTTGGTTTGAGTCCTAATTTTATTGAACTTGCCAATGGACTTAAAAAGTATGCTCTTTCTTTACCTAAATTTCTTACGTGAACATCTCCCCAAAAATAAGCGTGATTTGTAAAAAATGAAGGTTCCATATTGTATTTTTTGAATGTAACAAGTTGGTCTGGCCTTGCAAACTGCGCGTGAATAATAATCGTTCTTCTGTCTTTATCCAATGGTTGATTTAATTTTTTACAAGCGTTTTCGTGAGCTGAAATAATCATATCAACTGTCGCATCTCCATTACAATGAATAAACAATTGATTGTCGTTTTCATAAGCCGTTACAAATAATTTATTGAGAGCTTCTTGAGTTAAACTTGGCAAGCCTCTGCAATCGTGAAAACATCCGGGAACTTCTGTTAAAAATGGTTTTGTGAAGTAAGCTGTTTTACCTTGTGGCGAACCATCAGCTACTATTTTTGTGCCTTGTACTTTAAATCCATTTTTGTACTTCTTAAATGAAAGCGAAGCATCTTTTATATTGCTTTCTAATTCCGAATAACCAGCCAAAGAAATCAAATCTATTTTTAGTTTACCAACATCAGCCTGAGATTGAAAAAAGTGAATAGTATTTCTGTCTGTCATTCCATCTTGCGCAGTAGTTATTCCATTTGAAGCGTAATACTCTTGTGTAGCTTCAAAAAATTCTGCTTGCTTGGATGCTGATTTTTCTAACATTAACTGTACAAATGGATACATAGCTGTTTCTTGAACCAATCCAGTCGGGTCTTGTGTGTTTGGGAAACGCTGTATGTTTCCACCTTCGGGATTTTTTGTTTCGGCATTTACTTTTAATTCTTTTAATGCTAGTGAATTTGCAACACCCATATGGCCGCTTGTGTGCTGTAAATAAACTGGATTGTTTGGTAATACTTTGTCAATGTCCTTTTTAGTTGGATGACGTTTTTCTGCTAATTCTCCGTCATCATAACCCCACCCAAAAATCCATTCTCCATCAGGGATATTTTTTTCTTCTTTATATTTTTTCAGTTCGGCTAAAATATCATCAATATTCTCGACTGTACCTACTGGTTTAGGGTTTAAATCCACCTGTCCCATTGTATTAGAAACCATACCAAAATGACTGTGAGGGTCAATAAATCCAGGCAACAGCGTTTTCCCTTTCAAGTCGATCTTGTTCAAATTAGAAAATTGTTTTTCTGCTTTTTTTAATGTTCCCACAAACGCAATTTTTCCGTCTTGTTCAACTATAGCTTCGGCATACATTGGCTCTTCGGTGTCCATTGTAATAATATTGCCATTGAAATATAAATTTGCGGCTTGAGTTTCATTTTGACTATGTTTACTACTGTTTGCACAACCTAATAGTAACAATACAGCTAAAAAAGATATTACATTTTTATTTATCATACCTGAATTTTTTTATTAAGACAATAAATCAACATAACCCCAAATTAATGTTCCTACTAAACCTGTAAGCCCAGAGATGACATATATAGTTTCGTGTAGTGGGTTTTTATGTTTCTGGATTTCTCTTTTATTCCTGTTCCGGAATTGAACAAATTATCCATTTCTTCTTTTCTCAAATTGGATAACATAAATTGAACAACTGCCAAAACGAAAGTTAGAATAGCATCAGACTGTGAAAACCTATTTTCAATAGACTTAATAGTTGCAAAAGTAGAGCCTATGCAAAAAAGTATTCCAAATGACAATAGTAGAATTGGAAGTCGGTATTTTTTATTTTCTAACATATATTATTCGTTTTTTCAATAAAATGTATAATGTTTGTTAGCTTCCATAATTTTTGTATTTATAATGACAGCTAACGTTCCGGCACTTGGCGAGGTTGCGAGCTTCGGAACAGATTATTTTCTATTAAAGATAAAATTTCTTGCGAGAAATAAACGTGAATTTACTATAAAACTCGCAGTCTTGCCAAACGCCTGCTAGCAGAAGTTGTTTATGTTTTTTAATATTCCGTCAGTAATATATTTTTCAGTTCCTTTATAATAATAGTCAAAATTTAGATAATCATTAAAACTACCAGTATCTTCTTTACCATTAGAAAAATAATATTCAAAAAATTTACTTGGCCTAAACTCGAACTCATTTTTTTTAATTCTGCAAGTATAAAAGTTCACATCATTTTGATTTTTATATCCATAATATGAACCTTTCCATTCAGCGTCAAATAATCTGCATAACGTCTCTCCAAAATATGCAGTTAATTCAGCTTCTAAGCTTTTCTCTTTCGTCAAGATTTCTTGAAAATTATCTTAAAAGCGCAGGAATGGCACTTCAGCCTGCCAGCTAATACCAAGTGGTTATTGGTAATCGCTGTTATCACCTTTGAATCTAATAAAAAATAACTCTCAAGAACAGAGAAAACTGCCGGCATCTACCTCTTCGCAAAATCCATCAATAACTAAAAACCAACAGAAATTTCATCTTTTAGAAAATGGCTTTAAAAATTCTCTTCCTTTGGAGGGGGGCGCCAGGAAGAGGTGGTTAAAAACTTTAATACTTATTAACAAATTCTATATCTTCTGTATCAATTAATTTCTCTATCTTGGTAAAGGTATTATAAATGATAACGAAGACATTATTTATCATTTATAATTTATAATCCATCATTTATAATTATCTTTTATGTCGGTTCAGCCATATTCTTTATTTTCCGATTTTGATATTTATCTTTTCCGTTCGGGAAAACATACCAGGCTTTACGAAAAATTTGGCTCACACAAGGTGGAAGTTGATGGCGTTTCGGGCGTTTATTTTGCTGTTTGGGCGCCAAATGCTACAGAAGTTTCAGTCATGGGAAATTTCAACAATTGGAATTCTTTTTCGCACCATTTGGCGGGCCGCTGGGATCAATCCGGTATTTGGGAAGGCTTTATTCCAGACTTGGATTTTGGTGAAGTTTACAAATACGGAATTAGAACAACTGAAGGGATTTTGTTGGAAAAAGCCGATCCGTACGGGCTTTGTTTCGAAAATGCTTTGCAGGCAGGTTCTGCGGTTTGTACGACCTGGTATGAGTGGGAGGACAAAGACTGGATGGAAAAACGCTGGCGATACAACAGCCTGGAATCACCCATTTCTGTTTACGAGATGCATCTCGGTTCCTGGATGCGCGATCCTGGAAATCCGGATAGATTCCTGAGCTATGGTGAGATTGCCGATAAATTAGTTCCTTATCTCAAAGCAATGAATTTTACACACGTAGAATTTATGCCGGTGATGGAATATCCATATGATCCAAGCTGGGGTTATCAGATTACAGGTTTCTATGCAGCGACTTCACGGTTCGGTGGCCCGCAGGAATTGATGTACTTGATTTCCGAACTTCATAAAAATAATATCGGTGTTTTTCTGGATTGGGTGCCTTCCCATTTTCCAGGTGATGCTAATGGACTTCATCGTTTTGACGGCTCTTTTTTATACGAACACGAAGATCCGAGAAAAGGTTTTCATCCGGATTGGAAATCCTATATTTTTAATTACGGAAGACCTGAAGTCAAGTCATTTTTGATTTCAAATGCAATATTTTGGTTAGATCGTTATCACGCTGATGGTTTGCGTGTGGACGCTGTAACATCTATGCTTCATCTCGATTATTCCAGAAATGAAGGCGAGTGGGAACCAAACATCTATGGTGGCAATGTCAACTTGGAGGCCAAGCAATTTTTGCAGGATTTTAATGTTGCAGTTTACAAAGAATTTCCCGATGTTCAGACGATTGCAGAAGAAAGTTCCGACTTTCCAAAATTAACCAAACCTGTACACGATGACGGAATCGGTTTCGGAATGAAATGGATGATGGGATGGATGCATGATACTTTAGATTATTTCAAAGAAGACCCCATCAATAGAAAATATTATCACAACAAAATCACTTTTACGAGCACGTATATGTATAATGAAAATTACATGATGCCGTTGTCTCATGATGAGGTGGTGCATGGAAAAAGTAGTTTGATCTACAAAATGCCGGGCGACGAATGGCAAAAGTTTGCCAATCTCCGAGCGATGTATGTCTATATGTTTACGAATCCGGGAGCGAAATTATTGTTTATGGGCGATGAATTTGCCCAGACCACGGAATGGAATTTCAAAAGCTCGCTGGACTGGCATCTGCTTCAATATCCTGTTCACAAAAACCTTCAGGATTTTGTCAAAGATCTGAATCTGTTGTATAAAACACATCCGTCTTTATATGAGCTTCAATTCTCGCCGTATGGCTATGAATGGATTGACGGTGATGACCGAGACAACTCGATTTTTGTTTACCTTAGAAAAAGCAAACATGATAAAGAAGTTTTGATGACTGTCCTGAATCTTACACCAAGAAGTTTTGATTACAGAATAGGTATTGATGAAAATACAGACTGGAAAATCATTCTGAATTCCGATGATGAGAAATATAGCGGAAGCGGAGTAGAAGCTGTTATTTCTCAGAGGCTGGATGAGGGCTGGAATAACAGGAAGAACTCAATTATTCTTAGATTACCGCCTTTGTCGGGATTGGTTTTGAAACAAAGTAAATTAATCAAGAAGTCAAATATTGCAGGTTTCTTGAAACATAAAAAATAAAAATTAAGAAATATATATGAAAATATTTCACCTCTCTATGGAGTGTTATCCTGTCGCAAAAGTTGGAGGTTTGGCCGATGTGGTAGGAGCTTTACCAAAATATCAAAACAAAATGGGTCTGGATGCGAAGGTGGTAATGCCTTGGTACAACAAACCGTTTTTCTACAACCACGACTTTGAAGTTGTGTTCGATGGCTTTATTCATCAGTCGTTTCATATGTATCAGGTTCAGGTTTATAAAGAGAAAAGCAACGTTTTGGGATTCGAATTGTATCTCGTTAAGATCCCGGGGTTATTGGATAGGGAAAATGTTTATGGCTATTGGGATGAGAGTGAGCAGTTTATCGCATTCCAGCACGGTGTTTTGCATTGGCTGAGTGCAATGCAGATTCGTCCGGATATTTTACATTGCCATGATTATCATACCGGGCTGGTTCCTTTTATGATAGAATACTGTTATGAATTCGGATTTCTGAAAGGCGTAAAAACCATTGGAACCATTCATAACGGTGAATATCAGGGAAGTATGGATTGGCAGATGTCAAGTTTTCTTCCACATTTTGAAGGCTGGAAATGGGGACTTCTTGATTGGAATGGCAGAATCAATCCAATGGCTACAATGATCAAAACCTGCAATGCATTCAATGCGGTTTCTGGCGGTTATCTGGAAGAATTATTCTACAGTTTTCAGGGATTGGAGCCATTGATGAATCAGGAGCGGCAAAAAGCTTTCGGGATTATCAATGGTATTGATACCGAAGTTTGGGACCCGCAAACGGACGATATGTTGAAATTTAATTATAATAAAGATTACTCGGAAGAAGGAAAATGGGAGAATAAAAAAGTGATCTGTGCAGAATACGGACTCAATCCCAACCTTCCGCTGTTCGGATTTATAGGACGTTTTGCCGGAGAAAAAGGGGCTGATCTTTTGCCGGACATTGTTGAGAAAAGCATCCAGGAAACCAATGGTTCTTTGAATCTGATTGTGCTCGGTTCTGGAAACCAACATATTGAAAACAGATTGAAGGAATTACAATATAGATTCAATATTAATTTTGCGCTGGATTTAGGCTATAAAGAATATTTGTCGCATCAGATTTATGCCTCGGCAGATTTCTTGCTCATGCCAAGCCGTGTCGAGCCTTGCGGACTGAACCAGATGTATTCTATGCGATACGGAACGGTTCCCATTGTAAGATATACAGGAGGCTTACGGGATACGGTTCAAGATATTTCAACAGGTGGAAGTGGACTTAACTTTACCACTGCTGGTGCAGATGATGCCGTTCACGCAATTAAAAGAGCTTTGCATATCTACAGCCAGAAAGACCTTATGAAAGGTTTGATTTACAGCAATATGTCGTTTGACTTCTCTTGGGAAAAATCGGCTAAGAACTATTTGGAAATGTATAATTATTAATTCATAATTTAATAAGCAAATATTTTCGTTAACATTGGCTTAATATTTGGGAAGATTTCTTAGCTTTATAATAAATAACAGAAAATAATATATAACCAGCACATCTATGAAAGAAAGCGTAATCTCCATAGTTTTGGGAGGCGGAAGAGGAACGAGATTGTTTCCATTGACTTACACAAGGTCCAAGCCGGCGGTTCCTATTGCGGGAAAATACCGTTTGGTCGACATTCCGATTTCGAATTGCCTCAACTCCGGTCTTAACAGGATCTTGGTTTTGACCCAATTTAATTCGGCATCATTGAATTCCCACATCAAGAACTCTTATCACTTTGACATTTTCAGCAAAGGTTTTGTGGATATCCTGGCTGCAGAACAGAATGTCGAAAACGAGAATTGGTACCAAGGAACGGCGGATGCAGTTCGCCAGACAATGAAACATCTTGAAAAATACGAATATGAATATATTTTGATTCTCTCCGGAGACCAGCTTTATCAGATGGATTTCCAAAAGATGATTAATTTTCACAAAGAGCAGGGGGGTGACATTACCATTGCTACTATTCCTGTTAATGCTAAAGATGCTACAGGCTTCGGAATTATGAAAGCAGATGAGGAAGGGAATATTACGGCTTTCACAGAAAAACCAAGTCTGGATGCCTTGAAAGACTGGAAATCTGAAACAAGCGATGAAAGCAAAGCAAAAGGAAAGGAATATCTCGCTTCGATGGGGATCTATGTTTTCACGAAAAATGTTCTCAGACAACTATTTGCAGATTATGAAGGAGATGATTTCGGTAAAGACTTCATTCCTGCTTCCATTGGTACATTGAATGTTTTGAGCTATCAATACGATGGCTACTGGACGGATATAGGAACCATTGAATCATTTTATGAAGCTAATCTTGACTTGGCACAGGATTTACCTCAATTCAATTTATTCAGTTCCAATCCAATTTACACAAGAGCGAGAATGCTTCCGCCGACAAAGATTAATGGTTCTTATGTCAGCAAAACCATTTTTGGTGACGGATGTATCATTTTAGCAGATAAGATTGAAAATTGCATCATTGGAAACAGAACCAGAGTTGACCGGGGAACAACGATCGTTAATTCTTATGTAATGGGAGCCGATTACTATCAGACAGCTAAAGAGGTTGCGGATAATGAAGAAAGTGGGAAAACAAGTATGGGAATCGGGAAGTACTGTTATATCGACAAAGCCATTTTGGATAAAAACTGCTATATCGGGAACAATGTGAGAATCATCGGAGGAAAACATCATCCAGATGGCGATTACGACACGCACTCTATCAAAGACGGAATTGTGGTCGTAAAGAAAAACGCAGTCATTCCTGACGGTACAAATATTATGTAAATAAACACATATTTAATAAGACCCTTCGGAAGCGAAGGGTTTTATTTTTTTAAATTTGGCAAATAATTTGTCTAAGATTAATTCTATATACAGCAATTAATGAAGAATATATTTTTTCTTATCGGTTTTTTATTTTTTACGTCGGCGTCTGCCCAGTTCGATAATATCAATGCAGGTGAAGTTTTGAGCTATAGAATCCATTATGGTTTTATCACTGCAGGCAATGCAACTTTGGCAACAACCAGAACTTCTTACAAGGGGCAGCCCGCTTTTTATGTCAAAGGAACGGGGAAAACAAGTGGTGCTGCAAAGGCTTTTTTCAAAGTAGAAGATGTGTATGAAAGTTACATCAATGAAAACAAAGAACCGCTTTTTTATGTTAGAAACGTTTCTGAAGGCAGTTACACACAACATTTGCAAAGTACCTTTAATCCTGCAAACAATACTTTAGTTTTAGTTGATAAAAAACATACAGACAGGCCGGCGAAAACCGTTAAAGTTCCGAATGATGTACAGGATATGTTATCTTGTTTTTATTATCTAAGAAGTTTACCTTCGGAAAGTCTGAAAGTGGGTAGTGTTGTGAGAATGAATGTCTGGATTGATGACGAATTATTTCCCTTTCAGCTAAAGGTGGTTGGAACAGAAAATCTATCAACAAAATTTGGTAAGATCAATTGTCTTAAAATTATTCCTTCCGTTATCAGTGGTAGGGTTTTTAAACAGAAAGAAGGTGTTACGATGTGGGTTACCAATGACCAGAACAGAGTGCCGGTTCTTATAAAAGCCGAACTCGCAGTTGGCTCGCTCAAAGCAAGTATTGATAGTTACAGCAATGTGAAATATCCATTGAATTTTGCAAAATAATCATATTGAAAATCACTCTTTTAAGAGTGATTTTTTGTTTAAAGTTCAAATATTGTCTTAAGACAAGTTGAGCATAACAGAATAAAATTAACTTTGGTTTAAAAGAAATTCAAATGAATAAATTAAAAGTAATTACAGAAATCAATAAACCGATCGATGAGGTTTGGGACGCATTCAATAATCCGGAACATATCGTCAAATGGAACTTTGCTCACGAAAGCTGGGAATGTCCTTACGCTAAAAATGATTTGAGAGTTGGCGGGAAATTGGAGTCCAGAATGCAGGCAAAGGATGGCAGTTTCGGTTTCGATTTTATCGGGACTTATAATGAGGTTAAGGAAAATGAACTGATTAAGTATCAAATGGAAGATGGCCGGGAAGTTGAAGTTATTTTTGAACGATTATCTGATGATAAAACAAAAGTGACAGAGAACTTCGAACCGGAAAATCAAAATCCATTGGAATTCCAAAAAGATGGCTGGCAGGCAATTTTAAATAACTTTAAAAATTACTCAGAAAGTAAATCTAACTAAACTCTAATTTCTAATATCATTACCAATGAACAACAATATATTTCCTTGTTTTTGGTTTAACCAAGACGGGGCAGAAGCAGCAGAATTTTATACTTCTGTTTTCAGAAATTGTCAGATTACGGTCAATACACCAATGGTCATCAATATAGAAATCGAAGGGCAGAAAATAATGTTCCTTAATGCCGGTCCAATGTTTAAGCCTAATGTTACATTGTCTTTAATGGTAATGTGTGATTCTGCTGAAGAAGTAGAAAGTTATTATCACAGACTTGCTGAGAAAGGGAAAGTAATGATGGAATTGGATTCCTATCCATGGAGTGAAAAATATGCCTGGGTGCAGGATCAGTATGGTATTTCCTGGCAGTTATATTTTGCAGCAGAAAAAGCTAAGCAAAAAATTTCTCCTGTAATGATGTTTACAGGTAAAAATGCCGGAAAATGTAAAGAAGCCTTGGATTATTATACGACCATTTTCCCGGATTCTGAGATAGAAGGTATTATGGAATATGAAGAAGGACAAGGCGATGTTGCTGGTAATGTAGCGCATTCTCAGTTTATTATTAATGGTTATGTGATGATGGCAATGGACAGTTCGCACGACCATAAAGCAGATTTTACAGAAGGAACTTCAATGACTGTAATGACAAAAGATCAGGATGAAACGGATTATTATTGGGATGAATTTACCAAAGAAGGACAAGAAAGTATGTGTGGCTGGCTAAAAGATAAATATGGCTTCAGCTGGCAGATTGTTCCGCACAGATTAATAGAATTGACCAACACACACGAAGTGGAGAAAGCTCAGAAAGCTTTTGGAGCTATGATGAAAATGAATAAAATCATCATCAAAGATATAGAGGACGCTTATTATAACTCATAAAAATAAAAATTATGGAAACATTAAGGTATCAGATTGAGATTGATGCACCGGCAGAAAAAGTCTGGGATGTTCTGTGGAATGATAAAACTTATTCTCAATGGACACATTATTTCAGTCCGGGTTCTTTGATGAAAACGGATTGGGAAGTTGGAGGTAAAACGTATTTTACGGATGCAAGTGGACAAAATGGTATGGTCAGTACAATAGAACGTTTCGAAGAACCAAAGCATTTGATATTTAAACATCTTGGTGAACTTAATGATGGCGTGGAAGATGTTGACAGCGAAAAAGTGAAAGCCTGGAACGGAAGCCTGGAAGCTTATTATCTTGAGAATCATAACGGGAAAACAACACTCAAAGTTGAAGTCGATGTTGACAATAGCTATAAAGATATGATGGACGAAGGTTTCAATAAAGGATTAGAAGTTGTAAAAAATCTTTCTGAAAAATTAATTTAAAAACGCAATAATGGATAAACCGACATCAGATAAATTAGATATAGTCATTCCCGCATTTCGTGCGCACTCACAAACTTTTGTCATGGTTTTGGATGGTATTTCCGAAGAAGATGCCAAAAAAAGAATTGATGGAAAAACCAATCACATCATTTGGATGGTTGGGAATTTTGTTAATATGCGTTACAGTTTGGGTTGGGTTCTCGGACTCAAAGAAGAAGATCCTTTCAGCGAATTATTTTTCCAGGGAAAAGCTTTGGATGAAAATTTTAATTATCCAACATTAGCACAATTAAAAGATAGTTTTCATAAGATTTCTCCTTTGGTTTACCAGAAATTGCTGCAAGTTACTGACGAAGACTTAGACAAAGCTTTCCCGATGGGTATGAATGTCGACTTCTTCAAAGAAGATGTTCTCAATTTTATTGGAATGTGTATTGGAAGGGAGGATTACCTTGCCGGACAATTAGGGCTGATGAGAAAGATTCTCGGTTACGAAGGCATGAAATATAACTTCGATAAAGATTTAAAATATTAAAATGGTAAATGCTAAAAACTTTGAATACAGTTTCCATTCCAACAAATCAGCGAATGAAATTTTTCCCATTTTACAAGATGTACGCAGTTGGTGGAACGGTTTTTTCGGAGAAAAAATAACTGGAGATACAAATAAGATTGGTGACGAATTTTCTTTTTCGGCAGGAGATGGTGTCCATTTTTCAAAACAAAAATTAATTGAAATACAGCCTGACAGAGAACTTGCTTGGCTGGTAACTGAAAGCAATTTGTCTTTTATTAATGATACTCATGAATGGGAAAATACCAAAATTAAATTCAATCTGGAAAAAACTGATAACGGAACAAACGTCACATTTATACACGAAGGTTTGATTCCAAATATCGAATGTTATAAAAATTGTTCCGGCGCTTGGACTCAATATTTGGAAAATTTAGAAAAATCTTTAAATTCATAAACATTGATGAAACCAAAATCAAATGGCTTTCAGAAAGCTGACGATATCAATCTCTATTACGAAATCTATGGAGTAGGAAAGCCGTTGGTTCTGATTCACGGAGGCGGTTCATCGGGATTTTATGATTTTGAGGAAACAATTAAGAGATTAGAGGATGATTTTCAGTTGATTGTCATTGATCTACAAAATCACGGTAAATCTGAACATCGCAATATCGCTGAAACTTTTGAACAGGATGCAAGAGATATAATGGCGGTTTTGGAGAAACTTAATATTATAAAAGCTTCTTTTTTCGGTTTCAGCAATGGTGCGACAACGGTTTTGCAAATTGGTCATCTTTTTCCTGATAATGTAGAGAAAATGGTGGCTGCATCTGGTGTTACCAAACGAAACGGAATGATAGACGGTTTTTTTGAAGGGATGTCCAAAGCAAGTGTAGAGAATATTATGCAAAAACTGAAGGATAATTTCCTGAAAATCAATCCGGACGACAGGCTTTTAAAAAATATGTTTGAGAAAGACAGCCAGCGGATGATAAACTTTCAAGATATTGATGATGAGGTTTTGAAATCCATAAAAAGTCCTGTTTTCCTGATTGCAGGTGATAAAGATGTGATAAAAGTGCAACATATCGCAGAAATGAATCAGCTGATTCCAGATTCCAAAGTAATGATTTTACCGGCAGGTCACGGTAATTATATGATGGCTGATGAGAATGGAAATGCAGATACAGAACTCATCGATTTCACAATATCTCAAATCAAAAAGTTTTTAAACTCATAAAATAAGTATAACTATAAAAAAATGTAAAATGCCAAAATTAAATTCATACCTCAATTTTGACGGTACAGCAGAAGAAGCTTTCAAATTTTATCAATCTGTTTTCGGTGGCGAATTCGTAGGTGGTGTTATGAAAATGGGAAATGCACCAGGAACAGAACATCTTCCCGAAGATGAAAAAAACCGTGTGATGCACATTGCGTTGCCAATAGGAAAAGACCTCTTGATGGCTTCGGACATTGTTCCGTCTATGGGACACAAACTCAATCAGGGAAACGGAAATTATATTTCCATTTTCCCGGAAAGTAGGGAAGAAGCAGACCGGATTTTCAATGGACTTTCTGCTGGCGGAGAAGTTGAGATGCCAATGGCTGACCAATTTTGGGGCGACTATTTCGGTAGCTTCAAAGACAAATACGGTGTTTACTGGATGGTGAATTTCAGTAAAGATTCTGGTTACGAAGGATAAATAGTTTTACACAAAGGCACAAAATAATTATTTGAATATTACTTTTTTTAAGGCACAAAGTTGTATTGTTTAGCAAAATCCCTTATGCCTTTAACCATATTAAGATCTGGACATTTGTGTCTTTGTGATTAATTAAAAAATAACTCTATGGAAAAAGTAACAGCAAAAGCTTCTATCGGAATCCAGAAGCCTGTTTCAGAAGTATTTGAAGCGATTATCAATCCTGAAATAATGCGGAATTATTTCATTTCCAAAGGTTCCGGAAGAATGGAAGCCGGTAAAGAAATCTTCTGGTCTTTCCCCGAATTTGATGGTTCTTATCCATTGACAACGAAAGAAATAATTCCCAATGAAAAAATTGTTTTTGTTTGGGATCCAGAATCTGTTGTGACAATTGAATTACAACAGTTGCCTGAAAATAACACAGTGATAAAAGTTGCAGAAGAAGGGCACAGCAATGATGAAAA
>Ga0209960_1003465_pt1 | contig 13531 bp, 9 predicted proteins | sample ThiBiot_500_plan_2_FD_183947 | JGI IMG/M metagenome (GOLD analysis project Ga0209960, IMG submission 183947) | Wastewater bioreactor microbial communities from Cape Town, South Africa - Thiocy_expt_500_plan (SPAdes) | ecosystem: Engineered > Bioreactor > Thiocyanate-remediating >... | reverse complement strand
AACCGATTTTACCATTTGATAGAGCTCATCGAGTTCTACCTGGCACACAGGTATTCACACCTGGCACAGGTGAAGCCGCGAATATTTTTTGAGAGAACTCGAATCCGCCGCTAACTTTCCATACATCATTCTTATCAACTTACTAAACACAATTACCGAAATAACTTTATTTAAAAACAAAAGAAGCAACATAAATACAACAATTCTAGCTGCAATTACTGAGCAAAAGCCAAACGAGAGATATATAGATTATTTGGACTTATAATTCCATTGAAATGATTTGGATATCTTCTATCAAATTTACTTCGCACAGTCGACACAAATAGTTTACCTTTTCTATCTCATTTCACAATCTTATCATAAGTCAATTTAAAAAATAGAATTTGTTTCTTCAAGCAAATTTATTTTGAAGAGAAAAAAAAACACAAACATATTTTTATTATTTAAATGCTCGTCCACATGAAGAACAAAATTTTACCCATGTGTCGATACGCATTGCACCACAGTGTCTACAAGTTGGATTTGCTAATGCTTGATATGATGGAGGAGCATAGGCACTTTGTCCTTGCCCAATATCGATAATAATCTAAAACACGAACATTGAATTTGAATAAGAATTTTAAAAAAGTGAATTAATTTTACATGATAGGTTGTTTCTGTCTTTCTATTTTCAAAGTTTCCAGTATAAAATGTCGTTGTTTCTAATCTCCAACTGCAAGGCGTTGATCTCGACGAATATCTTGCCGATTCTTCAGCTATTGCTTGTCGTAATTGTGCCATTCTTCGGCACTGCAAAACAGACAGTAATATAATCATTAAGAAAACTAGTCCGAAACAAACACCTATAATAAATAGGAACTCTAGCGAAATTATCTCCATTAATATCCGATTTCACTCTAACAATGACAATAGCTATATGACTATGAAAACGAGAAAAACAAAGAGAGACAAGAAGACAAGTTTTCTGCCTGATGCAAACGTTCGATCGAACGAATTCTTCTTGACTTATGATTCCATTGAAATGAACTGGATATGTTCTATCAAATTCATATTTACAACATTCAACTACAAACAAAATAGATCAACTAGATTATAATCTCATTCTCTTTGAAGAAAAAGTCGTATCGAAAATCGAAAATCCTTTTGTAAATAGAAGAAAAAAAACTACTATAAATATCATTGCGAAGAGAAATATAAAAATCGTTTTTTTTCACAAGGTATAATAATTTGAGTGAAAATGTTGATAAAATGGCAGATTGTTGTCTTGTTCTTTGTTGAAATCAATGGACAAATACCGACGAAATTGACGTTAGAAGAATTTTTTAATTCTACTGATTATTTATCGATTGTCCTCGAGCCTAATCATGGACAATCGGCTCTGATTCAAATGAAAAAACGAATCTGGGACAAAAATATCAATGAACAACATTTGTATTTGTATTCTCTCCAAACTAAAAATCGAATTTTAATAACAACAAAAGCAACGGACGCTAAACCTCAATGGAAAGATGATTTAATTTTATTAAAACTCAACGATAAACCGCCTCTTCAAATCTATTCAACTATTACCAATCAATTCTATCCTTTAGAAATCGAAAAAAACGAAGAAATTCATTCATTTACTTGGTCAACTAGAAATCAAAGTGTTTTTATTGCAACAGAGAGAAAGAAAGAATCTGAAGATCAGCATTGGAAAGATGTTATTCAATATCGAGAACAATTTCTCGGCGATCGAATCTATCGAATTGATCTCGAAAATCTCGAGATTTCAAAACAAATTCACTTAATTGACATTGATCAACGTGTCGATCAATTAACTTCTTCGACCGACGGTTCTCAACTCGTTTTTTCTCTCGAACCACCATCACAAAATGAAGAACGAATGACTGATTACGAACTCTATTCTCTCGATTTAATCAAATTAACAAATAACACAACAGTTGAAAACAATCTCAAATGGTCATTCGATGGTTCACTCTTTTTTACAGTTTCAGCTAAACGATCAATCGAAGGTGACTATCAAGATTTTCAAGGTCGAATCTATTCAATGAATTTAACAAATCAACAAATTCAACGCTGGGCTCAAACTTTTCAAGGACATATTAATGATCAAATGAACAAGATTACAAATGAAAATCAGTTATTTACTCAAAGAAATCTACCGAAAGGTAAATCTTTTCAATGGATAAATCAAGAAGATCAAATAGAAATCGAAGAAATTCTTCTCTATCCACCTCATCGATTCGAACAGAACAATCTCCCGTTATTAACTCTGATTCACGAAGGTCCATACGATGCTGATACCAATGTTTTTCATGCAGATTGCTATTATTCTGCACTTATGTTTGCAACTCAAGGTTTGCTCGTCTTTCAACCGAATTATCGGGGTTCAACAGGTTATGGGGACAAATTTTTGAAAGATATTCGATTTGAAATTGTTTCTCGACCAGGAAAAGATATTTTAGATGGAATTGATGCTTTGATTCGAAATGAGATTGCTCATCCAAAACAATTGACTTGAGGAGGATATAGTTACGGTGCTTATCTAACTGGATGGTTAATCACACAAACAACAAGATTTAATGCTGCTCTTTTCGGTGCTGGAGCTATTCAACATATTGCTGATTGGGCTTTAACGGATATTCCTTATGCGAGTATTTATTTATTCGGAGGTTATCCGTGGCAAGTTCAACATCGTTATCAAAAACAATCGGCAATATTTCAATTAAATCAAATTAGAACACCAACACATATTGTTGTACCTGATCAAGATATTCGTGTTTCATATACGGAAAATTATTTATTAGAAAGGGGTTTAGTTGCACTTGGAATTCCAACGAAAATGATTATTCTACCCGGTGAATGTCATCTCATTGAAAATAATCCTTGACATGAATTTATTAAAATTAGAGAAGAAATTCAATGGTTACAAATCTATGCAAATATTTCTTTGACATAATTCATTTCAAACAAATAAATATCGAATCTGAATCGATACAAACGAGAAATAGAAACAACAAAGAGAAAGATAGGAAAAGTTTTGTTTATTTTTATTTTTAACTTTTATCAATCAATACGAAATCGTTGAATTCGACCGTTTCCCGAATCGGCAACATAAAGATTATTTTCAACATCAAATGATAAACCTATGGGAAGACTCAACTGACTTGATCCATTTCCGCGACCATTTCCACCAACAATAACACGACCTTCTTTTGATCCCGATGACCAACACATTATTCGATTATTCCCCCAATCAGCCACATAAATATCACCAACTTCATTCACTAGTAATCCCATTGGACCATTTAATTGACTTAAACTATTTCCTTGACCTTGTCCACCAGCAACAATAATACCTTCACTTGCACCTTTCAACCATTTCAGTACACGATGATTTGCACAATCTGAGATATAAACTGTCTCTTCTCCATCAATGAAAATATATGTTGGCGTATTCAATTGATTGAGTTTATCTCCCCAACCATTTCCACCTGCAACAATTATTCCTTCTCTTTTCCTTCCTATTTCACCTTTTCTCCATCTTTTGACTGCATGTTCATTTACATCGGAAACAAATAAATCTCCATTTTCATTCATCATTAATCCATAACACGAAATATTCTCAATGAGAATTTCTTTATCATCATTTCGATTTTGTAAAGCCCATCGAACAACTCTTCTATTTTCAGAATCAGAAATAATCAAAGATTTCTTCTTTTCATCCAAAATCACATCACGTGGATAATTCAATTGATCAATTCTCTTTCCTTGACCATTTCCTCCTGCAACAATTTCTCCATCATCACTTCCACCATCTAATTTACATTTAACAATACGATGATTGTTTGTATCAGCAATGTAAATACATTGTTCTTCATAATCGACGTAGATTCCATGAGGATACCAAAGTTGATTTAATTCATCTCCATAACCATTTCTACCAGCAATTGTTTGACCCTCGAATTTCCATTCCATCACATCATATTTCAATTCTAAATCAATAAAATTCACCCATTATTATTACTTTTTTCATCTTAACAACCAAAAACTAACAAAACAAAAACAGAACAAAAAAATAGAATAGAGGAAACAAAAGGGTGAAAACAGATAGTAAACGAATTTGTAATTGTAAAAAACAAATAGTTAAAATGAAAAAAAAAGAAAACCTATTTGAAATTTTTCAGTTAGAAAAAAATTATTAAAAGATGGATTTAAATTTTGTGAGCTAACGATCATTTCATCGATTGACTAAAGTTCTTGGGAAAGAAACTTTATCTCTCGTCTCGTTCGACTAAAGTTTTTATTTCCATTCGAGATGATAATGAAAACTTGCATAAACTATAATTCGTTTTTTTAAAGGGATAATACTCTTACAAAAATATGAATTCTTGTCATGTTTTGAAGTGCACTGAAAATTATCGATTCCTTTAAAAATTATTCTTTTTTCCTTCTTCACTCACTCGTCTTTAAGTTTGACTCTTTAAGAACAAATTTCTTTTGATAAAAACATCCAAAAAATGTTGATAAAAGCCTATGTCGACTTGTTAGAAAAAAACAAAAAGTATTCTCACCATATTTTGATTTTTTATTCACTTGACATAATTCTTGTGAAATAAGAAGATAAAATAGCTTTCCTTGATTTTCTAATGTTTCTAATTGTTGAACATCATTTTCTTTGAATTGACATCGATAAAATTCTAAATGAATAAGTGAATGATGTTTTTCAATTGAATCAACGAATTGTCGAATAAGTCGAGAAGAAATCTTTGATTCTGATAAACGTAAATGACTGAGAGATCTATTGTTTTGTAAATAGTTAATTAATAAATTTTCTTTTTTATCTGAATTTTCAATCGAAGAAATATGTAAATGAAGTTGTTTAATCGATTTATGTTGTTTTAAAACTTGAAAAAGATTTTCAAGAAAATCTGCATCAGAAAAAGTAGTTGAATCGATAAGATTAAGTTCAATTAAAGTTTCATTTGATTTTAATAATTCACAAAAATGATTTGCAACTGATGATAATCGTAATGAAGCAACCAGTTTCAATCGTTCTAATTTATTGATTTTAATTTGAAATATTGAATTTAATATTTCGATGTTATTCGCATGATTAACAATCAGTTCAGTGATCATCGTATCTGAATCGACAGATTGTTGTAACTGTGTTTCAGATTGAAGAAAATCACAAGTTGAAATTTCTAATATTCGATGGATTTCATCTTGAGACAAGATTTTCTCAATTAATAATACATTAGCCGATTGATTGTAATCAGTCGAAGTAATGCTAAATAAATGATTAGAAAATGAGATTTTCAGCTGATGACCATAAATATATTTAGAATAACCGAAATAATTAAGAATATCAAGTTGATGAATTTCAAGAGAATAGACAGATGATCGATTGAAAATAATATCAACCAATTTCTCGAAGTCACCTTCGTACATTGAACAATTGTTAAACACCATTTTTGAAACAATAAAACCTTTTGTTAAAATACCTGAAATTAGTTTAACATTTGCACTGGTTAATTTTAATTTATTCAAAATCAATTCTTTATTTTCTTGATTAAATTCTGCACCAATGGTTTTTATTGTTTTGATGAAATCATTACTTGTTTTATTACTAATTATTTCATAATGTTGTTGACAGATCCATCCAATATTTCCATCATGAGCAATTATGCGATATAAATTACCTAGAAATTGTGTTGAATCATGGCGTTCTAAATAATTTGGAAGTTCTTCTAAATCAATATCTTTTATTAAAGGCGATCGCGATACATTGTTTTGAGTCAATGAAGAATTTTCAGAAACTAATCTTATTTCGGGTTTGTTCAGGAATTTTTTGGCGAAATTTATTTTCTGCTTGATATTATTTAATGAATTCGATATGCCTATTTGTTGTGAGATAATTAACTCATCAGGAGAAACTAAGACGTTAACTAAATTCAATGTTATCTGTAAATATTGGCCAAATCTCGTCAAAAATTCTTTTAATCTTCGGATTGAATAACCATCAGAAGAAGCGACGATATGCAAGCCTGTTGGATCATTTGAACATTCACACAGAAAATAAAGTTTAAAATGTAAATTAAATAAATTTTGATGATGATCATCAATCATTTTTAAATCATAATCTTTAGCTGGAAGAATAAAAAAATAACGAGGAGTTGTTGATTCTTTTAGCTGCTCCATTTCTTTCATTATATTTTTCATTTGTTTTACAGTTTGATCAATATCAACATTCTCTGAATCAGTTGACCTTCTTGGTGGATTATATCGATCAGGCTCAACATCAGGTTCGTCTAGAACAAATACATAGAGATAAAATATTCCTTTCGAACTGTACAATCGAAAGAAAAGCAAATCTGGGATGTACCTGGATTTTGAATACATTCATTGATCATTTTAATCAAATCAATACAAGTGGGTCGATCTTCTGGTTTTTGTGCCCAACATTTTTGAATAATGCTGCGAAAATATAATGGAGTGTCATCTGATATATCCAAACGATCACCTGCAAGAACAAACTCTCTGATGACACTATTTTCTTGATCATGATAAGGTATTTCATAACTTGCAAGTTCCCAATAAACAATACCCAAACTATAAATGTCACTTTTCATGCTATGAGGTTTCATACGTAATATTTCAGGCGCAGTCCAAGATAAAGTCATGGCAATAGAAATGTTTCCTTTTGTCTGATAGGTTGTGTCAGTTCGTGTTTTAGCCATTCCAAAATCACAAATTTTGACAACAAATCCTGATTGATGTCTGTCTAACAGAAGATTCAACGATTTAATATCACGATGTAAAATTGGAGGTTGAAATTGATGTAAATAATTAATTCCTTTTGCAGTTTGTAAAGCAATAGATAGTCTATTTGACCATGAGAGTTCTAATTTTTGTTTATGTAAAACTTGATGTAATGATCCTAAAGACATAAATTCCATAATTAAAGCATAATGATCTTTCTCAAGACAAGCTCCATAAAACGAAATTATATTCGGATGACGAATTCGATTTAATAAAGATAATTCATTCAAAAGATTTTTCTCTGCATCTTTGTTTAAATGAATAAGATGTAATTTTTTAACAGCAACAATTAGATCATTGGTTAACCATTTAGCTCGATGAACTGCACCAAAACCTCCACTACCAATTTCTTCATAAAGTTCCATTTCATTTTTATTTATTTGAATTAAATTGTCTAAGTTGACTAAAACGAAAATATGTTCCAATATAAAAATTTGAATATGAACTGTATTACCGTGCAGATTAAGTAACGATGCAGATGGATTTTGTTTGAGAAATTGATTTAGCTTGAAAAACCATTGATCTGCATTGTCTGTCTGACCTAATTGTAAAGCAATTTTGCCAAGATTTTCGTATAAATCGATATGTAAATGATCATTTGATTCGAGCTGTGTCAACATTCGTTCGAGATATTGTTTAGCTAAATCAAATTTTTTCATATCCAATAAAATATTTGCTAAAGTTCGAAGATCAATCTGTTTATTTCCAAGTTTTCTTTTCATATAATCGAGAACATCTTTCAATTCATTATCATCGTTCGATGCGACAGTCATTTCAATTATCCAAAATAGTTTGCTGGAATCTTGAGAAATCTTTTTCAAATGAAAAATTGATCCAATTGAAAAGAGAATTTCTTCTTCACCAGGAAAATAACTCAATTGGGTGATATCAGCAAATGGTTTGATTTTGCCAATATTCGGATCGGCTTCGATTTCAAATAAAATTTTTTCAACTTTTTCATCAGGCTCGTCTAAACTTAGAAATTCTATTGCTTGTGATCGATTTGTACTTGTCGAAAAAAATGAATTAATTGAGATGAATTGATTAACAGATTTTTTTAAAGAATCGAATTCATTTTTGGATATTTTTTGACCTCGATAAACTTGAACAATTTCTTTGATTTGATTCATTTTTAATTGTTGCTGAATATCAAAGATATACGACCGATACAGGAATATCCAATGAATATCTTCTCTTCTCAAAACAGAATTTAATGTTGGATAAAAGAAACATTCTTTCGTATACCACCACAATGCTTTTGTTGAGACATATTCTTTCTGAAAACGATTAACATTTTCGATTTCTCCAGGAGATTTTTTATATTGATCTTTTAACTTTTGAAATAATTCATTTTGATCTTGGTCATTTGCTTTTAATTTCAAAAGACATTCGATAAAAACCTGAAAGAAAAGAAATTTAACATTTAATTCATTTGTTGATTGTCCTCCAACGAAAATATCGATCGGCAATGATTCTTCAACTGAATGATTTTGTTTGATTTGTGAAACTAATTCATCGATATCAGTTATCACGCCTTTGATCTTTTCAAATCAAAATAAATTCCAATAGAAACAAAATCTATAAAAAGATAAATTTTACTTTCGAATACTTTGAACTCCATTCTTCGTTCCATTCTTTATTGTAACAATAAACATAAATAGATAGAACTTTATCAACATTATTAATAAAAGGGGCAATTTCTTTTCCCAATCGTCCACTAACAATTAAAACCAATCGATCTTTATCCGATAATTGTTCGATGTATTTCAGACATTTAGAAACATCTTGAAATATTTCAAGTTGATTATTAATTGATCGAAGTTTGTCTTCAGTCTGTCTATCGTCATTTGAAGTCGAATCAAGCCAAATCAAATAGAACATTTCGGAATATTCATTTTTACTTTCAACAACTGAAAGGGTTGTTGCCGCCATTCAAAAAAAAAGTCTTTTAAATGAAATCTAACAAACGAAAACTCGGCTTTTTATCTTCGTATCTTTTCTGATCTAACGATGATAAGCAAGAATAGGAGAATATGTTTACTTAAAAAAATAAAATTCTACTTCGAACTAGTAGCATATAATTGATAAGAAAGCACATATTTATTTTTGCTTGTTCTTCCTATAAGGTGAGTGTTCGAATCGACATCTACTGATGACGATCCTCAGGCGTCGGTTTTGTGAGAGGAAAAGAAAAGAGAAAACACCGTGTTTTTGTTAAAGAATAAAAGTTGTTGACAAAACCAAAAACCCAACAGTGTGCATCAAAAGAAAAAAACAACGACCATGGCTACATCAAATACAATAATGAAATGCTATGCATGTCAAGAAGAAATAACAACTTATATATGTACGGGATGTTCACAACATTTTTGTGTCGATGATTTGATGAAACATCGTGAGGAATTGAAATTACAATTTCATGAAATTGAAGATCAACGAAATCAGTTTGCACAAACTTTAAATGATGAGAAAAATAATCATCCATTAATACAACAAATTACTCAATGGGAACGAATATCCATCGAAAAAATTCGACAAACAGCTGAAGAACAACGAAATCTTGTTCAACAATATTCTCAAACTATTGAAGTTAAATTGCGTTCATTCACTGAAGAAATGCAAACAATTGTTAAAAAGAAAGATTTCAATGAAATTATTTTGAAAAAACTTCAAATAGAATTAGAAGATCTCAAAAATCAACTTTATCAAACAAATTACATTCGAATTAAACAAGATTCATCATCAACATTTATTAACAAACTATTCATTAATATTACTCCAACTACTACAGATCTTAAATGGAAACAACAAGCAACTACGATTGCTGGTGGAAATGGACGAGGAAATCAATTAAATCAATTCGATACACCCGAAGGAATCTATGTTGATGATCAACAACAAACTATTTATGTTGCTGATCCATACAATCATCGTATTATTAAGTGGAAATTTGGTGAAAGAAATGGTCAAGTTGTTGCTGGAGGAAATGGACGAGGAAACAGAATCGATCAATTGAATTATCCATATGATGTGATTTTGGATCAAAATAAAAAATCTTTGATTATATGTGATTATGAAAATCGAAGAGTTGTTCGATGGTCATTAGAAAATCAAAATGATAGACAAATTCTCATTGAAGATATTTCATGTTATGGATTAATGATGAATAGCAAAGGAGATTTGTTTGTTTCCGATTACGAGAGAGATGAAGTGAAAAGATGGAAAAAAGATGAAAAACAAGGAATAGTTGTTGCAGGTGGAAATGGAAATGGAGATAAACTCAATCAACTCAACAATCCGGGACCCATTTTCGTTGATCGAGAAGATTCTATCTATGTTTCAGATCGTTACAATCATCGTGTGATGAAATGGTTGAAAGGTGCAAAAGAAGGAATTGTTGTTGCTGGTGGACAAGGTTATGGGAATAGTTTGAAACAATTATTGCTTCCACAAGGATTAGTTGTGAATGAAAACGGTGATGTTTATGTGGCGGATTATTATAATGCTCGAATAATGTGTTGGCCATCAGATTCGAAAGAAGGTAATGTTATTGTCGGTGAAAATGGCGAAGGAGAAGGATCAAATCAGTTACATTATCCAATAGGTTTAGTATTTGATCGTGCGAATAATCTTTATGTTGTCGATAGTGAGAATCATCGAATTCAACGATTTGATGTTGACACAAATTAAAATGTGATAATAAAACGAGTAAAAAATCAGATTTATTAACGTAAATTTTTGTTTTTATTCTTAATTTATGAAATGATTTATAATATAGATGAAAAATGTTCGAAAATTTAATCATAATTAATTGGAATGAGCCGAGACAATCCACAATGACCTTTATCACTCGTTAGATTGGTTAAACCTTGTTGCCCATTGATAAGCCAAATTCGAGTTAAACCTGTCGATTCATCTAAACATGCAGCAGTATCATAAAACCAGTTTCCACCTCGAAAAAATTGAAGAAATTCATTTTCAAATGTCCAAAATATAAGATTAGCATTAAGCGGCATTTCACTTTCTAAATGTGTTCGAACACGTGAATAGCCAATATCTCGAATATCATTGTAACTATGAAGATATCGATCAGTTGTTGTGTCTTTTACAAGAGCAGTATTATTATCCTCTGATGCCATTAAATCAACTAAAGAGAAATCGGCAGCTAATTCTTTGAGATTTGAAAGATAAAGATTATTATCATTTCCAATTAAAACAACAATTGATGTGTCCGATTGTAATCCTAATTGAAAATGACTAACAACTTCAGAATTAAACATCGGAGGAGATATATCAATTAAAGAACTATTTCCTTCATTTTCTTCGGATTGACGTTTAAATTTATGATGATGTTGATTATTTGAACACATTTTCTTCAATTCAGAATCTTTAATTTCAAGATTTCAATTTCTGATTGTTTTCAAAACAAAAATTTAACTTACCAAGAATCGATTGAATGACTTCATTGATTTGGTGAAAATTTGATATACCTTTCGCTGTTTGTTGATCACAAGAAAAAGTTAAATTAACATTTCGAATGAGTCCATCAGTAAATTCAATTGGAATTTGAAGTTGTTTGTTTATTAATTTTGAAATCATGCTTTCAGATGGATATTCCATTACTAATGAGATTAATAATGGATCGCCATTTAACATTTCAACGGGTTGTGTGTCACGACGTAATCGATCGAAGTTTTCCATTGTTGCTCCAATGAATTGTGCACTTAAAATATTCAATCGATTGATCTCCCATTCATTTTTCAACTAGAGATTACTTTCAGAAATTGTTTCTCTACAAAATACAAAAAAATAAACTTACAACAGCTTCCAATCGATCGAAATTCTCTATTGTTAAAGAACTTCCATCGATTAAATCGCTTTCATAAAGAAATACAAATAAATTTGCATCTATATTTAAACTTTGAATTGACAGTGTCTTTGATGAAGATGTTCGATTATTAAAAGCGATGAACCAAATACTCAAAAGCATAGCCAATAAACAACAAACAATGAATAATAGATACCATTTTCTGTAAGAAAACAACATTTAGATACGATTTTGTTAATTCAAAGATTTATTACGATTGTCTTGATTGAGTAAAAGAAACTTCGTCTCTAATTTTAACCATTTTTACGGATAAGAAAGCTCGCGATTCAGTGCAAACATATTTTATACTTCAATAAGTATTGACGATTATATGATTGTAAAAACAAGGTCGTTAGGAGGATTATTCAAACAGCGAACGATAAGAAATGCGTTCTTTTCAATTGTATATCAATAATAACATTGCAAATCATCAAAATATTTTTTTCGAATAATACAATACAGTTACTTCGTAATTATCGGTGTATTTGTTTACCTTTTTAATGTATTGATAAGATCATTTTTTTCGTTCTAAAATTACTTTTACAATCATCGACCATAGTCCCCGTTCAAATAAATACGCTTGTTTTATCTGCTTTATTTCATTTGATTTCCGAAATGATGCTTATGAATAAGGATCAAGAGTCTCAGAGGATACCAACTCGAACGTAAGTTTTGTTTTTTCTTGTCAAAGATTTCGATTGTAATGTTTTTTTTATCCTTTGTAAGTGGTTCTTTTGTTTGGATATCACTCTATTGTTTGGGACTAATACTTTTTCTCATTGCAACGACAATTGTGGTGTCATTGATCCCACTATATCTTTCACAGAGAAAGATTTCTCCTAGTCAGTAGATTTTATTCGAAATTGACATCACTAGCATCTATTTTCTTAGATTTTCAAAAAAAACCTACTTATAATTTGGTCTATCAACTTGCATCAAGTTTACAAGTATCGTTTAATAGAGCAGTTGGAACTCAAGTAGCACTTCTTTATAACGGACATCTCAATGAAAAACAACGATTTTTACTTGAAACAACAGTCTGCTACTAATATACTATATTATTTTTGTTCTCAAAATTATTATCTCATTTAGATGCAAAATAAAATCTATGCGAATCGACAAACGAATGGAATCAAAATCACACTGGCAAATAGTTCAAATGTTCAAGCTGCAGGTCATTGCAAAATAAATTCAATTGAAACTATTGAAACATCACGTCGAGTATTGATTTTCGCACAAAAATATAATCCAACTGAAAGAAACCTTTTCTCATTAAGATTCGTCGTCAATCAACAAATGTAATTGGAAAATCCGATCGGTTTATTTTAAGTCAACATTCAGACAGTTCAACACCGACGACAGCATTGAATATTTCATTTACTATATCATGTTTAAGTTATTGTCCTAAATCATCAATTGATTATGCTCTTCATCATGTACTTAATGAACTTGAATTTAGCAGTTCAACATGTAAGAATTTCAACAAGAAAAACTCTTCTCATAGCTTTGATTTTTAATTTATAGTCATCGACTTATTCTATTCTACAACGGATGCTTCATCTGGAATTCTATTACCAACAACGAATCCTTCTGCTGATAAGACTTCTTTAAACAATCTTCAAGCAACTAATCAACAGACAATCTATTATAATCAAGTCTACAATCAATACAAAGCGGATAAAGCGCAAACAGCAGCAATCAATTATGAATTTTCAGTTCCCAGTTTAGTTTTTGATGATTTATCTCAAATATTCATACTAAATTTCACAAATCAAACAATTGTTTTTGGATTTCAAAATGATCAATCATTCAATCAATCGCTCAATTGGCCACAAAATGGTA
>Ga0209960_1003462_pt1 | contig 13537 bp, 22 predicted proteins | sample ThiBiot_500_plan_2_FD_183947 | JGI IMG/M metagenome (GOLD analysis project Ga0209960, IMG submission 183947) | Wastewater bioreactor microbial communities from Cape Town, South Africa - Thiocy_expt_500_plan (SPAdes) | ecosystem: Engineered > Bioreactor > Thiocyanate-remediating >... | reverse complement strand
CTCCACTGGCCATATCAGAAAAAGTAGCGACCCAATCACCATTTGGATTTTCTCCTCTAAAAGTTGAGAAAGGAGATTCGGGCTTCAAGGGAGAAGCGACATTATTTGAAGTGAAACTAAAAGTCTTGACAGAATTTGAAGCAGAATCAGTGAAATAAGTTCCATTAAATACGTTTGCTGCAGATCCTCCTCTTCTGTTTGTAATATAAATTGTTGTACCGCTTGGACTCATTAATGTCACAACACAATCGCTACTATAACTGTGTGGCATCCAAATTTGTAATGTAATTGTTGCATAGTTTGAAAGTTTATTTACGAATCCTGAGGCAGTTGATGTCACAGTAATGGATGGAGATCCATAATTATAGGAAATAGTGCCACCGTCATAAAGATAGAATAAGGCTGAATTGTCGGTCGCAGGAACAAGATTGTTGTCTTTTTATATTTATTTTATTAGTTTGTTTATATTTGACCATTGAAAAAGGATTTACCTTGAATTGTCAAAACAACTCGATCTAAATATCCATTATCGCTACTGTAACCATCCCACAACCAGATTTTCCAAGGACCATTTGGATCTTTTCCTCTAAATTTTGTGAAAGAGTCTTCGGCTTTAAGAGGAGTTGCAACAACATTATTTGAAAATGAATAAGTGGCAACGGAGTTTGCTGCAGAATCTGTGAAAAGTGTTCCATCAAAGATATTGTCCAAACTGCCTCCTTCACGGTTACTTAATGTAATATAATCTCCATCAGGTGAATAAAGTCGAATTGTAACATCTGAATTATAAGTATGTCGAAACCAAATTTGAATTGTTATTACAGCAGAAGAAGAAAGTGGGTTCAGTCCTGTGCAAATTGCGTACCATTGGACTGGGTTATAGGTATAGCCATAATCATAACTAAGAAATTCTGAACCTGAATGGTCATAAACAACTTTGTTTGGATAAGTGTAAGTCACATCAAACATATCAGACCAAACAAATGGTTGGAACAAAAGCATTAACAATGCTACTAAATAAAAATTGTTCCAAAAAGACATTTTTGTCATTTTTCCTTCTTTTTTTTTTTTTTGAAGGTTAAGTGAAATGAGTTAACTTTTGAAAGCAAAATGTATCAACTTCCTCAAGTTATGAAAGTCGTTAAAGCTGTTCAAGATTGTTGCGGGTAAAATTTTTTTGGGTAAGAAAAAAAACAAATTTTTTTGAACCAACTAAAAAAAAAAAATAATTAAAAAATAATTAAAAAGTAATTAAAAATTAGATTCAAAAACAAAAAGTTTCAGATCCCCTTCACCCTTTCTTTCGTTTTTTTTTACAATTAAGTTTTCGAACCATAGTCAAGTTTGACTTTTTGGTCCTCTCTTTCCTTTTTGCTCCTCAAGGTTTTTTCAAAAAGGGAAAAAATGGAAAAAAAAAACAAAATCAAAACGGGAATTAAAAAAAATCAAAACAAAGATCAAGGAAAAAAAAAAAAAAACATGATTCTCCTATTCTTATGCATAAAAATTAAATAAAAAAACAATTATGCATTGCATTGAAATTTTCTTTTTCTTTGAAAAATAATTATGCTTTATTCCTTCAATAAAAGCTATTATTTTCTTGAATGAAGAAATTTTTTTAAAAGCATCAACAAAAGAATAAGATTTATCAATGATGTTTTTTTTTTTTTCTTCCTTTCATCTCTCGGTACAAATATGAAACAAAAAGGAGCAAAAAAATCAAAAAATCAAAATAAAAAAAAATCAGAAAATAAACCCGAAAGCTCAGATTGTGTGACTTTTAGAGATGTGACAAAAAGGTGATAATAGACTTAGTTTTAATTGATAAATTAACCTCTTCTTGCCTCTTTGTTTTTCCGAGTCAAAGGTGATTCAATTTTTCATCCCTCAAATGAAAAAAAAAAAAAAATTAAATCAGCAATCGAACCAAGAAAACATCAAACTCTCCAAACTTTGTTTTGAAAAAAAAAATTGTATTTCAATCTTGGATTTATTTGAATGAATCAGAGGTTTTTTCTTCCAAAAAAAAAAAAAAAAAAACTTCTTATAACAATCATACAATCATGTTTTTTTGAAAAAAAAAAATTTAAAATTCTGATACAAAATCATTGAAAAATGAATAAAGAAGTGATTCAATTCATTCTTTCAACGGAGGAATTTTGAACCTGGAAGTGCTTGAGTAAATAAATAAAGAAATAAATAAATGAAAAAGCTAGAACATTTTTTCATTTCTTGTTGATTCATTTTTGTTGGGAACCAAAACCGAAAAAAAAAAAAAAAAAACCGAAATTTTTCAAAAAGGAGAGATTACATATTTATTGGTTCCTTGTTGATAATTACCAGTCATTTAATAAAGGACCTAACTTCATAGTAATATCTTTGAATGAAGGTCTTTGTGAAGCTTCACCATTCCAACAATGTTTCATTAGATCAACTAATAATTTAGCTGCTGGATCTTCTTGTGATATTTCGGGAATTGGTGGCTAATTTACATTTTGATTTAAACATTGTTAATAACTGAAGGTTTTTTTTTCAAAAGGATCAAAAATGAAAAAAAAAGTACTCTATTTCCACTTCTGACACTAACTTCAATATCATCATTTGAGGCACCTGGCCATACAATTTCTCTTGTTAACATTTCCCAAATTATTATTGAAAGTGAATACACATCAGATTTTATATTGTCCTAATTAATGAATAAAGCATGGCAAAGAATTAAAACAAAAATACTCAAAAGAAAGAACAGGAGAAAAATAAAAAGTACGGTTTGATCAGAGAAAACAGCATTTCTTGTTTTAGAAAACATTTCAGGAGCAGCATATCTTGGTGAAATACCTGTTTGTTGATGAGTTTTTTTAGCACTAACTGCAACTGACCCTGTTGATACTTGAGCTAATCCAAAATCACATATTATTCCTATTTATTTTGAGTTGAATTTGAATCAAAGAAAATAAAAGAAAAAATAAATGACAATGAAAGAAGTAAAAAATAAAATAAAAATAAATAAACCTCTAATAATATATCTACCAGGAGCAATTTCAACTTGCTCTAATAAGATATTAGCACTTTTTAAATCATTGTGAATAATTCCAAGTTCTTGAATTGATGCCATTCCTGCTGAAATATCGCTATTAAAACAAAAAAAAAAAGGTTTTGTTGATTTTGTTTTTGTTTTGAAAGAAAAGAAAAAGAAGAGAACAGAAAAGAACAGAAAAGGAAGGAAAAAATTACTTTGTAAGTTTCATTGCAAGTAAAGGAGGTAATTCTTCCTTTGGATGATGAATAAAATGGAATAAATCAAGTTCATATTTCTTTGTAATAATATAATATTCTGGTTCAAGTGTATATCCTACCAACTTTATCACGTTTTGATGGAATGAACATGACCTATTGCATTCAATTTTGGTTTTGAGATTTAAAATAATAAAGAAAAAAGAAAAAGAAGAGAAAAAAGAGGAAAGGAAACATACACAAAGAAATTAAAAAAAAAAAAAAGAAAAGAAAACAAACCACATCAAAGAGACTTCATGTAAAAAGACTTCCTTGGAGTCTTCATCAGATAAAATTGGAGATTTGGGAACAAGTTTCAAAGCAATTTTATCAGTTTCGTGTTGAGAAATGAGTTCTTTATCTAATAATGCTCCTGCAAATACATATCCTGCTCCTCCTGATCCTAATTTTCCTTCTTTTCGAATTTGACGTTCGAAGTCCAGGAGTAAAAATCCAGGAATCGCAATTTCTTTTATTTTATTATTGATTGATATTAATATTGAAAAGTAGGGGAAAGAAAAGAAAACAAACCAAGAGTGGTATTCATTAAAGTAGATTCGGCAGTATGGATTGATTGTGGATATAAACTTGATTGACTTTTGCGACGACTAAGATTGACTTGACTTCCCATTGTTCGAGTTCCTTTTTGGTTTTATTTTATTGTTATTCCAATTTTATTGTTATTATTATTATTATTATTATTATTATGATAAAAAAAAAAAAAAACCAAAGCTAGCAGAATGTTCATCACTTAATTCCAATTCACTTGTTTCTTTAATATCTTTTTTAACAACTCGATATTTTTTATAAAGAATTGCTCCAACAATTATTAAAACAATGAAAATAACTCCTCCAAGTGTACCAACAATTATTGCTGCCAAATTAACTATTTATTTTTATTATTTATTATTATTTATTATTATTATCATTGAATTGAAACAAAAGAAAGAAGATCTCAAAAAAAAGAAAAGAAAGAAAAGGAACCAGAATCAGAAGGAGGATTTTGAACTTGTTCATCACCAGCTAGGAGAGAGAGAAAGAAAAAAGAAAAAAAAATGAATATTAAAATGAAAAAGGAGAAAAGAAAGAAAAGAAAAAGAAACCGATGAGAGTTTTGAGTTGAATGGATAATCCAAATGGTTCTCGAACACCATCTTTAAGTGAATAAACTGTAATTGTATATCTGCATTATCAAAAAAAAAAAAAACGAATAAATCAATTAATAAGACATGATAAATAAATAAACAAATAAAAAAATCAAACTCAGTTCCTGATTCAAGAGAAGTGACATTATAACTTGTTCCACTTGGTTGTGGTAATTCAATATCTCCTCGTTTATTTCTGTTTCATAAGTTGTTTTTTTTTTTGTTGGGGATGAGAAAAAGAAAGGAGGAAATCAAAGAAAAGAATGAAAATAATGAGAAAAAGAATAATAATAATTCGAAAACAAACCCAGAATGAACAACAATTGAATAACTTGTTGCCAAAGGTGAAACATCCCATGATAAATAAACCCATGTTGTTCCAATTTCTGTCTCAAGATTCGTTGGGGCTGGTTTTATGTATTTATTTTATTGAAATTAGTAAAATAATTTCATGCAAAATGAACTAAGCAAAAAAAAAAAGAAAAGGAAGGAGTCAGAAAAAAATACGAGAAATAGGAGTTTGAAATTCAATTGTATTTCCAATTGTCTCGATTCCTCCTGTATTACCAGCATAAATTAATATCGTATAATTTGTGAATTCTTGTAACTAAGTTTTTTTTTTTTTATTTTTTTTTTTTTTTGAATAAAACCAATGAAAGAAAAATATAAAAAGAAGAGAAAAAAGAAAAAGAAACAAAAAAAAAAAGAAAAAAAAATCGAAAAGGGAATGATACACTATAAATGGTAGCCTCATTGGTAGTGACATTCAAACCAGCACCATCATTAATTGGAAGTAACATTCCTTGAATAACAAGATAAACTCTATAAAATTCTGCTCTTGCTGGTATTTCCCATGTTATTGTTGCTGAATCGGATCTGGCTATCACTTTCGCTTTTGAAACTGCATCTGGGACTATTGTTTTTTTTTATATACAACAAATTGGATTTTGAATTTTTTAATTCAACTGAAAAAAAGAAAGAAAGAAAGTAAAACATTGGATGCATGATGAGACAATCTTATCAAATTCTCCATTTGGACCTCCAGTGTCATTGCAATATCGAACTGGTGATCCTCCATATCCTTCAACACAATATCCACCTTATTGTTTTTTTTTTTTTTTTTTTTTTTTTTTTTTTTTGAATTTAAAATAATAAAAGAAAATGAAACAAACGAGAAAGGAAGGAATAATAATCAGATAAAGGAACAAGAAGAAGAAAAAGAAGAAAAGAAAAAAAGAAACGAACCAGTTCTTTCACCAGAAGTAGTTGGCGGCCAATATGCATTATCTTCAACAACTGAAAGACATTGTACCTCTAACATTTTAAAAAATAATTTGATGAGTTTTTTCAAAAAAAAATAGTAAGGAAAAAAAAAAAAAATGGTAAAAAAAAATAAAAGAAAGAAAAGAAAAAGTGAAAGAAAAGAAAAAAGAGAAGAAGAAAAAGAACTGTCATTTGAAATAATTGCACTTCTTCCTTCACTCAAATCAAAACCATTTGAATTTCCAGAATAAATTGTAAAAAGATATTGAACCAATGGCTCAAGATTATAAACATTTGTTGAATTAATTATTCCAAAATCATTTGAATCAATTAATGTTCCATTTGAATATGCTTGAGTAAGTCGATATTGAGTTGCTCCTTCACTTCTTTGCCAACTTAATTGAATTGATGTTGAATTTAATCTTGTTGATTGAATTAATAATGGAGCTTTTTTTTTTTTTTTTTTCCGTTAAGATTGTGTTTGATTGTTTTGTGAAAAAAGAAAAGAAAAGAATACGAGCAGGGAAAGTCTCAAAAGAGAAAGAAGTTCCAACAGATTCAGGATTTGCAAATATTTTAATTTGATAATTTTGATTTGAATTGAGTTGTGGAATTGTGGTTCGAATTGTGGTTTCATTTATTGCACTTATTGAAAGTGATCTTGTTGATAATAAATTATTGCTAGTTTATTTATTTATTTAATGGATATTGAAAAAAAAAAAAAAAGAAAAAATGAAAGAAAGAAATACGATATATCAAAAAGTTGAGCAGAATAACTGATTGCACCTGAACTTGGTTTCATTAAAAATGTAATTGAATTATATGTTATTTGTTCAATTATTATTCCTGTCACCTCTGTTATTATTTGTTTTTTTTTAAGTTTGGTATTTGGTTTCAATGAATAAAGGAAAAGAAAGAAAAAAAAAAGAGAAAGAAAAAGAAAAAAAGAAAAGAAAAAAGGGATTACGAGAAGGATAAGTGGTTGCAGAAATATCTCTAAAATCATTTGATGGATTTGATGAACTTTGAGTGAATAATCTTAATCGATATTGTGTATTTGATAATAAATTAATGAATTTATATGTTTTAATTGTTGATCCAAGATCTTCAATTGGTATCTTTTTTATTTGTTGTTTATTTCTTTGTTTTGATTTCAATGATCAGCAAAGAAAGAAAAAAGAAAAAAAAGAAAAAAGAAGCAAAGAAAAAGAAAGAAAAAGAAACCAAATTCCAATCAGAATCAACAATTGCAACTTGATAACCAATTGCACCTAAACTTGAAGCCCATGAAATGGAAATTGAATTGGATGTTATTTCTCCAAGTGATGGGGTCGCTGTCACTGGTTTTTGTGTTGAAATAATTATTTAAAGAAAAAATACCATTTGAAATTGTAATTGAAAAAAAGAAAAAGACAGAAGAAAGAAAAAAGAAAAAGAAAAAGAAAGAAGAAAGAATACGAGTACAAAGAGAACCAGAACCAAAATAACCAAGATTACAAGAACATAAGAAACTTCCTTGAGTATTTGTACAGGTTGCTTGTGAATCACAATTACTTCCACTTCCTTGTCCCAAACATTCATTATAATCTGATCGGTTTTTATATTTTATTATTTCATTTTTATTTCAAAAAAAAGAGAGAAAAGGAAGAAAAGAAAGCGAACCAAAACAAGAAGTTCCATTTCCAAAATAACCATTATTACATTGACAATAAAATGAACCAGGAATATTGAAACAGGTTGATGTTCCTGTTGCACAATCATTTCCTCCATTTTGTCCCAAACATTCATCATAATCTTTTATTTAAGTTCAATTTTATTTTTTATTTTTTATTTTATTTTTATTAAATAAATTAGATTTCACAAATGAAAATAAAATTGTTACCAGTACAAGTAGTACCACTTCCATAATATCCATCGTTACATTTGCATGTAAAACTACCAATTGTGTTTGTACATGTTGCATTTTTATCACAATTATGTGTCTTCAACACACATTCATTATTATCTATTATTATTCGAGTGTATCAACTGAATGCAAAGAAAAGATTTAAAAAAAAAAATTATCACCATTACAAGTAAAGCCATTTCCAGAATAACCAGAATTACATGCACAACTAAAACTTCCTTGAGTATTTGTACATAATGCATTTGATGAACATCCTCCATTATTTGTTGAACATTCATTTATATCTATATTTATTCAATTTAACTTTATTTCAAAATAATATTCATGGAAACATACCAGTGCATGTGAAACCATTTCCTGAATATCCAGTGTTGCATGAACAACTAAAACTTCCAACATTATTTGTACATGTTGCATTTGGTGAACATCCTCCATTATTTGTTAAACATTCGTTTACATCTATTTTTTGTTTGTTTGATTTGTTATTTATTTTCATAATAAAGAAATGATTTACCTTCACAAGTGACACCATCTCCGTCATAACCTTCATTACAAGCACATGTGAAACTTCCTGGAATATTTGTACATGTTGCTATACCTGGTGCACAATTATGAGTTCCCAGAGTACATTCATTGTTATCTAAAAATAAATAAAAATTAAAGTTGGGGAACAAAACATTAATTATGAAAATGGTTACCATTGCAAAAGACACCATTTCCTGAATATCCTGTGTTGCATGAACAACTAAAGCTTCCAACATTATTTGTACATGTGGCAACATCTGGTACACAATTATGAGTTCCCAAAGTGCATTCGTTGACATCTATAATTCATCATTTAATCGAAAGAAAAAATAAAAGAGACTAAAGAAAAGGAAAATACCTTCACAGGCAAAGCCAGTTCCATCATATCCATCATTACATTTACATGTATAACTTCCTTGAGTATTTGTACATGTTGCAATCTCTGGTTCACAATTGTTTCCACTTCCTTCACCCTGGCATTCATTCACATCTTGAAAGAAAAAACAAGTCAGTTTCACAAAAAAAAAAAAAAAGGGAAAAGAGAATAGAAAAGTTACCATTGCAAAAGACACCATTTCCAGAATATCCTGTGTTGCATGAACAGCTAAAGCTTCCAACATTATTTGTACATGTGGCTTGGGCATCACAATTATCATCTCCCTTTACACATTCATCCACATCTTTGATTTATTGTTTATAAATATTAAATTCTTTTCAAAGAAAGGAAAAAGAAGAAAAGAAAAAGAAAGAAAGAAAGAAAAAAAATACCGTCGCAGGTGAAGCCAGTTCCATCATATCCCCCATTACAATGGCAAGTATAACTTCCTTGAGTATTTTCACATGTTGCAATATCTTGTGCACAATTGTTTCCACTTCCTTGCCCCAAACATTCATTTTGATCTTTGATTCATTAAAAATAAATAAATAAATAAATAAATAAATAAATAAATAAATAAAAGATGTGTATGATGCAATAAATTTTGTTACCATTACAAGTGACACCATTTCCAGAATAACCAGTTTTACAAGCACAAGTACGACTTCCAACAGTATTTGTACATAATGCATTTTCTGAACATCCTCCATTGTTTGTTAAACATTCATCAATATCTATTTTATTCATTTTTTTAAAACCAATCAAAAAAAAAAAAAAAAAAAAAAAAAAAAAAAAAAAAAATGGAATAAATAGAATAAATTGAAAATATACCATCACAATCAAAACCATCACCATCAAAACCATTTTTACAGGTACAAGTATAGCTTGCGGGAGTATTTATGCAATCTGCATTTTCATTACAATTGCTTTCTCCATTTAAACATTCATTCACATCTATTTTGATATTTATATCAAAAAAAAAAAAAGAAAGGAAAAGAAAAAAAAAAGAAGAAAAACCAGAACAAGAATCCCCCTCTCCTGAATACCCATCTTTACAAGTACAATAATAACTTCCAACAGTATTGGTACAATCTGCATTCACTGAACATGGATTAGTTGTACATTCGTCAACATCTAATATTGATTATTTCCATTTTTTTTTTTTTGATCATATTAGAAATTAAGGAAAGGAAAAAGTGGCAAGAAAAGAAGAATACCATTACAAGAGACACCATCTCCGTCATAACCTTCATTACAAGCACAAGTGAAACTACCAACAGTATTTGTACATGTTGCTATTCCTGGTGCACAATTATGAGTTCCCAAAGTACATTCATTGTTATCTTTTTTTATTTATATTTTGATTTTCTTCATTATCAGTGGAGAAAGAATATTTCATTACCATTACAAGTAACACCATTCCCAGAATATCCTGTATTACATGAGCAACTAAAGCTTCCAACTGTATTAGTGCATGTTGCTGTTCCTGATGCACAATTATTTCCACTTCCTTCTCCCTGGCATTCATTCACGTCTATTTCAGAATTGGTTTTTTTTTTTTTGTTGTTGTTGTTGTTAGTGTTTTTGAAGAAAATGAATTGGAGAAAAATTGTACCATTACAAGTGATACCATCACCAGAATAACCAGTTTTACATGTACACGTACGACTTCCAACAGTATTAGTGCACGTTGCAAGGGTAGCATGGCATCCTCCATTACTAGTTAAACATTCATTTATATCTATTATAGAGATTACAAACAGATTTTTAATGATCATTGAAATTTAACTCTTAAAAGGAAAAGAATAAAAGTAAGATATATATGTTTACCATTACAAGTGATACCATCTCCAGAATAACCAGAAATACAAGCACATGTCCGACTTCCAACAGTATTAGTGCACGTTGCAAGGGTGACATGACATCCTCCATTATTTGATGAGCATTCATTTATATCTATATCAAAAAAAAAAAAAAAAAAAATGAATAAATCAGCAAAATTTCTCGGGAATGAACAAGATTAAAGGGAGGAAATTGTAATAAAGGAGTGAAAATAAAAAATAAAAATTTCGTTACCATTACAGGAGATACCATCTCCTGAATAACCTGCTTTACAAGCACATGTCCGACTTCCAATTGTATTAGTACATGTTCCTAGAGTAGCATGACATCCGCCATTGTTTGTTAAACATTCATCAATATCTATTCAGGTTATTGATTTATTTATTTTATTTTATTTTATTTATTTTCAATCCTGTTTTTTTTAAAAAAAAGTTGTTACCAGTACAAGTAACACCATTTCCAGAGTATCCAGAAATACAAGCACATGTGAAACTTCCAACAGTATTTGTACATGTTCCATGGGTTGCATGGCATCCTCCATTGTTTGTTGAACATTCATTTATATCTGTGTTTGTTTTTTTTTTTCAAAAAGTGTTTTAATTTTAAGGAATAAATTTTTTGTTTCATATACCAGTACAAGTAACACCATCACCAGAATATCCAGCTTTACAAGTACAAGTACGACTTCCTTGAGTATTAGTACATGTTCCTAGGGTAGCATGACATCCTCCATTGTTTGTTAAGCATTCATTTATATCTATTATATTGAATTGTTATGATTTATTTTCTCAAGGGTGAGTGAAAAAAACAAAAAAACAAAAAAATTATTACCATTACAAGTGACACCATCACCAGAATAACCAGAATTACAAGTACATGTACGACTTCCTTGAGTATTTGTGCAGAATGCATTGGATGAGCATCCTCCATTACTTGTTAAACATTCATTTATATCTGTTGTTTTGAATTTTCGTCATTGGCACGAATAATATCCAATGTGCACAAAAAAAAAAAAAAATGATTTACCAGTACAAGTGACACCATTTCCAGAATAACCAGCTTTACAAGTACAACTAAAACTTCCAACATTATTTGTGCATGTTGCTGTCCCTGATGCGCAATTATGAGTTCCTGCTGTACATTCATCAATATCTATGGATCATTTGTAGTTTGTATATTTATTTACTTCTTTATGTGCATCCATAACAAAATAATTTCATTACCATTACACGTAACACCGTTTCCATTATAACCAGTTTTACAAGTGCAACTAAAACTTCCAACTGTATTTGTACAAACTGCATTTGATGAACATCCTCCATTATTTGTTGAACATTCATTTATATCTTTTATTTGATTGTTTTTTGTTTTCAATGAAGAAAATGTTTTTTTTATCTTTTACCAAGATTAAAGGGAGGAAATTGTAATAAAGGGGTGAAAATAAAAATAATAAAAAATTTTGTTACCATTACAAGTGATACCATCTCCAGAATAACCAACTTTGCAAGTACAAGTACGACTCCCCTCTGTATTTGTACATATTCCAAGGGTTGCATGACATCCTCCATTGTTTGTTGCACACTCATTTATATCTATTTTATTTCATTGTTAATAGGAGGGAAAAGGAAATGAATGGAGGATTGCAAAGAGAGATGCAAAAGAATCTATTACCAGTGCAAGTGAGCCCATTTCCTGAATAACCAGCTTTACAAGCACAAGTACGACTTCCAACAGTATTAGTGCATGTTGCTGTTGATGCACATCCACCATTGTTTGTTAAACATTCATTTATATCTATTTCATTTTAGTTATTGAGTATTCTGGTTAATTGATTCCCATTTTCAAAATAGAAGATAAGAATAAATAAAATCAATGCATACCAACACAACCATCGCCACCATAACCAGCTGGGCAAGTACAGCTGTGAGTTGTTGCACCAGTTGGTGTACATGTCCCAGTACCACAAGGATTTCCAATCAAGCATCCATCTATTTATTTAATAATTAATTGAAACATAGTTTAAACTTATTCAAAGCATTGTGATTTTCGTCTTTGAATTATGATTATTTTGTTTGTTATGAATTTCTGATTTTGTTTGTTTTGAATCGAGTTGTGTATTTTGATTTTTTTTTTTTTTTTTTTTTGAAGTGGGTTTGTGTTTTTGTTAAAATTTTTTCTATTTGCAAACGGAACAAATTTTACCTTGGATTGTGATGAGGACTCGGGAAACATAACCTGCATATCCAGGGTAATAATCAAGCAAATAGAATGTCCATTTTCCATTTGGATTATGTGCTCGAAAATTTGACAAGGCTGCTTCAGGCCGAAGAGGAGAAACTACTCCACTTCCAGAATAAGGGTAATTTGCAACAGAATATGCAGCTGAGTCGGTAAACAATGTTCCATAAAAAATATTGGAGTACGAATATCCTCTTCCTTTTGTGAGGTAGAGCCAATCTCCGTTCGGTGCCTCAAGCTCCAAGCCCAAGTCAGAGCTATAACTGTGTTGTATCCACACTTGAACGGTGATGACAGCGTAAGAAGAGAGTGGACTTTTCAATCCTGAAAATGTTGGTTGACAATAAATATAACCATAGTCGAAACTGGCAGTGTCTGTATTTTCATAAACTGCTGTGTCTGGTCCATTATAAGTTACTGTCTCCGCAGACTCAACCAAAGGAGTTTGAAAAGTAAATAATAATAATAATAATACAAGTGTTAAAAAGAGGTTGGAAAACATTTTGTTTTTTAAAAAATATTTTTTGTTCCCTCCTTTTGTGAAACTGTTGTTACAAAGATTTTTTTTTTTTTTTGAATTTGTTCCAGTTGGTCTTTTTTTAAAAAAAAAATGAAAAATAAAAACAAAAAAATGAAAAATGCTTTTTTTTTTTTTTTTCAAGGGGGTTCCAAACAAAAAAAAAATTAAATTTTGATTAAAAAACCCGAAGAAGAAGGGAATTTTAATCAATAATTTTCTATACATTTGTTCCCTTTATGACACTTGAAAAATGAAATATTTAATACTTCCCTTTTTCAACTTTTCATCTTTTTTTTTTTTTCAGGTTTCTTTTTCTTTGTTCCTTTTTTTTTCTTTTTTTTTCCATTTTTCCGTTTTTTCATTTTCGTTTTTCGTTCTTCTGTTTTGTGTTGTTCAAAGAGCTTTTGTTCACTTTCTGTTTTTTACAATATAATCCTTCATTTTCAAAGTTT
>Ga0209960_1003458_pt1 | contig 13552 bp, 15 predicted proteins | sample ThiBiot_500_plan_2_FD_183947 | JGI IMG/M metagenome (GOLD analysis project Ga0209960, IMG submission 183947) | Wastewater bioreactor microbial communities from Cape Town, South Africa - Thiocy_expt_500_plan (SPAdes) | ecosystem: Engineered > Bioreactor > Thiocyanate-remediating >... | reverse complement strand
AAACAAATTGCCTACGGTGTTCCTGAGTCCCAAACAAATTAAGGTTAACTAACCATAGATAACATTTAGTTTATGAAGCCATCGTGATCAATCCCCTCGTTCAGAAAATTGTTTTTGCTCCTGGTAGGTTCGGGTGTTAATTAATAGTACATTTACGGAACTATTTAAAATAATATCTATTACTTACAGCAGATGCCAGTCCAAAGTCACCAGATGCAGTGCAATTCTTTTGTTCGTATTGTAACAAGTCGTTCTCAAGCGCCAACACATGGCAAACTCATCAAAATAGCGCTAAACACTTGAAAGAACTGTCGCGACCATCAACGGGACCCAGTTCAGCTCATAGCAATATTAGTCCTGACAAATCAAGATCTAATTCGACCTCAACTTCTCCAGCCAGCAGTCCAAAATCGTCTCAAACGACTCCAAGTATGTTAGGTTGGCCAAACATTGCCTAGACAATATCATTTTATTTTATTTTGCGCAAGATCCAATACGGGAGTATTGCCTAATGGCATTTTGGTAGATCCGAAGGTTGCTAAAGAGCCACTGCCAGGGGTTAACAACAATGAGGTATTAAAAGCGAGTCAAATGCTACAACTCATAAAACAACTGCCTATCGATCAATACGACAAATTATTTAAACTGCTTATGGTTGCCGGTCAATGCAAGTAGATCCAACAAAATTGCTACAATAATTACCTTGTAAATATATTATGCATGGTGTTAATACAGTCGTAGTGTTCTGCAAGAACTATTATTTGAAAGATGGAGCGTTTTGCTTGGAGAAGTTGACTGCCGTCGTTAAAACTCAATTAAGTAAAGAAAATAACGACGAGTTTAGCATTATTGATGCCAGGGATAAAAATTCTTGGTATGTACATATTTAACGTGAATCTATCAAACACTGTACATTAATTGAATCTGATCTTAATGCAAAAGTTTTTTATAGCTGACCGCGACTTGAATCTAATTGCGTTATATTCCTATAGGCTGGAAAGTGTATTGGTCCTCCACAAGGCACATTTATATTTAGCTCGAGCTTACAGAGACTTTGACAAAGATCTCGTACTGGAATATTTTTATGAGTCTTTACTATGCTTAATCAACGAACCAATCCTTGATAACCTCGAAAGGGTACGTTAATATTATATTAATGTATTGTACACGTTTAACAATATTTTAGTTGGTCTTATTGGGCAACTACAAGAGCATACAAGACGAAATTTCTAATGTAACAGCTTCAATATTAACAGTGGCGAGTATCATTGACGGTAAAAATGATGAAGTATGTTGCATAGCATATTTTGTTTGCTATTTTTTTGCTGGTTCCTGATTTTATCGCTCAGATCGACAACGAAGGTTTCGGTCTGCACGTCTACACATTCATGAACGAATTCGCTGGTTATTCGTGCGAAATAGCTTCAAATACACTAGGAATAATTATGTACGCCATATCAATGGAGATTGCGAAACAAAAAAATTGGTATGTTGGATCACACATCCTTCCACCAACTATCATTTCATATTTGTACGAGTCTAATTGATACGACATTCTTTTATTATTAGGGTTGTTAGATACGTAGATTCAATGAGAAGATTAGTTAAAGTTGTTAGCGGACTGGATGTAAGTTGGCTTGCGGTTGATTATCTACTCGCTGGATATGAAGTCGCCGAGAATGAAAATTACATATTAGACGCGCTGTATATAGCCATAGATCTTGGTACGTAAAGTTGAGATCATAGATGATTTACCGGAGTTTGATCGTTATTTGCTCACAGACGATCGTGTGCGCATTAAACGAATATTACAGATAGAACAAGTCAAAAAGGAGATGAAAAATAAGGAGGAATTGAAGGTACAGAATTAATTTGATTGACGAAATTTTAATTGGATCTGAAACTGATTATCGCGTTACAGTTGCTAGTTGAATTGTGTTCTTCTTATGTAAAAGATGATTTGGAAGGAATAGAGCAGCTAAAGAGGAAACATTTCCTATCGTTTGACGAATACCAGCGGTTAGATGAGACTTGCAGAAATATGAAACGGACATTGGCGGTGTAGAGCGGTATTAATTATTAACAACATTGTAAATAAATTGCGGTTATAACAAGCAGATATTTTTTGGCAGCGCAGCCCAAAAGCAAACAAATTTCTCAGAATTTTTATTATGCTCTTCTGCTGCAACAAAAAATGCAACAGTGGAAACAAGATAATTCTCTTCTTAGAGATCCTTACGATGAAAATTGCAATTTTAAAACCAGGCCACGAAAAAAGTTAAAAGCATTGACGGATTGGAAAGAATTAAGTCAAATCTGTTCTGGGACTGGCCAAAAAATTAAATTCTTATTAAAAAATCGTGCTGCTGTTACAAAGACTGTAAGTGATTATTATTATCATTATTATTAATGTTCTAATGTTGGATTTTGATCGATAAATTCTTCTAATTTCTGTTTATGATCTTCCGAATGCCCTTTAAATAAACGTCGTTATATTTACGTGTAATATAATAATACTTACGATTAATTGACCAGATCACTTTTCTTCCCTCGGTATTGCGGCTGGATGACATAGAAGACTTTTCAGAAGATCGTAATCACCCACTACCAACGACCGAACGACCCACACACAAGAACGTTCGTATAAAAAACGAGCCTAATCTCGATCAGTTGCATGTTTCTTTTGCTACAGAGATTCGATCGAGCCCCAATATCCCAGCTCACAGACCAGTGCTAGTTAAGAAAGAACGAACACCTCAAAAGTCAATACTAAAACATAGTAATACGAAGACTTCTATATCAAAGGACAATACGGTCGGCAAAAAGCGAAAACGAACCGATCAGATCAAGGAGATCTACACGGACAGTGTTATTGACGATTATGATGTTTCTGATAGCGTCATGTACACATACTCGTACGATGATATCAACCTTCATAATATAGAACCTGTATATAATACTACCGTTGATGAAGTGCGGATCAAAGAGGAAATTCCTTCAACGGATCTGCCACACAACAACAACAACACCACCACGTACAATAACAGCAATATCAATACTCATAGCGATTTAAATAAGAAATACGGTATTCACAGCGAAATATCGCGAGTCCCCGACTCGCTCGCTGACGTCATTTTAGCAAAAGACTCTCAGCCACCTCAACAGGATGCGCCAACACCAAGTAAGCTCAATTTCCTTTTTTAGTAATTATGCCCATAAATGTGATGCCAATATCTACATTTAGGTCCCCATTTGTCATTGGCGTTGGCTTTGGGAGTCGACGAACAACAACGCGTGTCACACAAAGTACAATTGATTGTCAGTCAAATGAGCCAATTGAATCAACGTTCTTCGACTAGTCTCGGCAATATGAGCCATGTCAGTGATAGCATCAGTCACCCTTCACTCGACCACCCTGCACGCACTAGTCGTACTGCCAACAATAAAATCGCGCTGAACTACGTGGATGAGCACGATGAGCACGAGCATGTGAGCGTGGAAGAGTCGCAGGAGATCAACGACAAGTTGTTGCAAGACAGTTATGATGACAATGCAGAGGTGCTTAACGAGAATTTGTTGCGATTAAAGCGGAAGAACTCGGCGCTGTTAAGCACGAAAAAAAATGCCGCTGCGAATGTTAATAAGAGCGTTGCTGAAGTGCCGCTAAGTACACAACAACACGACGTGATGGAATTGCCAGCCACGCTCAGCTATAATAGCAACAACCATAAAGAATCTGAGACGCAAAAACAGATCACGACCACGTACACCTTCGTGTCGTTGAATAATAGGAATAATGAAGGCAACAAAACCGCGAAAAAAAAGGCGAAAGATGTGATCGAAGTGAGCTCGCGAGGTGTTGTTAGCGACGATAAACAGGAAAAGAATCGCAAGTCAACGATAGTCAAACTAGAAAAAGAACTTGATGACAGTTTGAACGATTTTGATTTGGCACCGAGAAGCGCTAAAAAGCAGAAAATATCAAAAAATAAAACGAAAGAGATCAAGAACTATAATTCTATTAACGATAGTAGTAACGAAACTATTATAGTTAAAATTACGAAGAACAATAAGCAAAATACAAAACAGACTAAGAAAAATCAACATTCGGCGGTGGAAAATCACAACTTGAAGCTGTTAATTAGTCAGAGTAGCGATGAAGAGCAGAATGAGAGTCAAAATAAGGTTGACACGAGCGATTTGGAGTCGAATTATGCGATATATATGCCTTCATCTGATGATTTTATGTAAATAGAATTTGTAAATTTTAAATGTAAAAAATTGAAATTGTAACGTTTGTTCCGTAGCATAAAAACAATCTTAAATGCCTACATGTTAATCATCGAGCTCTTCCATATTATGAAATAACATTAGTTATTGTTTGAAGTTTTTAGTTCTTTATCGGTTAAACAAATTTTTTGACAACCATGTTAAGCCACACTACTCGATTACTGTGCAAGGTATTATTACTCCCCAAATACTCTAATATTGAATAACCCGTGTTTCAACAGAGCAAGCCGTTTAGAACTGCTGTTTTGAACTTGAATAAAGCCATAAAAAATGCCAAACGCTATGCGTCAACTGAAGAGGTTATTTTATTACAAAAATACTTTTGTTTTTAATTTAGAAAATTACAGCCCGCGAGATATTTTTGGATTTGATTTTCAAGCATCTTTGAGCAAATTTACATCTAAATTTAGTAGCGTACGTACTTTATTAATATTTCGTTGCAATTAGGGGCCTAGAAAATACTTAGCAACCCAACGCCTGGATTCCATTCCCCTGCAAACAGTTTGGACGGAATTTACACCGCTTGCGCAACAACATAAAGCCGTTAATTTGGGTCAAGGATTTCCTGGTAATACTTAAATAGTACTGGGCACTATGTTACGAAATTTATCTAAGATCTGATCCATAGACTTTCCTGCGGAAGACTGGCTATTAAAAGAAACATCTTCGGCTGTAGAAGAAAATATCGTCCAATATGCACGAAGTCCTGGTCGTAAGTAACAGTATTCGTATTCTCCTGCTTGTCCTTCCAGATCTGCGTCCCTGCTGACTAATTTGTTCAGACCTTCGCTTAGTAAATGCGCTGGCCGCTACGTATTCAAAAAGAATTAACAGAACGATCGATCCGCTCAAAGAAATCGTCGTGACAGTTGGTGCCACCGAAGCACTCTTTGTGGCTATGCAAGCGATAGTCAAGCCAGGCGATGAGGTCATATTAATCGAGCCATTCTATGACTCGTATCCTCACTGCGTCGTAAGTATTGTCGCGTGAGTTTTCGCACCACGCGGGATCTTTTATTTCTCTTAGTCACTTGATAGAAGTCATATTGGCTAAGTACACTAATATTATAGCAAGTTGCAGGAGGCAAGTGTGTATATGTGCCATTGAGGTAACGTGTCATAGTGACGCATAGCAATATACGTACAGTTCTCACAATGCGAGTGTAGACCGAGTGGCGAGAACAAATCTTCAGCGGACTGGAAACTCGACATAACCGAGCTCGAAAAAGCCATCACGAACAAGACTAAAGCTATTCTCATTAACACTCCTCAGAACGTGCCTGGCAAAGTCTACACCAGGTACACGGTCCCCGTTCACTTGTCGCGCAATTAATTGACCATTCTGTCACCAGTGCTGAACTCCAAGCCATTGTCGCCTTGGCCAAAAAACACGATTTCTTGGTCATTATGGATCAAGTGCGTAACTCCCGTAAATATTGAGTTGTTTTAACTGAAATTCTTATCGCGTATGTAGGTTTATGAATGGATGGTCTATGCTCCAGAATACCCTCGCTTGGCCACACTCCCAGACATGTTTGACAGATGCATTTCTATCGGCAGTGCGGGCAAGTCATTCTCTGTCACGGGCTACAAGGTTGGTTGGGCGATTGGCCCTGCTTGGTTCGTCGAGGCCATGTTCAAGATTCATCAACAGCTCACTTTCTCTGTCGCGACTCCCATGCAAGAAGGCATTGCTCGAGCTCTGGTAAGTGCTCCAATACATGAGCTACATCTTTTGATTAACACGCTGTAATTAGGAACAGTCAGACTCGCGCAACTATTGGCGTAACCTGCACGATATGTTCTTGAAGAAACGAGAACTCCTCGTTGGTCTGTTACAAGACAGTGGCTTGAAGACCGTCGTGCCTGAAGGGTCATATTTCGTTTTGGCTGACACGAGCAGTGTGCCTGATCGACTGTGAGTACTGCTCCAACCGTACCCCTGCCCAATGACAAGTGTCTAATGTAATACTGCCATAGGTTCTACAATAAGACCAGCAACGTGCCTCGTGACTGGCAGTTGTGTCGGTGGTTGACACGTGACATTGGTGTCGCGGCCATTCCGCCCTCAGCATTCTACTCGACCGAGCATCAATCACTCGCCGCTAACTTTGCTCGGTTCGCCTTCTGTAAAAAAGACGAGACAATTCGCGCAGGAGGTGAACGATTGAAACAGAATTTGAAACCTTTGTTAAAATAAAATGGAGCTGTTGTATTATTTCTTTAATAAATGTCGCGTGTATTATCGTTTAAAAAAATTTATTATTAACAGTACATTTAGATTTGAAAATCTGCTTTTTACATCAAATTCCAACTACAAAAAAATTGGAAATTACATTTTTAAGATCTAATTATTGCAATATTCGCTTAATAAATTATAAATAAATCACCTAGCTGTTAAGTTTACAAGATGATGCATCTCTTCTTCTTAGCAACACCACCCTTTGAAATCACTTGTCTGACGAGATCATAAAAGATTTCATCAATGTTGACGCGGGTCTTGGCGGATGATTCATAAAAATGGCAGTTGTTAAATTCTTTAGCGAGCTCTTGACCTTGTTCCTTGGTCACAACTCTCTTCTCTTCAAGATCGCACTTGTTGCCGACCAAAACCATCGGGATCTAAATTCCGTGTGCGTAAATACTGAGAATATTCCATCAATTGACGTATATTACTTACATCCTCGGTGTCCTTTACTTTAACGATTTGATTGCGGATAAGTTTGAGATCTTGGAAAGTTGATTCGGAGATGAGCGAGTAAACAAGAGCAAAGCCCTGTTAAAGAATTATTTAGCACCAAATTACTAGCTATAATACAACTTTGGAATACTGATAAGATAACAGTATAAACACTGTGGACGGATACATACCTGACCGTTTTTCATGTAAAGATCTCTCATAGCAGTGAATTGTTCCTATTTAACTCAATTAGTTCGGTGTCAATGAGGAGTACACACAAAGATATTTTCATAAAACAGGTAACCGAAAAATTCAATCTGATGCGCGGGTTATTTAACGGTAACTAAAAAAACCCAAATAAATTATAATCGCTCTCCGACATTATTGTTATTCGGTATTAAATAGTCTTACTGTTCCAGCTGTATCGAGAATTTCCAACATAAATTGTTTTCCATCCACTTCTACGGTTTTTCTGTAGCTTTCTTCGATAGTAGGGTCGTACTATATTAAATACATCAATTAGTTCACACGAGAGTTGGAGAAGCATTGCACAAAAAAAGTAACGATGATTGAGAGCACATAAAGAACCAATTAAATTTTTGAATCAAGATTAATTAAACGCCGTGCAACAAATGCTCAATAATAATCGTGTTTAGTTGCCATTTATATTATATATCGGCAGTGCTTACCTTCTTAATGAAGATTCCTTGAATGAATTGGACCTAGCATACAAGATTTAATTAAGTTTATAGTTGTTTACAACAGAACTTTTAAATTGGTTGTAAAAGAATTGTGGCACAGATATAATTTGATGCACACTCTTTGGGGCAATTAATTGAGAAAAGAAAGAAAGACGAGGTCGCGTACCGTAATGGCAGATTTGCCGACACCACCGGAACCCATAACGACTAACTTAATTTCAGTTGGCATGTTGTTGGTTTTATAATCTTCTTTTTTTTTTTTAATTAAAACTTGAACTGCAGTTGTGTGCTTGGTGGTGTAACGAGGCAGGAAAGTGAGCGTTTTGTTTTTCTTGCCAATCTCCCCAGCAATCTCGCCAAAAAAAAAACTGCTCTGTGCGCCCGGAAATAACCTACCACGAGAAGATTTTTCAAGTAAAATCGCAGCGAACAGTGTTACACGAACTTGGTACATAACTGTTTGCTAATAAATAGCGATCTTTTGCCCTGGGCATGTTGTGGTCACGCTTATTTTTTGGGAGCTGAAGAATAAATTTTATTTACAAAATGGTAGCGAGTTAAATTTCCAGTACAATACGGATGGAATACCCTCTCTTTTGTACAAAATTGACAATCGCTGATTGCACGAAGATTTTGAGACTTTGAGGTTCAATTGGTTGGTTCTTACTCTATTTTCGACGGCTCGTAGCCTGATAAGCCAAATGCAATAACATACGCGACGATAGATGCCACGCCACCAATAGCCACCATTTGTAGCCCACTCCACATTGGGCTCTGATTGGTGAATTTTGCCTTGATTGCGCCGAGCATAAAAAGAGTAACAAACGAGAAGAAACATGCAGTCAAAAAGGTATCGTTGGCTGATACGAGGTTGTACCCAGCATTGGCGATGATAATGTCGGCTACTAGAGGAATAAAGCCAAAGAGCATGAACGAAATGAACGTATAACAGCCAGATTTGAGCGGACTTTCTTCGTCTTCGCATTGATCGGCTAATATGAAATCTATCGACGTCTTTCTATCTTTGATAATCGTATTCGCAAGGACTTCTACATCTTCTGGTTTGAAGCCGCGCGAATGGAAGATCTTGAGCAATTTTTGCCTGATCCGCGAAATATCAACATCGTACTCGCGTCCTATTTCTCGTTCTTGGTCGTGCTTCATATCGTTCTCTGCAGTTGCGCTGAGATAGTCAGATACGGCCATTGATAAAGCATCTGAAACGAGCGTAGACACGCCCAAGATGAGCAGAATGCTCGTTGAAAGAGATGCACCCGAAACACCAGCAACGACAGCAAAAATGGTGATAATTCCATCAGTTCCACCATATACTATGCCTCGCACGTATTTATGCAGTTCTAATTTATGTAAAAATCGAGATAAAGCAGTTTCTCGTCCACGACCGTCCACAGGGGGCATTCTGATACTGTGTTCCTAGACAATTCAAAAAAAATTAATTTGAGCTTTATCTATAAGTACACATAATATACAACGATATTTGAGTGATTTCGTAATTATTGAAATTAATTATGGAAACTAAAACGGTTTGAAAATTTGGATGGCGATTCAATGAATGTACGTACAAAGCTGCTCATTAGATTTTGAGATTATGTAATAATGAGAGACCACTATAAATTCGATTTTGACATTAACCGGTCGTGGTTCTAGTACTGGTGTTCAAATTCCAGATTTTTCGTTCATGAAACATTGAAGCAAAACAAACCTTGTTTTATTTCCACGTGTCGCGTCGACGTAGGCAATGAGGAATTGCAAACATTAATGATTTAGTTTTGGCGGAGTGAGAATCTTTACCGCTGTATAGAACTGTCTCACGTGTCATAAAAAGACGTTATTTCTTGTTGACAGGTATGAATGAGGTTATACACAGAGAATTAATTAAAACTAATACTCTATGGACTAACGTCAGTTTATTTTTTCGCTTTTAAAACGAAGGGCTTCGGGCGAAATGATCAGGCTCCACCTCCGACAAATCGTTTCTGCCAAGCAACGTCTCGTATTCAGGTCGTTGAGCGAACCACTCACCAAATGGAATTTTATAAGCTTCTTCGGCAGGCAAAACTTCCTAAATTAGCTGGTTAGCAACTACGGTAGTTGAATCCGGATCTATTTGCCTGTTCTTTGACATATGACGCGAACAAGATCAAGTGGAAATAACGGCTTAGGTAGTAAATAGCGCGAATATGTGCAAATTCTTTCTTTTCGGGCTCAGTTGCTGTTTCCTCTTGAGTTTTCAACACTTTAATTGCATTGCGCAAATTTTGCATTGCACTGTACAACAAAATACAGGTGAGCATTACAAACTACATGCCGATTATAATTAACGTACCTGCACATGTCAATCACTTTATCTGCAAATTGTTTATCTTCGGTGCCGTTGGTCAACATTCGTGTCAATCGAACGATAGTTTTGTACTCGGTATTACTTTGCGGCGCAGGACCCAAATTTACGTGCAATTTCGACGCCGCTAACATCGTGGCGATAACAGTGCCCGTGGTAGTACGTCCACGGCCCATTTGACAGTTGAAAATGACGTGCTTTTCAGGTGCCAGTGTTTTAAGCACCGCGAACAAGTCGTCAAAGTCCTACAAGTCAGGTCGTATCAGAAATTGCACCATACATTCAATATAAGTAGTCATCTTACAGTTGTTTTGGGCGCTTGTTCATCGGTGATGGCAATGCGATGATATTTTACACGATAACCTGCGTTCACAATGCTAAAAAGGGGCGGTTAGTATTCCACCGAGATAAGGACGGCAGAGTCCGCCTACCTTGCGTAATATTCTTTGGGCGTCATTATATTCGTGTCAAAGTCAAGGATCTCTTCAAACTTGGCCATGAGTCGACCACCTGTCTCATCGTGCAACAACACTTCGTTGTCTAAGTTGTCTCGTTAGAATGAAATTGTAAAGTGTAGTTGACCTTACAATGCTCGGGAACAGCGATTTCTTGACGAATATCTTCTTTGAGGCGCACTTCCATGTCTTCCACGCGACTCACTGTGATGCCGGTGTGTGCCAAGTTCTCATACGGAGCATTGACGCTGCGCACGACGTAGGGACGTCCGTTCACATACATTACTGGTTCTGTTGGACGCATGAATATTAGCCTGTATTCGCCTTAAGCCTCTGAACTTCACATACCTTCGCGCAAGTTAATCCATACAACGTCATTGACACCAGTGGGACCTGCATTAAGGTGGTGCAACACATTCTTAATTCCTTCTTCTGTAGGAATGGCGACGCCATAGACGTGAATGTCGGGAGAAACTTGACGGAAATTTGGTGCGCCGTTGATTGAGATCGGCAAGGAGTTGTTTTGACAGCCCGGGAAGTGATCAGCTTTGAGCAATGTGCCTGAGGATAAAACGTTGCCAGATCTACCAAGCAATGGTGAGCTCACTCAAAGTATAGCAGCAGGAGGGATGTATACCTGTTGGAAATGAACGCAGAGATATCTTTTTCGTCAATATGCACCGAATCGATCAGGGCTTTTTCAGGGTAGTCGGACAACTCTTGCAACAACGTTGTAATTTCACGACGATTTTCCATCCAATCAGTGAATGAGGGGCTGAACCTATTTTCATGTGTTTCGGCAAGATACGCGTTGAATGTAATCAAGTAAAAATATCGTGTAGCGTATTTGGCAGCTCGTTTAGTAAATGCTCGCAAATCTTCTTTTCTACGGGCGCCTTCACTTTTCTTCAAGATTTCATTGATACTCAATCGCAAGTTCTGCAAAACAGTCAGTTTAATGTGCGTCAAACATATTCGCTACGGACTTGTATTTCGCCACAGTTGTCGATGGCCCAATCGACTTGCATCTTCGTTCTGTGGCCTTGATTCAATAACCGCACTAACGAGCTGGTGATCGGGAAGTCGGTCTTTTCTGAGGGGTAGTAGTGCTTGACTTGCTCGGCCTAAGTGATATGATTAAAGGGGGTCACATTGATGGCAAGCGCGTGACACTTACGACCAAGGCGTCGATGGAGTGTTTCTTCCAGTAGTCGACCAAGTAACACATGACCATGCCCGTAGTGCTTCTTCCAACTCCGATTTGACAGTTCATAATCACACTCGTGCTGTCGTCGTATTCACTTAGAATAGTCAACAAGTCATCAAAGTCCTAAACGAATTTTCATTAGATTAGGTATTCGTGGCTCAAGTACTCTGTCGAGTCAATATTACTTTGATTTCAGGTGGCTGTTCAGTTGTGATTGGTAGTCTTTCATATATCAAGTCAGCGTTCACTCGAGCTTGCAGTTCAGTGAACATTTCGCGCGGCGTTTGCACCGAGTTAATGTCGCACCAGATTGGATTGACTTCCATTGACTCGTTCTCTTCGTGAGTGTATAATTTGTGGTTGTTTTCGTCTGCCTCAGCCAACACATCTTGCTTCAATCGGCTTTCCATCTTATCGACATGTTCGGCCGAAATACCACTGCAAGGCAATGTTATCGGGCATTACACTCGCAGCAAACTTACGTATAGATACTGAAATTTCTCATTGGAAATTCAGCTTGGCGGAGAGACTGAAGAATTAAAAGATTAGATAAAAGAAATGCAAATCACAGCTAGAGAAAACTCACATATGGATTGCCGTTAATATAACACACAGGTTCTTCTCGAAGGTTAATCCAAATGATTTTTCCTGAACATTAAATTATATTGAATTACTTATTGCCGTATTTGGGGCCAATGGACTTACTGTTCCTGGAAGTACTCAAGATATATTTGACAGCATTGACGATACCTTCAGCTGTCGGCGCAGCACACGCGAAGATGTTTCGATCGATGGCTTTTCTGAAGTTCGGTGCACCAACGGTGATTTGATTAATGTCCTTTTTATACAGACCTGGGAACACATCGTTCTGCCAACAAAATATTAGCACGAATAATAATAGCGTGAAATATGGTGGTCGTAACACCTTAATAATTGATCCAGGACCCAACACATTGCCCGTTCTGGCTTTAACGAACTTTTCTTGCGTCGTGTCTAACTTGTCAAGGCTGAGTCTGAGCGCGCGTTCAGGATGCGAAGTGATAGTTTTAATTACAGTGTCTATTCTCGTATATTAGTGCGGCTTTCGATTATGCTGGTAGAACTTACAGAATTCGCTGTGTTGTGCCGTCCAATCGTTGAATGTCAGTGCCAAGGCGGGAGTTTGTTCGCGCAGGTAATTGTTCAAGGCGATCAAGTGCACGTAACGAGCCAAGTAATTGGCACCGCTGCTCAAGAGAGCGTGGGTGTCTAATGCGGTACGCGATGTCTCGGCTTGTTCGCGGATGAGAAATATTGTCTCGCGAATGTTATGCAAGAGGCCACAACGATCAACACAATAATCGAGATCGGACTTGATTTCTTTGCCATTGTCCATCAATCGCGTCAATCCTAAGACCATTGCATATTCTCCTCTGTTTAGTCGTTAGTGACTAGTGTTCGTGTGGCGCTGCAGTCATACTTATAATAGGGTGCGAGTTCACCGTGTTTCTCATCGTGATTGGTTACATAATTGACCTTGAGTTTTTTAGCGTTCACTAGGATAATTACAATTAGATGATCTTTGACGGTTAACATATTGAGACTTTACCGTGATACAAGCACGCAATGATCATGCCGAGCGTTGATCGGCCGAGACCTGCGCTGTTATGAATATACGATTCTATATATATATATTCTGTTAGTGAGTCTCACGTACCCATCTGACAGTTAAAGATGATGCTGTGCGTGGGTGAGTAGGTCTTGATGAGGTCCAACAATGTGTCAGCTTTTTTGCGCTTGATTGGTCCTTCAGGGTTTAAAGGCAATCGAGCATAAGTTACTCTACACAACAATGAGCACACATTATGATATCGAGTAAAT